>Ga0233451_10001968_pt1 | contig 19220 bp, 14 predicted proteins | sample 011ome_29_FD_183052 | JGI IMG/M metagenome (GOLD analysis project Ga0233451, IMG submission 183052) | Coastal salt marsh microbial communities from the Groves Creek Marsh, Skidaway Island, Georgia - 011504CT (spades assembly) | ecosystem: Environmental > Aquatic > Marine > Intertidal zone >...
TGATATAACAATAATTTCTTATGGATCAACATTAAGACTTGCTGAAAAGGCATGTGAAGAGTTATTAAATTTAAATATTAGTTGTGATTTAATTGACATTCAGACTTTAATACCTTTTGATTTGAATAATTTAACTATTGAGAGTTTGAAAAAAACAAACAAACTGTTAATTGTTGATGAAGATCTTCCAGGTGGAGCTTCTTCTTATATTCTTCAGAAAATATTACAAGAAAAAAATGGGTTTGAATATTTAGATGCAAAACCTCTAACACTTACTTCCAAAAATCATAGACCAGCTTATGGAACTGATGGTGATTATTTTTCAAAACCATCTATTGAAGATATCGTGGAAGAGTCATATAAAATAATGAGTGAGTACGATCCAATAAATTATCCTGAAATTTTTAACTCATAATTTGTACAATCAATTGATTTAGAAGATTTCTGTGAGTGTTACTATTTGAAGCTAAACCTTTACTTTTTAAATCAACGTCTTTTATTAATGAAATAATTTTTGATATTTTTTTCATTGAATAAACATTTGATGCATTTACATATTCATTAACGAAAAACCTATTAACTCCAAGAGTTAAGGAAATATTATTTTCAGATTTATTTTTAAGACTATGTAGTTGAAAGATTTGAATAAAAAAGCTGAATAATGAACCCAAGACATATGGAACTGGATAACTTTTAGAATTATTTGAAAAATACTTTCCAATAAGCAAAGCTTTTTCTTTGTTTCCAGATCCAATTGCTTTTCTAAGCTCAAAGACGTTGTAGTCCTTACTGATTCCAATATTTTTTTCAATAAGTTCAGGTGTAATTTTATTATTCTCAGGATTTAATAACTTCAATTTATCTATTTGATTGGAAATCATTTTTAAATCGTTGCCTAAATATTCAACCAACATTTGACTTGCTTTAAAATCAATCGAATAATTAGTTTGTCTTAATTGATTTGAAATCCAATCTGAAACTTGATTTTCGTACATTTTTTTTGATTCGAAAACAACACCAAATTTTTTAATTGATTTGTATATTTTTTTTCTTTTATCAAGAGATTTGTATTTATAATTAACCACCAAAATAGTACTGTGCATTGGATTATTAGCATAATTATCTAATTCATTTATTTTTAGTGATAAATCCTGAGCTTCTTTCAAAATAACTAATTGAAATTTACTCATCATAGGGTATCTTTTACAAACTGAAACTACTTCGTCAATAGTGGTATCTTTTCCATATAATATTGTATGATTGAAACTTTTTTCATCCTCATTTAAAACCAGTTTTTCAAGCATTTCGGTAAATAGATCAATATAATACGTTTCTTCACCCATAAAAAAGTATATAGGTGAAAAAACTTTATTATTAATTTTTGATATTATACTGTTTATTTCTTGTAAATTCATTTAATAAACTTATGATAAAGTTAGATTTCCCAGATTTTGAATTTAAGCTAAAAAAAATAGATTCTAAAACTTTTATTTTCGATTTTATAAGAAATAATTATTATTTATTAACACCTGAAGAATGGGTAAGACAACATGTTATTAAGTTTTTATTTTCAAAAGGAATACCTAAATCACACATAGCTCTAGAAAAAAGTTTTACAATAAACAATCTAAAAAAAAGGTTTGATGTTGTTGTATACAATTCCTCTGGAAAAACTATGATGCTTATTGAATGTAAATCACCGTCTGTCAAAATCACTCAAAAAATTTTTGATCAAATTTCTATTTATAATATCAAATTGAAATCCGAGTACTTAATGATCACAAATGGATTAAATCATCTATATTTCAAGATTGATGAAATCAATAAAAGACATATTTTTGTTAAAGACTTTCCTTTAAAATGAAACTGGCAATAGTAATTATTAATTGGAATGGTGTAGAACTTTTAAAAAAGTTTTTGCCTAAATTGATAAAACATTCAAAAAACAATTCAATATACATTATCGATAATAATTCCTCTGACGAATCTGTTGATTATGTAAAAGAATATTTTCCGAATGTAAAATTAATTGTAAATTCAAAAAACTATAGTTATGCCAAAGGTTATAACATTGGATTAAAACAAATTAAAGAAGAATTATATTGTCTAATAAATAATGACATTGAAGTTACCAAGGGGTGGATTGATCCAATTCTTGATCAATTTAAAGCCAATAAATTTCTAACTGTAGCTCAACCAAAAATTTTAGATTATAACAATAAAGACAAATTTGAACACGCAGGAGCTTGTGGAGGTTACATTGATTATTTTGGTTATCCATTTTGTAGAGGAAGAATTTTTAATTCAATTGAAAAAGATAATGGTCAATACGATTACGATTCAGATATTTTTTGGGCTTCTGGTGCCTGCTTTTTTATTAAGTCTAAAGTATTTCATGAATTAGGAGGCTTTGATGAAAATTTCCATAACCATATGGAAGAAATTGATTTATGTTGGAGGATTTCAAAAAAGAATAATAAATTACAAAAAAAATTCATCCACAGCAGCACAGTTTATCATATTGGTGGAGCTTCTTTAAATTATGATAATCCTGAAAAAATATTTTACAACATAAGAAATCATAAATGGATGATGATTAAAAACAGTTCAGAGTACCAAACTAATCCTATAATAAAAATTTACATGTTTGTTATTACTATTTTTTATGCATTCTACTTATTACTTTCATTTAGATTTGATTTTTTTAAAGCAGTTTTTAAAGCAGTTTTTTCTAAAAGAAATGAGTCTATTAAATATTCCTCATCAAAAAATAAAATTAAATATCATTATAGGAAATCTATAATTACTGATTATCTAATGTTTTCTAGAAGAAAATTTTCACAGTTAAAATAGAGTTAAATTATTATTTCTATTTAAATATTTTACTAAATTTGATACTCGATAAAAATAAATGATATGAAAAAAACTCTACTTACTTTACTTACATTTTCTTTTTTGTTCACTTCTTGTGTGTCTAAAAAAGATTACGCTGCTTTAGAAGCTACTAACAAACAAAATAAAGATTTGTTAAACTCTGCAACAATAAAATTAAATGCTTGTTTGGAAGATAAAGCAAATGCAGATGCAAGTCTTCAAACTCTAAAAGATCAAGTTGCTTTCTTGAAAGCTAACAATCAAGATTTGATTAATAATATGGGTAACCTTACAACTCTTTCACAAAAAGGAGCTGAAAACCTTGAAAAGTCTTTAGAGAGTATGAAAGAAAAAGATTTAACAATTAAGACAATGCGTGATGCTGTAACTAGAAGAGATTCAGTTACTCTTGCACTTGTGACTAGTTTGAAAGGTACTTTTATCGATATAAATGATAAAGATATCGAAGTGAATGTTGAAAAAGGAGTTGTATTCATTTCAATATCTGACAAACTTTTATTCAATAGCGGCAGTTATGTTGTTTCTGATAGAGCAAAAGAAGTTTTAGGAAAGGTTGCTAAAGTTGTTTTAGACAAACCTGAAATAGAGTTTTTAGTTGAAGGACACACGGATAATAAATCTATACAAAACGAAGTATTACTTGATAACTGGGATTTAAGTGTTAAAAGAGCTACTTCTGTTGTTAGAGTTCTTCAAAATGACTTTGGTGTACAACCCGAAAGAATGACCGCTGCAGGAAGAAGTTATTATGTTCCAGTTGCTGATAATGACACTGCTGAGAATAGAGCAAAAAACAGAAGAACAAGGATAGTTGTCCTTCCTAAACTTGACCAATTTTATGATTTAATTGAACAAGGTATGCAAGCTGCAGGAGGAAACTAGTTTATTTTTTCACATATCAATCAAAAAAAAGCACATCTTTCAGATGTGTTTTTTTTTATTCTTAATTATTCTGTTATTTCTCTTTGAATAACAATATAATAGTCGACATTTGCAACCAAATTTTAAAACAGTGAACAAATTCAAAGATCTCGGACTTCAAAGTAGTTTACTTAATGCTATTGATGAATTAGGTTTTGTTAACCCCACTCCTATTCAAAATAAATCTATACCTATTGTATTAAATAGCAGTAAAGACTTAATAGCTTTAGCCCAAACAGGAACAGGAAAAACTGCTGCGTTTGGTCTTCCTTTAATTCAACAAATTGAATTAAAAAATAAAAACATACAAACTATCGTTTTGTGTCCTACAAGAGAATTATGTATTCAAATATCTAAGGATTTAATTTCATATTCAAAATTAATTAATGGTTTAAAAATCATACCAGTATATGGAGGTGCGAGTATTGAAAATCAAATTAAATCAATTAAAAAAGGTTCACATGTAATAGTTGGTACTCCAGGAAGAACTAAAGATCTTATAAAAAGAAAAGTTTTAAACTTTAATTATGTTGATAGAGTTGTTTTAGATGAGGCTGATGAAATGTTAAGTATGGGTTTCAAGGATGATTTAGATTTCATATTAGATACTACAAAAAAAGATAGACAAACTTTACTTTTTTCAGCTACAATGTCTAAGGAAGTTAGAAACATTTCCAAAAAATTCATGAAGAATGCAGAAGAAATTACTGTTGAAAAACTAAACTCTGGCTCAAAAAATGTAGAACACAATATTTATTACGTTAGTTCAAGAGATAAATATGCAACATTGAAAAGAATTGCAGATTATAATCCATCCATATATGGTATTGTTTTTTGTAGAACAAGAAGAGAAACTAAGGATATTTCTAAAAAATTTATAAAAGATGGTTATAACGCTGATGCCATCCATGGTGATTTAAGTCAATCACAAAGAGACGACGTCATGTCAAGATTTAGAGATGGTATAATTCAAATTTTAATAGCCACAGATGTAGCAGCCAGAGGTTTAGATGTGAATAATCTTAGTCATGTTATAAATTATTCTCTTCCTGATGATCCTGAGGTTTACACTCACAGAAGTGGTAGAACAGGAAGAGCGGGAAATAAAGGAATTTCTGTAGTGATATCTAACTCAAGAGAAGGAAGAAAAATTAAGTCCATTGAAAATAAATCTCAAATTAAATTTATTAAAAAAGATGTTCCAACTGGAAAAGACATTTGTTCTAAACAATTATTTAATTTGATAGAAAAAATTGAAAAAGTAAAAGTTGACGAAAAACAAATTTCTCCATTTCTCCCTGAAATATATAAAAAACTTGATTGGTTAAGCCGAGAAGATTTGATTAAACATTTTGTTTCTGCTGAATTTAACAGGTTTCTAGATTATTACAAAGGGAATAAAGATATTAAGATCAATAATGATAGTAATTCAAAAGCTACAAAAACTGAGAAAAAAAGAAATGTTTTTGAAAATTTATCTATCAACATAGGGAGAAAACACAGTGTTTCTCCAATTGAACTAATCACACTTATAAATAGGATAACCAAAACAAATGATGTTGAAATTGGAAGTATAGACATTAGACAGTCTTATACGCTATTTGAAATTGATAAAAACGTTTTTAAAACACTAATTGATAAGTCAAAAGATTTTGATTTTAATGGAATTGGTTTAAATATTAAGAAATCAAAGGATAAAATTGATAAACAATATTCCAAAGAAAAAAGAGCTAAAAGTTCAAGAAAATCAAAATCAGTTTCCAAATACTCTTCAAGACAGTCGAGAAATAAAAACAAGAAGAATCGAAGAAAATTTAGGAGATAACTTTTTCGTACTTAGCAAATTTTAACAAAATTTTCTTAAGACCACTATTCCCAAACTTTACTTCAGCTTTTTTATCCCCACCAAAACCTTCGGTTCGAAGTACTTCTCCTTTACCAAATCTGTTATGAATGATAAAATCTCCTTCATTTATATCAATGTAATCTAATTTTGAAGATTTATACTCACTTATCTCGAGGCTCTTTAATGATTTTTTTAAAACAGGTTTTTTAAATCGAAGTTTATTTGTAGATACGGCGTTTGAATTAAACATTAAGCTTTTATTCCTGTTGTAATTAACATATTTTTCATCAATCTCATCTATAAATCTGCTAGGTTCACAATCGTTAAGCTTTCCCCAACGATATCTTGTTTTGGAATACGATAGATTAATCTTTTTCATGCCCCTTGTTAATGCCACATAAAACAATCTTCTCTCCTCTTCTAAGTCCGATCTTGTAGTTGAACTTAATGCAGATGGAAACAAATCCTCCTCCATACCTACAATATATACATGTGGGAACTCTAGTCCTTTTGCTAAATGTATAGTCATTAAAGATACCCTGGGCTCTTCATTATTGGTATTTTTATCCAAATCTGTTATTAAAGCAACATCTTCTAAAAAATCAGCTAAAGTAATTTTTGATTCAACCAAATCTTCCTGACCATCAATAAAGTCTTGAACTCCATTTAATAATTCTTCAATATTTTCAACTCTACTGATTGATTCTGGTGTTCCATCATTTCTTAATAAATTAACAATTCCGATTCTTTTAAGAACTTCATTTAAAGTTTCAAGAGCATTATTATTTTCATTTAATATTTGAAAATGTTTAATCATGTTCAAGAAATCAAGTAATTTTTGCTTGGTTCCGTTATTAATATTTAAGTCGTATTGATTAATTTTTTCAATTAATTGAAATAATGTAAGGTTATTTTGATTAGAAAAAATTTGAATTTTATCAAGTGTGGTTTGACCAATTCCCCTTGCAGGATAATTGATTATTCTTTTGAGACTTTCTTCATCATTAGGATTGACTATAATTCTCAAGTATGCCAAAACATCCTTTATTTCCTTTCTTTGGTAAAATGAAAGTCCACCAAATATTTGAAAAGGAATGTTTTTTCTTCGTAAAGCATCTTCAATTGATCTTGATTGGGCATTTGTTCTGTAAAGAACAGCAAATTGATTATTATTTAATTGAAAATTATGTTTTGCATCAAAAATTGATGAGGCCACATACCTACCTTCCTCTGAATCAGAAATAGTTTCTTTGATTTCAATTTTTTCACCTATTTCATTTTCTGTCCAAACTTCTTTTTCAAGTTTATTAAGATTATTTTTTATTACGGAATTTGCAGCATTAACAATATTTTGAGTAGAACGATAATTCTGTTCCAGTCTGTATACGGATGCAGATGGATAATCTTTTTGAAAAGAAAGAATATTTTCAATATTTGCCCCTCTAAAACCATATATACTTTGAGCATCGTCTCCAACAACACATATGTTTTCAAATTTATCTGCTAAAGATTTAACAATTAAATATTGAGAATGATTGGTATCCTGATACTCATCAACATGAATATATTTAAATCTTTGCTGATACTTTGCTAAGACTGTGGGATACTTGTTAAGTAACTCATTAGTTTTTAAAAGAAGATCATCAAAATCCATAGCTGATGCCTTAAAACACCTTTCAACATAGGTTTGATAAATTTTACCAAACATAGGTTTTCTTGATTCCTTATCAAATTGAATTAATTCAGGATTATTAAAATAAGCTTTAACTGTGACTAAATTATTTTTTAGGGAGGATATTCTATTTCTTATAGATTTATACTTATACAAATCTTTATCTAATTTTAATTCTTTAATTATTGAAGAAATCAATCTTTCTGAATCTTGTGTGTCATAAATTGAAAAATTTGATGAATATCCTAGACACTCAGCTTCTGTTCTTAAAATTCTAGCAAAAATTGAATGAAATGTACCCATCCATAAAGATTTTGCTTCAGATTGACCTACAATACTAGCTATTCTTTCTTTCATTTCTCTTGCAGCCTTATTTGTAAAGGTTAATGCAAGAATTGAAAAGGGATCAACTCCCATTTCCATTAAATATGCAATTCTATAAGTTAAAACTCTAGTTTTTCCAGAACCAGCTCCAGCAATAACCATAACTGGACCATCTTTATGGATAGTTGGTAATTTTTGAGAGTCGTTTAACTGACTTAAATAATCTTTCAAGGGAAAAATTGTGATTAAATATTAGATAAATATAGTTCTATATTTTCCTTATAAAGTTAATAAATTATATTAGTGTTGTGAAAGAAAAATTTCTAAATACACCTATTGATTACTTAAAAGGCGTAGGTCCAAATAGATCTGAAATTTTAAAGAAGGAATTCCAGATTTTCACCTTTAAAGATCTGTTGTTTTTTTTTCCTTACCGTTACATAGATAGAACTAAATTTTATAGAATTAATGATATTGAAAAATCTAACTCTGATGTTCAAATAATTGGAAAATTTATAGAATTTCAATTTCACAATAATTTTAATAAAAACAGACTGGTAGGTGTTTTTAGTGATGGTGAAAACAAAATTGAAATTGTATGGTTTAGAGGTATTAAGTGGATAGAAAAGTCAATAAAATTAAATAAAGACTATGTTCTTTATGGAAAACCTAATTGGTTTTCAAATTCCTTTTCAATTGTCCACCCAGAATTAGACTTACTTGAGGGTTTTAAAAGAAAAAAACAAACTGGACTTCTCCCTATATACTCATCTAATGACAGAATTTTATCTAAAGGAATTACAAATAAATTTTTTAGAGAAATTATTTATAATCTAATTGAATTATCAAATGGTAAGATTGAAGAAAATCTTAATAAAAAAATTAATGAAAAGTATTCTCTTTTAACAAAATTCAATGCTTTAAAAAATATTCATTATCCAGAGTCGCAAGTTTTTCTTTCTAAATCTGAATACAGACTTAAATATGAAGAATTTTTTTATCTACAATTACAATTAATCAAAACTAACTTACATAACAAAACAAAATTTAAAGGTTTTAATTTTTCAAAAGTTGGTGAATATTTCAATTCTTTTTATAACAACCTTCTTTCATTTAACCTTACAGATGCTCAAAAAAAAGTCATCAAAGAAATTAGAAAAGACTTTTCTTCAAACACTCAAATGAACAGACTTTTACAAGGTGATGTAGGTTCAGGGAAAACTATTGTAGCTCTTTTAACCTCTTTAATAGCCATAGATAATGATTATCAAGTATGCATTATGGCTCCTACTGAAATATTAGCACAACAGCACTATAACAGCATAAACGATGGATTAAAAAATATAAATCTTAATGTTAATTTATTGACTGGTTCTTCAACGAAAAAAGAAAGAGTTGTTTTATTAGATGATCTTAACAATGGTAAAATAAATATATTAATCGGAACTCACGCTGTTTTAGAAGAGAATGTGAAATTTAAAAATTTAGGATATGTTATTATTGACGAACAACATAAATTTGGAGTAGCTCAAAGATCAAAGCTTTGGAAAAAAAACACAATCCCTCCTCATATATTAGTAATGACAGCCACTCCTATTCCAAGAACTTTAGCTATGAGTGTGTATGGTGACCTAGATATCTCAGTTATTGATGAACTTCCACCTGGAAGAAAGCCTGTTAAAACTGTACATCGAACCGATAAAAACAGACTTGAAATTTTTAAATTTTTAAAAAATGAAATTTCCAAAGGACGTCAAGTTTATATAGTTTATCCTCTAATAGAAGAATCAAAAAAGTTAGACTACAAGGATTTAATGGATGGATACGAAAGTATTTCAAGGGAATTTCCCATTGAAAAGTATCAAATAAGTATTTTACATGGTAAAATGAAACCTGAAGATAAAGCTATCGAAATGGATAGATTTAAAAAGGGCCAAACCCAAATAATGGTTTCAACAACTGTTATCGAGGTTGGTGTTAATATTCCTAATGCCTCTGTAATGGTAATTGAAAGTTCAGAAAAATTTGGTTTGTCACAATTACACCAGCTTAGAGGAAGAGTTGGTAGAGGCTCTGAAAATTCCTATTGTATTCTAATGTCTTCTCAAAAACTTAGTAACGACGCAAGAAAAAGAATTAAAACAATGACTTCAACTAATGACGGTTTTAAAGTCGCAGAGGTTGATATGGAAATAAGAGGACCTGGAAATATTTTAGGAACTCAGCAAAGCGGGATACTTAATCTGAATATTGGTAACATTGTAAAAGATAAAGATATTTTAGAATCGGCTAGAAATGATGTAAAAAAATTACTAAGTGAGGATCCTAATTTAAAAAATCTAGAAAACAGAAATATTAAAGTTCATTTTGAACTAATGCAAAACAAAACAATCTTTTGGAAACACATTAGTTAACATATTCTTTAATTTAAATTATCATAATTGTATCTTTGAAAAAAAATAATCGTAATGAATATATCCTTTAATTGGTTGAGTGAATTTTTAAAACTTGATCTAAAAATTGATGAAGTTTCTAATATTTTAACAGATATTGGCCTTGAAGTTGAAGGAATTAAAGATTATCAAGAAATAAAAGGAAATTTTGAAGGTTTAATAGTTGGTGAGGTTATAGAATGCTCTAAACATCCTAATGCTGATAGATTAAAGTTAACTAAAGTAGATGTTGGCTCTGAGATTCTTCAAATAGTATGTGGTGCACCTAATGTTGATGTTAATCAAAAAGTTGTTGTTGCAACTGTGGGAACTACATTATACCCTTTAAATGGTGAAAAATTTAAAATTAATAAAAGTAAAATCAGAGGGGAAGTAAGTCAAGGAATGATATGTGCTGAAGATGAAATTGGATTGGGTAGTTCACACGATGGCATTATTATTCTTGATAATAAAATTAAAAAAGGAAAAAAAGTTAGTAGTATATATGAAAACTATAATGATAAAATAATTAATATTGGACTAACGCCAAATAGATCAGATGCTATGAGTCATTTTGGTGTTGCCAGAGATTTAAGAGCTGCTTTAATCCATAAAGAAGTAAAAACTGAGCTTATAACACCATCTGTGTCATCATTTCATGTAAATTCTAGAATTCATAAAGTCAATGTTATTGTTGAAGACAGTTCCTTGTGTCCAAGATTTATGGGTGTTTGTATTGAGGATATTAAGGTAAAAGACTCACCTAAATGGTTGCAAAATAAATTAAAAGCTATCGGCTTATCCCCATTAAATAATGTTGTTGACATTACAAATTACGTATTACATGAAATTGGACAACCTTTACATGCCTATGATTTAAATAAAATTAATTCAAAATCAATTGAAGTTAAAACACTAAAAGAAAAAACAAAATTCGAAACACTTGACGGAGTAATCAGAGATTTAAGTAAAGATAACTTAATGATATGCGATAAAGATATTCCAATGTGTATAGCTGGTGTTTTTGGTGGTTCTGAGCATGGAATTACTGATGAAACTACCTCAATTTTTCTTGAAAGTGCTTATTTTGATCCTGTATCAATAAGAAAAACTGCCAAATTTCACGGACTCAATACAGATGCTTCTTTTCGATTTGAAAGAGGAATATGTATAGACACTGTTGAATATGCATTAAAAAGAGCTTCAATTTTAATCTGTGAAATATGTGAAGGTAAAGTTTCTAGCGACATAATCGATGAGTTTCCAAATAAACCTGAAGAAAAATCAATCTTATTGAATTTTGAAAAAACAAATAAGTTAATTGGACAAGAAATTCCAAGAGAAGAAATAAAATCAATTTTAACTTCTCTTGATTTTAAAATTAATAATATAACTGAAACCGGTGTAGGAATTACTGTTCCGTTTTATAGACATGATGTTACTAGGGAATGTGATGTTGTTGAAGAAGTATTAAGAATCTACGGATATAACGAGATTTCGCTATCTAATAAGCTTTCAATTCCATTAAATCAGGAAAACTTGAACTTAAGCTATAAAGTAGAAAACACAATTTCAAGTCTACTTATTCCACTTGGTTTTAATGAAATAATGAATAATTCATTAACTGACAACAAACTTAATATCTCTGACAGAAAAGAAATTAATGTTTTAAATTCAATAAGTTCCGATATTTCTCAATTAAGAACTACTTTAATTGATTCTAGTTTAAAGACGCTCAGATTTAACTTAAATAGAAAAAATTCTAACAATAAGTTTTTTGAATTTGGAAAAATATACGAACAATTAGAAAACAAAACTGTGGAATCAAGAAGATTAAGTATTACGTTTTCTGATGATTTACTCAATCAAACATGGAATAATAGCTCTAAAAACGATAATTTTTATGTTCTGAAAAATTTAGTTTTAAATATATTTCAAAAACTTTCTATTTCAATTAGTCAAAAAGAAATTGAACACGAAGGGTTTTCAAACACTCTTGGTTTATTTTACAAAAAAGAAAGAATTGCAATAATTGGAGAAATCAATAATGATTTTAAATCAGTTTACAGTTTAAAAAAGAGGGTGTTTTATTCTTCACTGAATATAGATATGATTTTAGATTTATTAAAAATAGAATTTAACAAATATAAAGGACTATCAAAATTCCCATCTGTCAAGAGAGAACTAAATTTTTTACTAGATGATCAGGTTAAATATAACACTATTAAAAAATTGATACTAGACAAATCAAATATTAAAAATTTATCTTCAATGACTTTATCTGATGTTTATGAAGATAAAAAACTTCCAGAGGGTAAAAAATCTTATACACTAGCATTTGTATTAACAAATGATTCTAAAACACTCTCAGAAAAAGAGATTAACAATAGTATGCATAAAATTCAATCAAAAATTGAATCAGAATTTAATGCAACTTTAAGATCTTAAAATGTCTAATTATTTATTATTCAGAGGAAATTTTACCAAATCAAAACTAATTGAAAATGAATTAATAGCAAATGGAATATTTCCCATTGTTATAGATAGAAAACAATCAGCTATACTCTCAGGTTTTGGAGTTAATCCAAACGATTTAGTTGAAATTTATGTTTTTAATGATCAGGTTAAAAAATCTGAAATTATTTTAAAAAACTTAGCTATATAATTTTTTCCTAAGTTCCTTCACTTTAGGATCTAGTATATAGGAATCAAATGTTGTTAATCTATCAATTACACCATTAGGGGTTAATTCTATAATTCTATTTCCAACAGATTTTGCAAATTCAAAATCATGCGTACTTAATATTACATTCCCTTTAAACTTTTTAATGGAATTATTAAGAGCAGTAATAGATTCTAAATCTAAATGACTGGTCGGTTCATCGAACATTAAAACGTTAGATCTAAGCATCATCATTCTTGATAACATGCATCTTACTTTTTCACCTCCAGAGAGGACATCACAGTTCTTTAATGCTTCTTCTCCACTAAATATCATTTTTCCTAAAAAACCTCTTATAAAAACTTCTTCTCTTTCTTCATCATCTTTTGCCCACTGTCTTAGCCAATCTACAAGTGAGATTTTTTGTGTAAAAAAAGAATTATTATCTAGAGGTAAATATGATTGACTAGTTGTAATTCCCCAATTAAATTTTCCTGTTTCAGTTTTAATGTTGTTATTTAAAATTTCATAGAAAGCAGTAGTAGCTTTTGTATCTTTTGAATATAAAATAACTTTTTCACCTTTATTAAGATTAAAACTTATTTTATCAAATAATTTACCTGAAGAATCTGAATAACTTAAGTTTTCAACACTTAAGATTTGATCACCAGCTTCTCTTTCAGAGTTAAAAATTATAGCAGGATATCTCCTAGATGAAGGCTTTATATCTTCTATTTTTAAATTATCTAACATTTTTTTTCTTGAGGTTGCCTGTTTGGATTTTGAGGCATTAGCACTAAATCGAGCTATAAAATCCTCTAGTTCTTTTTTCTTTTCCTCAGCTTTTTTATTTTGTTGTGTCTTTTGCCTTAATGCAAGTTGACTTGATTCGTACCAAAAAGTATAGTTTCCAGAAAAATGATTTATTTTCCCAAAATCTATATCAGAAATATGTGTACATACTGAATCTAAAAAATGTCTGTCGTGAGAAACAACTATGACCGTATTTTCATAATTAGAAATAAAATTCTCTAACCATTTTATTGTTTCAAAATCTAAATCATTTGTTGGTTCGTCCATTATAAGAACATCAGGATTTCCAAAAAGAGCTTGAGCTAATAAAACTTTAACTTTTTGAATACCATCAAGTTCACTCATTAATCTATAATGATTTTCTTCTTTAATTTCTAAATTAGAAAGAAGAGCTGCAGCAGAACTTTCAGCATTCCAACCGTCCATTTCTTCATATTCTAATTGTAACACACCTACTCTATCACTATCCTTATCAGAAAAATCAGGTTTAGCATAAATCTCATCCATTTCTTTCTTTATTAAAAAAAGATCTTTATTTCCCATTATTACTGTTTCCAAAACTTGTTTGTCGTCAAATGCAAAGTGATTTTGTTCCAAGACTGACATTCTTTTTCCTGGTTCTAGAGAAACATTACCAGAATTAGGTTCTAATGATTTTGATAAAATTTTAAGGAAAGTTGATTTTCCCGCACCATTAGCTCCGATTATTCCATAACAATTACCCTTAACAAAGGAAGTGTTTACCTCATCAAATAAAATTCTTTTTCCAAATTGAACAGATAAATTAGATACGTTTAACATATTAAAAATTTTCGCAAATTTAATAAAATCACTGTTATGAATTTTCTTTATTATTATTTAATATTGGTTATTGTAATTTATTAAGATGTTAAAAAAAGTTTTTCTTCTTTTATCGATACTATTTCTTTCATGTAACACTGAAAAATCAACTTATTTCTCTGGAAAAATTATAAAACCAACTAATAATGAAATAACATTGTTAAAAGATGAATTAGTTATTAAAAGCTTGCCAATTAATAACGATGGAACATTTATTAGCTCTATTGATATCAAGGAAGATGGACTTTATAACTTTATACATCTTCCAGAATTTCAATATTTAATAATTAATAAAGGAGACAGTTTGTCGTTACGACTCAATTCATTAGATTTTGATGAATCTTTAGTTTTTTCTGGAGCTGGTTCTGAAAAAAATAATTTTTTAATTGATGTTTTTTTAGATCATGAACTTGAAGAAAATTTTATAAGATCAAATTACAATACATCTGGTTTAGAATTTTATGCACTTATTGATTCATTGTTAAAAAATAAAATTTTAAAATTTGAAAAAATTAGTTCTAATTTAAAGTTGAATAAGACTTCTAGTTTAATTATTGAAAATGCAATTAAACTTCCTTTACTTTCCCATATTGAGAGTTATTTATTTAAGAACAAAAAAGAATATGAAAATAATTTAAAACTCTTTATGAATTATAGAAATAATATTGACTTAAATAATGAAACTCTTTTACATTTTAAGCCCTATTTAGATTACATTATTTTAAGGTCAATTAATGAATCATTCAAAGTTGATGATGGATATGATTACAGTTTAAAATTTAACTTAAATAGACTAGAATTTATTAATTCAATGATTTATAATGACATAATAAAAAACAAACTTTTAAGATTTATAGCTTATGAATATCTTCTAGAGGAAAAATTATTAATCAACATTGATACATTTATTCATGAATTCGATAAAGTATTAGTAAGTGATAAAACTAAAGATGAAATAAAAGAGCTTTACATGAATATTGCAGCTTTACAAATTGGCAGAAGTATTCCTGATATAAATCTAATTCAAAGAGATGGAACTTTAAAAAAAATAAGAGATATCAAAAATTCAAAAAATATATTTTTGTTTTGGTCGTATGACCAAAATTCACATCAAATTAATCTTTTCAATAAAGTTTATCAATTTGCTAAAAATTATTTAGACTTTAACTTTTATATGATCAATATCAACGATGATTTTAATAAGTGGGTTTTTAATATCAGCAAATATGAGAGTAAGTCTAATATTATAAATATGAAAACTGAAAATTTTCAAACCATGAGTAAAAAAATGGTTTTAAATAACTTAAATAAGGTAATAATTACCAAAAACAATATTATAAATGGAGTAATAAATATTACAGAAATGGAAAATTTTTTAGATAAAAACTAATTTCCTTTTTTATAATCAGCTAAAAACTTTTCTAAACCAATATCTGTTAAAGGATGTTTTAATAATCCTTTAATTGAAGACAATGGACCAGTCATAACATCAGCTCCAATTTTAGCACAATCTATAATATGCATAGTATGCCTAACTGAAGCAGCAAGAATTTGTGTATTAAAAGCATAATTGTCATAAACATTGGCGATTTCAGAAATAAGATTAAGACCATCTGTAGAAATATCATCAAGTCTTCCAATGAAGGGAGAAACATAAGTGGCTCCAGCTTTTGCTGCAATCAAAGCCTGACCTACAGAAAAAATTAAAGTACAATTGGTTCGAATACCTTTGTTGGAAAAATACTTTAAAGCTTTAACTCCGTCTAGAATCATTGGGATTTTAACTACAATTTGTGGATGAAGTTTAGCCAATGCTTCACCCTCTTTAACCATTCCCTCAAAATCAGTTGAAATAACTTCAGCTGAAACGTCTCCATCAACAATTTCACAAATTTTAATATAGTGGTCTAATATATTTTTTTCACCAATTATACCTGCTTTAGCCATTAAAGATGGGTTTGTAGTTACACCATCTAAAACGCCTAAGTCTTGAGCTTCTTTAATTTGATCTAAATTTGCTGTATCTATAAAAAATTTCATGTCATTAGTTTTTGCTGTATTTCAAAAGTATTTTTTCGTAAAGTCTATCAGGTAATATGTTCTTTAAAATTATTGAAAATTTTTGAATAAATCGACCCACCAAATAATGTATTTTGGGAGATTTTGAATTTATAATTTTATAAATTAAAATTGCTACCTCATCCGGAGATCCAGCCTCATTTACATGTTTGTTAGCTGAATTAATAGATTTTTTATAATCTTCTTTGTAGAAAGAGGAATTATCTAATTTAACATCAATTCTTCTTGAGGCAATGTCAGTTTTAAAATCACCAGGTGCGACATTAACAACATTAATATTAAATTTTTTTAATTCCATACTTAAAACTTCTCCAATTATTTCAAGAGAACTTTTTGACGAACAATAAATGCCTCTGTATGGAATTCCAAAATATCCTAGAATTGACGTTATATTTATTATGATTCCGCTTTTGTTTTTTCTCATTGTAGGAATACATTTTTTTATCATTTCAATTGGCCCAAATAAATTTGTTTGAAAAGCGGATTTTATTTCTTCATCACTTGTTTCTTCGATAGGACCTGTTATTCCAATTCCTGCATTATTGATTAATACATCAATGGTACTTTCATTGCTAAGAATATGATCAACAGCTTCTTTAATTTCATCAGAAGAATTTATGTTACATTTCAAAAGCTCATATTCATAAATAGAATATTTTTTTGGATCTCTACAAGTTCCATAAACTTTAAAGCCTTTATTTGTTAAAAATAATGAGATTGACCGTCCTATTCCTGACGAAGCTCCAGTAACTAAAACTACTTTAGACATATTAAAAAGAAGGGCAAGCTAATTACATCACACCGCTACGACCATCGACCCTTGCTGCGTTCCCACCCTGGGGGATTAAATGGGAGCTGGTTGTGTAAGACTTGCCCATTACAAATATATATGATTTCAATATTAATAAGTATAGCTTATTTAATAAATAATTAAATTTGATTAAAATTAGTTCCAATGAAACAATTTAATTTTGTTTTACTTCTCTCTTTAATATTATTTTCTTGTGGAAGTAACCAAAAAATAAATTTTAATATAAATATTAACAATACTAAGGAGTTTTTAAATAATGGAGATATTATTGAATTTTCTATTCCTAATTTTTCCAATAGTGAAATATATGATGTAGAATTTACTTTAAATGAAAAAGTTGTTAGAACACCATATAAGCTTGATAATAAATTAGGAAAAAATATATTAAAGGCTACTTTTAAACACGATGAAAAAGATTATACTATTTCAAAAGAATTCACTATTTATTCCACAGAAAAACCGAGTTTGTTTACTTATGAGATTATAAATGAATATTCACATGAAATAACTTCATATACACAAGGGTTAGAGTTTGATAAGAATGGTCATCTTTTTGAAAGCACAGGTCAATATGGGTTTTCAACACTTCAAAAATATGATTATAAAACTGGAAATATTATTAATAAAATATTTCTTGACAATGCATATTTTGGCGAAGGAATTACGATATTAAATAAAAAAATCTTTCAATTGACGTGGAAAAGTAATATTGGATTTATTTACGATGTAAATGATTTTAGATTGATAGATTCTTTTACTTACAATAAAAGTATTGAAGGATGGGGATTATGCAATGATGGTGAATATTTATATAAATCAGATGGTAGTGAAAAAATATGGAAATTGGATTCAAATAATGCAAAAGAAATAGATTTTATAAATGTGGTGACAAATAATAAAGTCATTAATAAAATAAATGAATTAGAATGGTATAATAATAAAATTTATGCCAACACTTATCAATTCAATAAAGAAGTTGGTTTAATAGTTAACCCCAAAACTGGAAGTGTTGAGGGTGTTATTGATTTTACTGGATTAAAAGAAAGAGTTAAACAGCATCCTAAATTAGATGTTTTGAACGGAATAGCTTACAACTCTAAGACTAAAACATTTTTTATTACTGGAAAAAATTGGAATAAATTATTTGAAATTAAAATCGTAAAAAAAGACTAGTTAAAAAGAGGCCTTTCGCTCATTAAATTGTTAACCTTTTTTCTAACTTCATAAATAATCTTTTCATTTTCATGATTTGAAATAACCTCATCAATTAGTTCAACAACTTTTTTCATATCACTTTCAATTAAGCCTCTAGTGGTTATCGCTGGTGTTCCAAATCTAATACCCGATGTAACAAAAGGGGATTTATCGTCAAAAGGAACCATATTTTTATTTGCTGTAATGTCTGCTTTAACTAAGGCCTGTTCTGCATCTTTTCCTGAAATATTTTTGTTTCTAAGGTCAATTAACATCATATGATTATCAGTTCCTCCTGAAATAATATTATAACCTTTATTAACAAATTCCTCAGCCATTGATTTTGCATTTTGACGAACTTGGATCATATAAGACATAAAATTATCTGAAAGAGCTTCACCAAATGAGATAGCTTTTCCAGCAATTACATGTTCTAAAGGACCACCTTGATTACCTGGAAAAACAGCCAAATCCAACAATGAAGACATTTTTTTTAATTTTCCGCTTTTAAATTTTAAACCAAACGGATTATCAAAATCTTCACCCATTAAGATCAAACCACCTCTTGGACCTCTTAATGTCTTGTGAGTTGTTGTGGTAACAACATGACAGTGAGGAATGGGATCGTTTAATATTCCTTTTGCTATCAATCCAGATGGGTGTGAAATATCAGCTAAAAGAAAAGCATCAATAGAATCCGCAATTTCTCTAAATTTTTCAAAGTCAATATC
>Ga0233451_10001983_pt1 | contig 19153 bp, 18 predicted proteins | sample 011ome_29_FD_183052 | JGI IMG/M metagenome (GOLD analysis project Ga0233451, IMG submission 183052) | Coastal salt marsh microbial communities from the Groves Creek Marsh, Skidaway Island, Georgia - 011504CT (spades assembly) | ecosystem: Environmental > Aquatic > Marine > Intertidal zone >...
TCGACGCGATGACAACTCAGCAACATCACCCATCGATGAATCACGATCGAGTTGCCTAATGACGGCCGAAACCGCCTGTGCTTGGGTGCTTTCATCGACGGCAACATCATCGAGTAGAGCGGAACGAAGACGCGCAGTAACTACAGCGTCGGCCTCGCCCTCATCGGGTGCGACGTAATTGATGTTGTCGTCACTCATTGCTCGTCTCCATGGGTTAGACGTTCAACATCACCGTCACGGTTCCCACCAAGTAATTCAGCGAGTAACGACCGGCCGCGAGAAATTCGCGACTTCACAGTCCCGATTGCAATTCCACTCAACTCAGCAATGTCGGCGTAATCAAGTTCGAGCACATCACGCATGACAACTGCTCGTGCAAATTCGCTAGGAATTGCATCAAGTGCCGCTCGAATGTCGGCGCGTACATCACTCCACTCAATTGCAGTGGTGATATCCACATCATCTGAAATGTCAAGAGTTGAGGTGTCATCCTGGGTGAGGGTGGTCGTTGGAAGACGGCGCTTTTGCCGGCGAAGTTCGTCCAGGCAGGTCGTGGTCGCCACCCGGTGACACCACGTTCCAAATGTTGAATTTCCTTCGAATGTGGAAATTCCACGTGCGATACGAAGAAGCGCCTCTTGTGATTGATCCTCAGCAGAAGAGCGGTTCCCCAACATCCGGTAACAGACAGCGAACACTCGTTGATACTGGGCCTCTAGCACGGCGGTGAGCGCTGCGCGGTTGCCCTCTTGCGCTCGTCGAACTAGATCAGATTCATTTAGGAGTTCGTGAGCCACTGCAGTTCACCGATCCGCCCCCTGTAAGGGTTTGCCGAAGAACAAGCTTCATCTGGTCCGAGTTCTTTCAGCCAGATTGCAAGATGTGTTGATGCCTCATCGACAGGCACTGAGACAGCACCTGGTTCGTTTCCATAACTCATCGAGCCAACTTGCGTCCACGACTCAAGAGCAAGTGGCGGTTCAACAGCATCGGTTCGGTAGACCTCAATTTGGAATGGCGCATTCAACGTTTCGAACTCGAGTCGGCCATTGGACAATTCGGGCAGGCTGACGATAAGACCAACACCAGGCTTTGCTCCGAGATATTTGTCGTTATAACACTCGGTTGACCAGGCAGTATCACGACTGCCATCCGCAATAGCGAGTGGTGCCTGGGCGTCATTCTCAGATCCGTTGTCACCAAATGGATCCCATGCGGTGAGCTCAATCGAGGTTGAACTTACCGGCATCTGAGTCTCTGGTGAGAGCGAATCTTCAACGTCATCAAGGATGATTGGTTCTTCACTATCTCGTTCAACCACCGGTGACGCCGTGACATCAGGCAGTGGTGAAACGTTCGAAGAGGAGTCACTGTTTCGGTTCGCAATGATTAGCGCTGCGATGAGGAAGATCACCACAGCGTTCGCAAGTGCGATTGGAATCCATGGTCGCCGAATAACTCGAGGAGCACCGACTGACGGGTCATCAAACAGTGTTGTGGGGGTGACTTGAGCAGGTTCGACAACGGTTGGCGTGACGATTGTGTCAACCCGTGGAAGGCGACCTGACTCACCTGGCCGGACAGGCTGGATGCGAGGAGTCGGAGGTTCGATTGGAGTCCCATCAATTTGAGGTGGTGTCGTATCGACATTCATCAACTCTTGACGAAGTTCACCACCAGTCGCTGGGCGGTGAGCAGGATTCCGAGCAAGAGTTCGGTGGATGAGGTTGACGAGACTGATCGGAAGCGTCGGCCGAAGATGTGCGAGGTCAGTTGGATCGCGTTGCAGGCGGGCAAGCGCTGTATCGGCATCAGACTGACCGAGGAAGGGAACGCGACCCGCGAGGCACTCGTACAGCACAAGGGCAAGCGAATACAGATCGGCCCGACCGTCAAGTTTGTGCCCGCGCACCTGCTCTGGCGAAAGGTATTTCGCGGTGCCCATCATGACGTTGTCGCTGGTGAGGTCGTCTTCAACCCCATCAAGCCCTTTAGCAATTCCGAAGTCAGTGAGTAGAACGCGTCCATCTTCGGTGACGAGAATGTTCCCTGGTTTTACATCTCGATGGACGAATCCAGCGGCGTGGGCGGCATCTAACCCTGCAGCAACAGACGCTCCAATATGAATCGTGAGTTCAGGCCCAAGCCGCTTCTGACTGTCGAGCACCTGTCGGAGGCTGCGGCCCTCGACCAATTGCATGACAACTGCTTGGCGTCCATCGTGCTCGAACACGTCATGAACCGAAACAATGTTGGGGTGGTTGAGCCGAGCCACTGCAATTGCTTCTCGTCGGAATCGCTCGGCAACAACTTCATCGGTCGCCAAGTTTGGCTTCAACCATTTAACGGCGACACGTCGATCAAGTTGTTCGTCGATGGCAACCCAGACCTCGGCCATACCGCCTTGACCAATCCGTCGGTCAAGGCGATAACGCCCAGCCAAAACTTGGGCGTCCTCAAGCTGGCTTGGTGAGCCGTGGGAGTCATCGAAGGAGGTCATGGACGACACGAACGCTAGTGCGACTTGGCCTCACGATTGGGGAAATCCACTCGCGTTACGAAATTTCAAATTCAGAACTGCAACTTTGTTGGTCAAGAATGCGCTTACTGCCGGCGTTGTTGACGCAGATGGCTGATCCACCACGACACCAAAACAAGGATCAAGCCAACGCCAACGAGGCGCCCAAACCCTGACAACGTCATCGCGGTAGCGGTGATGGTGACACCTTTGACCACTGGAGTTTGAGCAGGCGATAACACTTCAATTTCAACCGCGAACGATCCATTCGTGCGAGCTTCAACTGGGATCTGAAGAGAGTTTGTTCCTGGAAGCAGGATGGTTTGTATGGGCTCGTCTGGAACAATGAGTCGAGGGGCGTTAAGTCGAACGAACACAGTGAGTGGCTCGTTTCCGCTGTTTTCGATGATGAGCGGAAGCGGCGTGTCACGTCCGGTCAGGTTGACGGTGCCACTCATTGGAACAGACACACGATTTCGGACTTCAGTGGTTTCTGCGGTGACAAGATCGATCATGTCAACGACAAATGTTCCGTCGCTTCTCCCATCGAAGAGATCGTCGAGGAGTTCGTTCCATCTTGTAACGAGCGGGTGGTCGATGCCCAACATGCTGCCGGTGTCATTGATCAGACCGCTCAGCGAATCAACAGTGAGCTGTCGCTGCGAAAGATCAACAGATGGATCAGCGGACTCGACAATGCTGCGATTCGAGGGGCTGAGAAATGGGAGCGCGGACGCCGTTGTGAATTGCACAGTGGGATCGTCGGTCAGCATGCGTTCGATAGCGACAAGCACATCAGTATCGGGAAGAGCGAAATCGGTTGAAGTGAGAATGATTGACCGAGCGATCTCTGGATCCGCATGGCGTCGTTCCATGATTTGAGCGATGGTCAGCACTGCATGGTCTGTTGCTGTCGTTAATGATGTGGCGGCAGGGGTGATGGAATGGTCGGCGATAGTGACCGGTAGCGATGCTGACCCCACGGCATACAACCCAGGAAGGGTCACATCAAGATCGTCGTGAGGTACGCCTCCGGCATACGTGTCGTCCGCCATGAGAAGACGTCGGAAACCAAGATTATGAAGAAGTGATGCTCCTTGTCCGGTGAGAATGTCAGATGTCGCGAGTTCGTCAACAAGCCAGACAGCGCGTGTGGGAATGTGTGACGGGAAGGCGCTCTGCACTGACAGAACACCCGCATCGAGTTCTGTGGCGAATCGTTCACCTAGCCCGGCACGAGCAGCTGCAGAAGGGTCAACGTTGCGCAACGGGAGGGAAAGCAACTCTCCTTGGTTATCGACGAGGAGTTGGTCGAAGTCGACGTCGATTTCCGAAGGCGCGATTGTGCCGTCCACCAAGAGAGCGGCGAGTTCAGGCGCAAATGCCAGCGAGATCGGAATTCGCGAGGTGATGAGGAGAGAGGCGAGTTGATCTAACTCGTTGTTCACCCGTGAAATATCTCCGGCCGAAAGTGAACTGTCAACTGGTGAAGCCAACGTCGAACGTCCTGCGATCTGCGCAACAGTTGACACCGTGAGTGGTGCAGTTTCGATGTACTGCCATCCAATATCGATCAATGTGACGTCATGGGCGATGACTGTCGTGCCGCGGATAATCGAGACCGAAATGGGAGTGATTCCGGGATCGACGTACTCGAGAACATCCTCAAGATGAGCGAGATAACTCGACCGCTGTTGAATCGCCACATCAATGTTGAGCGAGACAACATTTGTTGCGCTGTCACGAGATGCAAATCGATTCAGAGGGGTGGTCACCACATCAACGACGTCGCCGGCATCTCCCGAGACCACGTCCGCTAACGACTCACCGTTGAGAGGACGATGCATGGCAACGCGCACGATCATGGCCGGCTCGTACACACCTGGTGGTGTGATCTCAACGACATCAGCGCCTTCGGCAGTCGAAGGGGTTGTCGGCAGAGCGGTGTTTGTCGACGACGATGACGCGCTGCCCCCATTACCGACAACGGAAGGAGCATCTGCTGCAACGGTTGTGGGCTGAGTGATTTCTGGGGTATTCACGACAACGTCATAGGTGAGCGACACATTGTCGTCGACAAAAAATGTTGATTCAGTAAGGCGCAGTCCTGAGAGGTCCTCATCAGCGGCAACTGCGGCATATGCCGGCGGTGCAACATTCATAGGCAGCGCAGCTAGCAACATCATTGTGAGAGTTGCCGCACTTGCGTATTGGCGGCGACGTGGAGATCCCATCAGTTGGAACCGCCCATCTGAATTTCGGCAATCGTGAGTTGTTCGGATAGCTCAGAAAATCCGATGCGTTCATACAGACGCAATGCAGCGTCGTTTTGTATAGACGTGTTGACGAGCGCCCGGTCGCACCCACGCTGCTGCATCCATTGCAGAGCGTCACATGACAGCGACCATCCAACACCACGCCCATGGTGAGATGGAGACACGGCGAGACGTTGCAAGTAGCCAACGTCATTGGTGTACCCCGACAAGGCGAAACCAACGACCGATTCGTGCTCGCCACCAACTCGTCGACTTCGAGAATGAAGTGTGGCCTGTTGAGTTTCACGTAATGCGTCGCGGTGCTGCGCCCATTTAGGCCCGAACGCGTCAAGGTCGACCGCCGCTGCTTGCTCGTGATGCCGTCGACGCAAGGGGCGAATTCGATAACTCTCTTGTCGCTGGGGGATCGGTTGCGACAGATCAAAGGACAGCAACGCCAGCGTGTCGATGACATGAAACCCGTGTGCGAGGACGCGCTCGGCAGACGTCGCCCTCAGCGCTCCGGTCCTGATTTTTCTTACGCCGAGCGCCGAGGCCCGATCGATGAGCTCAACAAGATGATCTGGGTCGATCTCAATGGTGTGGTCTGCTTGGACCAGCATCGCAATGGTTGCATCGAACGGCCACTCCGTGAGGTGGAGAGTTGGCTGCGATGACGATGCGATAGTGAGCGCGTTCAACGACGGTGCGTCGTCAACTGGTTGAAAGCGCTCTTCTTGCATTCTCCCTGACGGTAGCCGCCAACGGTGACTTTCTGGAGACGGTGTCGGCGGTAGCCTCACATGAGTGATCCCCGCCCGGTTTGAACCCGTGCTCCAAGAACTTTCTCCGCTCGCAGAACGTTTTAGAGAAGCCGGCCATCGTCTGTACGTCGTGGGTGGCACGGTACGTGATCTACTGCTTGGTGACGACTCGTTTGGTGTAGCCGATGACATTGACCTCACGACATCGGCTCGTCCAGATGAGATTCATTCCTGTCTTGACGGATGGGCTGATGCAGTTTGGAATCAGGGCGAAAAGTTCGGGACGGTTGGGGCACGTCTCGGTGATCGGGTTCTCGAAATTACGACCTTCCGAGCCGAGTCATATACCGACGATTCGCGGAAGCCCCATGTGGTGTACGCCGATGACATTGAGACGGACTTGTCGAGGCGCGACTTCACCGTGAACGCAATGGCGCTCGAACTCACCACTGACACCCCAACACTTGTTGATCCTCACAACGGGGCAGTCGATCTCGTGCAACGTGTGTTGCGGACGCCGTTGTCACCACAGGAGAGTTTTAGCGACGACCCATTGCGGATGTTGCGGGCTGCTCGATTCATCACAAAACTCGAACTCATTCCTGAAGAAGGGCTGTTGGCGGCGGTGCGGGAGATGGCACCCCGCCTTGAGATCGTGTCCGCAGAGAGGATTCGGGATGAGTTTGAGAAAATCATCTGCACCCCATACCCAACTGCAGGGTTGTGGTTCCTCGTCGAGACAGGTCTCGCGGAGTTGTTCTTACCGGAGCTGCCAGCAATGCGCCTTGAGCACGACCCGATTCACCGTCATAAGGATGTCCTCACGCACACATTCGCCGTCATCGAGAACGTTCGTCCGCATGATGAACTGAACGAAGAAGCCCGAAATTTTGATTTTCGAATAGTCCGACTCGCCGCACTATTTCACGACGTTGGGAAGCCGCGTACTCGGGGATTCCAAAAAGGCAAAGGCACAACCTTCCATCACCACGACGTTGTTGGAGCGAAGATGACTCGTAAGCGACTTAGCGCGATGCGATTCTCAAATGAGGACATTGAGTCGATCACCGAGTTGGTTGCGCTTCATCTCCGGTTCCACACATACCGCCTCGGTTGGAGCGATTCTGCCGTTCGTCGTTATGTACGAGATGCTGGCGAACTTCTCAACGAGCTCAATGTGCTCACTCGCTGCGACTGCACAACACGAAATGAGAAAAAAGCCCGGACGTTGTCGCGTCGTATGGACGAACTCGAAGAACGCATTTCTGAACTGGCAGCAGCCGAGGAACTGAAGGCACTTCGACCTGAACTTGACGGAAAACGGGTGATGGAACATTTAGGTCTCTCGCCCGGCCCAGAAATCGGTAAGGCACTCGCCTTCCTCATGGAAATTCGTCTCGATGAGGGCTTGATTGGCGAAGAAACACTTCTCGCTCGTCTCGATGAGTGGTACGCAAGCCAACAATGATCCTGCTGTCTGAATCGGCTGGTCAGTAGCGTCTGGTCGTGGACATGAGCTCGCTCTCAACCTTCGCAACTCCGGTAGTAGTGGGTGTGGGCGTCGTCATCATTGGCGTGTTGCTGCTCATGCGTGAACGGCGTTCGAACTCGTTACCTACAGCAGACGATGTGTCTTCAGGAGGCGATGTGCCTACGGCTTCGACGGCGACAAGCCCGGTAACCACTCAGGCCAATGATGCTTCGTCGGCGAGGGCCTTGCTCGATGCGCTTGATGAGGCACTTCTTCACGTTGATCACTCAGGTGTGATTGTTGAAGTGAACCGAGCGGGCAGTGATCTGTTGGGTTCCTCGGTGAATTCCATCGTTGGTTCTGCATTCGACACTTGGCTTGATGAGCCAGATCATGGAGTGTTGGGGCCCTGGATTACGCGACTCCCCCATGAGGTTACGGACGGACATGGTGGGCCTCATGCGGCAGTAGAGGTGTCGGTCATAACGACCGATGGTCGTGTGGTGCCGATTGAGGTCACTGTTCAGCGGCCTGATGACACCGGTCCGATTCTTCTCAGACTGACCGATCGGGACGAGGTAGCAGGCCACCGCCGGGCACTTGATGAAGCTCGTCACCGTTTTCATCATGCATTTCATTCAGCTCCAACCGGCATGGTGCTGGTGCGTCTCGATGATGGGCGAATTGTTGAAGCGAATGACTCACTCGCCGGAATGTTGCAACGCTCAACTAGTGAACTTGTCGGTCGCACGTTGAGAGAACTCACTCATCCAGAGGATGTTCGTGCCTCTCAATCACACCGGGCGCAACTCGAACTTGGCGTGATTGATTCGTACCTTGTCGACCAGCGATACCGCCGGCGAGATGGGGCGTATCTCACGACTCGTACTCGAGTTTCAGTGTCTGAAGATGATGGGATTTTGTTTGCCATTCATCACATTGAGGATGTCACTGAGGAGCGTCGAACCGCTGAACAACTCACTCATGCGGCCCGCCATGATGAACTCACCGGGATTGCTAACCGCTCGTACTTCATGCAGGTCCTTGAGCAACGATTGACAGGTTCGCGACCTGGACTTGTTGGACTGCTCTTCATTGACCTTGATCACTTCAAGGTCGTGAACGACAGCCTTGGACACGCCCGCGGTGATGAGCTACTTCGACAGGTGGCACAGCGTTTGGAGGGTGCTGTCCGCGAAGGTGATCTCCTTGCCCGTTTTGGCGGGGATGAGTTCGTTGTCGTGCTTGATGGGCGTGGGGGTCCTGTCGATGCAGCGACCGCTGCTGAACGGCTTCGTGCTGCAGTTCATCCAGCGGTGACTGTTGATGGGCACGAATTTTTTGTCACGGTGAGCATCGGGTGGTCAACAAATCACGACGCAGGCATGTCACCTGATGAGATGCTTCGAGATGCTGATGCGGCGATGTATCGAGCAAAAAGTCGTGGTCGTGATTGCGTGGAAGCCTTTCAAGTTGGAAGCCATGAATCTGGAATGCAGGCCCTCCGAACTGTGGGCGAGTTGCGCCGTGGGGTTGAGCGTGGCGAGATCGTGCCGTATTTTCAGCCAATTGTTGAGCTCCAGAGCGGAAGAATCGTTGGGTTCGAGGTGGTTGCTCGATGGCTTCACCCTGATCGAGGACTCCTGCCACCAGGTGAGTTCCTTCCATTTGCTGAGGAGTCTGGTCTCTTAGTTTCACTCGGGGCTTCGATGATGCGGAATTCGCTGTCACAGATGGCTCGGTGGCGTGCTGCTGGCCACTCGTTTGCGAATGGCTCGGTTGCTGTAAACGTCGGCAGTCGTCAACTTGTCGACAGTTCGTTTTTGCCAACGGTCGTTGAGATTCTTGACGAGACCGGACTCGACCCAGATTCGGTGTGGTTTGAGATCACCGAGTCAGCCTTGCTTGCCGATGCCCGGGCGGCGACATCAACGCTTCGAGAAATTCGTGGGCTGGGCATCCACCTCAGCGTCGATGATTTCGGGACGGGTTACTCATCGTTGACCTATCTGAAGCGGTTCCCTGTTGAGGCGATCAAAATTGATCGAAGTTTTGTCAGTGGTCTTGGTATCGAAGATGAGGATTCGACCATCGTTGAGGCGGTGATTCAACTTGGGCGAGCCCTTGGGCTGACCGTGGTTGCTGAAGGAGTTGAAAGCCCGTTGCAGTTGCAGCGATTGCGTGATCTCAAGTGTGATCGCGGCCAGGGCTATCTCTTTGGCCGACCTAGGCCAGCGAACCTGATTGAAACCGAACTCTCGGCGAATTAAATATCACCAAGTGACCAGCAACTCATTGACCGCTATTGTCGTGTCATGTCGGTCGTCGGCTCATTCTCGGTTGGCTCAATGCGTGGCTCAACCGATGGAGGCGGAGTTGTCGATCATCGTCTTGCCCGTCGAATGCTGATTAACCAAGTTCGGATCGGCCGTTTGCGTCGTGATGAGGTGTGTGACGCCCACCCAGAACTTATTCGGGCTGCGGCAAATGTTGGTACTGAAACCGAAGCGCGATGCCCAATTTGCGAAGAGGACAATCTTCGTTTGGTGACCTATGTGTTTGGACATCGTCTTCCAGCACATGGCCGATGTGTGTCGTCATCAAAGGAGTTACGCGAATTGTCCGCAACGGGCAGAGATTTGCGTGCATATGTTGTTGAGGCGTGCTGTAGTTGCCGCTGGCATCATCTGCTTCGTGTCGTTCCCGTGTGATGAATCTTCACGTGATACGACTGGCGACAATAGTTGCGGCGTTTGGAGTGATTGTTGCCTGCGGAACGTCCCAAACGAGTGAAACAAACGATGCGCCTAGAGAACCGGCTGGGTTCGATCGACAGGTTATGCGCGTTTCAACTGTTGACTCTGCGGGCGGCATCGAGAGCATTGATCGCTGCGTGTGGGTTGCGGATACAAGCGATGAGCGTCGCCGCGGACTAATGGGTGTCACCACGCTTGGCGCTGCTGACGGCATGTTGTTCGTTCAAGAGCAACCCACCTCTGGCGCATTTTGGATGAAGGACACTCTGATCGATCTTTCAATTGCTTTTTTTAATCAAGATGGAGAGTTTCTCGATGCCATGAACATGTCGCCCTGTCTTGCGACTAACGGCAACGACTGCCCCCGATACCAGACGCCATCGAGCTATGTCTTCGCGCTCGAGGTGGCGCAGGGTGATCTTGCCGAGTTGGGCATTCACTCCACGAGCATCATCTCCCTTGTCGATCAAACTTGTTCTTCTTCGACAGCAAGAGAGTGATACACCCCTCATACAACATGCTCGTTATGTCGAAGTTGACACAAATAGCGATATCGTCTCCCTTTCCATATCCACCCTGCTCCATTTCGTCAGAGAAATCTGGCGTATTTGGGGCCAACGGCCACACACGGTGGCCACGTCCGAAGGGAGTTAACTAGCACATGAATCGTGCCTATGAACTCATGGTGATCGTCGACGGAGACGTTGAAGACCCGAAGGCCCAATCTTGGGTAAAGACGGTTTCCGATGGCATCACCTCAGCCGGAGGTTCCCTCCATGGCAAGCCCGATTGGTGGGGTAAGCGAGCATTCGCCTATCCGATCAACAAGAAAGAAGCGGGGTACTACCTCGTTGTCGAGTGTGTTGCGCCAGCAGGTGCTCTCGATGAACTTGAGCGCTCCCTCCGCCTTGCGGACGACATTGTCCGCCACAAACTCATCCGTCTACCCGAGGCCGAGGCAGAGCGTCGCGGTATGACCGGAGCCGCTGCCTGAGAGCAGCGCACGAAGGGAGTTAAAGATGGCAACAAATACCATCACCCTGATCGGCAACCTCACCCGCGATCCTGAGCTTCGGTACACCACTAGTGGCCGCGGCGTTGCAAGTTTTGGCCTTGCGGTCAATCGTCGCTATCAGGTCAACGGTGAATGGCAAGAGCAAGTGTCCTACTTCAACATCGTGTGTTGGGGCGATCTCGGCGAGAACGCTGCCGCAACCCTCACGAAGGGCAATCGTTGCATTGTGACTGGTCGCATGGAACAGCGCGACTATGAGACAAATGCTGGCGAGAAGCGCACAGTTTTTGAAGTAGTGGCTGACGAAATCGGACCAAGCCTTCGTTGGGCGACCGCACAGGTCGAGCGCACCGAACGGTCCGGTGGTGGCTTTGGCGGCGGCGCCCCAAGCCAGTCAGGTCAAGCAGCACCCGATCCGGTCTACGGCGACGAAGAGCCGTTCTGATCACACAACATTCGTAGTTTCATCACATTCGTCCAGGAGGACCTAGAAAATGGCCAAGAGCCCAGCCCGCGGACAGCGCTCACGAGATGCTGCTCCACGCAAATTTAAGAAAAAGACCAGCCCACTCATCATCGAGAAAGTTGAATACGTCGACTACAAAGACGTCGATCTTCTTTCGCGTTTCATGAGCGATCGCGGAAAGATTCGCGGTCAGCGCATCAACGGAAACGACGTCCAGCAGCAGCGTGAGGTGGCAAACGCCATCAAGGTTGCTCGCGAGATGGGCCTGTTGCCGTACGCCCGTCGTGTTGCTTCGGCATCACGCGGTCGCCCGTCGCGTGACGGTGGCCGTCCTCGCAACGAGGATCAGGCCGTTGAGAACAACGAGGTTGAGAACGATGAGGTAATGGAGGACCAGGTCGACGAGCAGACCGAAGCCACCACCGATGACGGAGAGGAGGCCTGAAATGAAGGTCATTCTTCGTGATGACATGCAGGACCTCGGTAAGCGCGGCGACATTGTTGATGTTGCTGACGGTTACGCCCGCAACTATTTGCTTCCCAAAGGGAAAGCGATGATCGCAACCGCTGGAGCAGTTGAGCAGGCAGCGAAAATGCGTCGGGCTCGCGACCTCCGTGACGCAAGCGATCGTGAAGCGGCAACAACCGTCGCTTCGAAGCTGGTACCGATGGTGTTCACCATTGAGGCTCAGGTTGGCAGCGAAGGCAAGCTCTTCGGTTCGGTTACTGCCGCCGATATTGCTGAGGCCGTTGAAGCGCAATCTTCAGTAGTCATTGATCGTCGCAAGATTGATGTCGGTGAGCAGATCAAGACCGCTGGACAGCACGTGGTAACAGCCTCTCTACATCCAGAGGTGTCGTTCCCAATTACTGTCGAGGTGGTTGCTTCCTGATCATTCAGGAACCACAGCTCTGTGTATTCAACCGGTTCGATCCTGGATCGAGCCGGTTGTTGCATGTTTACTGCTAAATCTGGTCGATGACCATCCGTCTTCCACATGTTTATCCACAGCAGTTTCCACATGCTTTTCCACAGAGTTGTACCCCTTCCTTCCCACAGGCAAGACGTGAGAGAGTAGAGACCTGATGAGCGAAGACGCACCATTTCCACCGCTACCACCAGACGAATACGCTCCGGCGGCTGCATTCTCGAATGAGCCAACAAGAGGCGGATCATCGCGCGGAAACGAGCGAGGAGGTCGCCGTCGTCCTGGGTCGGCCGGGCGTGTACCACCACACAACCTTGAAGCGGAAGAATCGGTTCTAGGAGCGTTGCTGCTGTCGCGCGAAGCGATCGGAACGGTTTCAGAGCTTGGGCTTCGACCAGATGACTTCTATCGACCTGCGCATCGGCACATTTATGACGCAGTTCGGTCGCTCTACTCAAGCGCAGGTCCAGTAGATGTCGTCACCGTTGCCGACGAATTGCGTCGCCACGGACTACTCGACGAAATCGGTGGTTCAGAAAGTCTTCATGAACTACAAAACATGACGCCGGCAGTTTCGAGCGTCGGGCACTACGCAAAAATCGTGCAAGACACAGCATTGCTCCGGAGGCTCATTTTCGTCGCAGGTGACATTGCCGAACTTGCCTATGGCGAGCCTGATGATGTTGCTCAGGCCCTGGATGCAGCTGAGTCGCGGGTTTTTGAGATTGCTGAAGCTCGCGTCGCCGACACGACGCGAAGTCTCGACGATCTGCTGCCCGAAATCTTCCAGCAACTCGAAGACACATTCCACCGCGGTGACGTCGTCACTGGTGTGCAAACCGGATTCGTTGACCTCGACGAGTTGCTGTCGGGGCTACAACCGAGCGCCCTCTACATCGTTGGAGCGCGACCCGCAATGGGCAAGAGTGCCTTCGGGCTCAACATTGCCTCGCACGTAGCGATGCATTCTGGACAACCAGTGCTTGTGTTCTCTCTCGAGATGGGACACACCGAGCTCTCTCATCGAATTTTGTCATCTGAGGCCCGTGTCGACTCGATGAAGATGCGAAAAGGCGACCTTCAAGACACTGATTGGACGAAGATTGGTAAGGCGATTGGTCGTCTTGAAGTGCCGATGTTCCTCGATGACAACCCTCGTGTCACCGTCATGGAAATTAGGGCGAAAGCGCGTCGCATTAAGGCTCGTTACGGCGGGCTCGGATTGATCGTGATCGACTACATCCAACTGATGACCTCAGGTAATTTTGCTGAGAACCGACAACTCGAAGTCTCGGAGATCAGCCGAAACCTGAAGATTCTTGCCCGTGAGCTTGAGGTTCCAATCGTGGCACTGAGCCAGCTCAGCCGACGGCTGGAAGAACGCTCTGATAAGCGGCCGATGTTGTCTGACTTGCGTGAATCAGGGTCACTCGAGCAGGACGCCGACGTCGTCATGTTCTTGTATCGCGACGAGGTGTACAACCCAGAGACAAATGACCGGGCAAGTGCTGAAGTCATCGTCGCGAAACATCGTGCTGGACCGATTGGCACACGAAAACTGGTGTGGCTCGGCCAATACACCAGATTTGAGAACGCGGCGCGTGGCGGCGTCTAACCCGACAGCATTTCAGGCATACTCCACGAGTGACTGAACGTTTCGCAGTTCAAATGCGTGGAGTCGTCAAGCGCTTTGGCGACACTCTTGCGCTCAACGGAGTTGACCTCGCAGTGCCTACGGGAGCGGTGTACGGGCTGCTCGGACCGAACGGTGCAGGAAAGACAACATCGGTCAAGGTCCTCACCACGCTCATTCGACCAGATGCCGGGACGGCAACGATCGATGGCATTGATGTTGTTGCTCAACCTGATGACGTCCGCCGCCGCATTGGCCTGACAGGCCAGTACGCCGCTGTTGACGAGCGTTTAACTGCTCGAGAAAATCTTGTGTACGTAGGTCGGCTCTTTCACCTCGGCACCACTGAAGCTCGATTGCGAGCAGGAAACCTGCTTGAACGATTTGATCTTGTCGATTCCGCAGACCGTGTCGTGAAAGGCTTCTCCGGAGGAATGCGCCGTCGCCTTGACATCGCTATGAGCCTCATCGCCAATCCATCTGTGCTGTTCTTAGATGAGCCAACGACGGGCCTTGATCCACGAAGCAGACTCGGCATGTGGGATGTCATCGAAGATCTCGCCGCTGACGGCACGACAGTTCTACTCACGACGCAGTATCTCGAAGAAGCCGATCGTCTGGCCGAACAAATTGTCGTCATTGATCACGGCCAAGTGATTGCAGAGGGATCGCCAGATGAGTTGAAAACGCGAACCGGTGGAGCGTTACTTCAGGTATCGATCGCTCGAGCCGAGAATCGCGAGGTTGCCCTGTCGGTCCTCGCTCCGCTGTGCTCTGGCCGAGTTGAGGTTCGCGATGACCGAACATTCGAAGCACCGATCGTTGCGGGAGACCGAGTGGTTCCCAGCGTGATTCGCGCTCTTGATGATGCCGGCGTCGACGTGCTTGATGTCGTTGTGCGACGTCCATCTCTTGACGATGTTTTTCTTGCATTGACCGGTCATGTGGCCTCAGCCGAGGAGGAGCAGTCATGAACCGCCTGAAGTTGACCTTGCATGACTCACTTGTTGAGGCCGAACGCCATTTACGGGTCATTCCTCGCAACATCGAATTGCTGATCTTCGCCACGATTCAGCCCATCATGTTCCTGGCGTTGTTCGCCTACGTGTTTGGTGGATCTATTTCGATCCCCGGATTTGATAACTACGACCAATTCCTCATGCCCGGCATTTTCAGTCAGTCATTGGTCTTCGGCTCTGCATTCACCTCAATCGGCCTTGCAGAGGATCTTTCAAAAGGACTTGTTGATCGCCTTCGCTCACTGCCAATGAGCCGTTCGGCGGTCATTATTGGGCGAACGGTCAGCGACTTGGTGCGCAACCTCCTCACCTTTTGCGTCATGCTCACCGCTGCATTTTTGTTGGGGTTTCGGTTTGGTGGCTCAATTCTTGAAGCATTGATTGCAACAGGACTTCTTGTGCTCTTTTCATATGCGTTGAGTTGGGTGCAAGCGTTGATTGGTCTCGCGGTGTCATCGGTTGAAGCAGCGAACTCAGCTGGATTCATTTGGATGTTCCCATTGACGTTCGTGTCATCGGCATTTGTTGACCCATCAACCATGCCGAGCTGGCTAGAAGCGGTTGCCAACGCCAACCCATTCACTGTGGTCACAAATGCAGCCCGCGCTCTCTACAACGGACTTCCTGTCGGCAACGATGCATGGATATCGCTGCTCTGGTCGGTTGGTCTCATCGTGGTGTTTTCGATGATGGCAACACGGAAGTTCTCTCAGTCAACGTCTTCGTGATGGCCAGCTCAGTGGCCGTCAGCGCAATAGATCTGCGGCACGGTCGCGAAGTTCCGTCAGCCGAATCTTGACTCCGTTCGGCCCATCGGTGATGGGGAAGGCGTCGAGAGGAACCACACGCACAGGGACCTTGTAACGCGCAAGTCGCCCTCGACAGAACTCGATGACCGCCTCTTCGTCGATGGTCGCTCCATCTTCGGGAATCACGAATGCAACGGGTCGCGAGCCAGATTCGAGCCCAACCGCAACAACTTGTGCATCGGCAACACCAGGGGCGTTACAGAGTGCTTCGGCAATTTCTGCTGGAGCGACGAGGAATCCACCGAGACGAAGAATGTCTCCAAGCCTCGAGATGTAATGGAATGTGCGGTCATCATCCATCTCTGCGAGATCACCGGTCTTGAACCACACGACTCCCTCATCATCGGTGACGAGGTATTGAGACGTCAGTTCGTGATCAACCGCAGCACCACCCTCTTGTAGATAGCCGGCAAACAAGCTTGGTCCGCGAAGTTGAAGTTCACCATCGACAACTCGCGCACCCGCTCGAGGTGACACCAATGTTCCACCGGCACGTGAGCGCTGGTCAGTGTCGAGTTGTGGATCTCGTAGTGAAAAGAGTGCTTGGACTTCACTCATCCCATACAGGCCGGTGAGTCGTGCACCCACAGCCTCAGCTCTTTTCACTATGTCGGTGAGTGAGGTGTTGAACTGTGCATATCCGCTCAGCTGAAGGTGCGAGAGATCGGCATCTGCGAGCAGTAATCGATGGAACATGTCATCGCTGCCGTTCATTGCGGTGATGCGCTCACGATGCGTCAAAGCCGCCGTGCCGTCAACCGAAAATTGATGAACGAGCACTCGAGCACCCGAAGTGACAGCAGCAATGAGGCTGCTTAGTCCGAAGGTTCCGCAGAGTGGCAACGCCATGAGCACCGTGTCTGATGGCGAGTATCCGAAGTGTTCCACGATTTCAACGGTGTGTTCAACGATGGAACGCTGGTGATGGAGGACCATCTTCGGCTTCGAGGTGGTACCTGATGTCGTGAAGATAATGAACGGCAGGTCAAGGGCATCAGCGACTACCGCTGGCGGCGCGCTGTCGGTAGTCGACAGGTCAGGGTGACGAGCGCCTGATCGTTGCACAAGATCATCAACCTCAACTGTCGAATACTTCGTGTTGACAGCCACCACAACAATTCCACCGAGCGCTGCAGCAAGGAGCAGTTCGATCGCTTCAACATCATTACCTCGATGTAATGCCATCCGATCTCCCGGTGTGAACCCTTGGGCACGGAGATGAGAGAGACGTTGCTCGGCTCGGGTGACGAGCTCTGCACTTGAGATTTCGCGTCCGTCATCGAACACCAGCATGGCTGTAGACATCGAAAAGAGATCAGCCACGTTCTGAGGAGTTGTTTCAGCAATGGATGCCATACAGCAGTGTCGCACGGCAGACTGTTGAGATGTTCCTCGGAGAGGACCTCATTGCATGGTTACTACTGGCACTTGGTGGAGCGCTGTGTGTCGGTAACTTGCTCGCGCTCGTTCGTCCACCCACCCCACCAGAAGGATCGATCGAGGCGTTAACAGATGGCCCACCGCCTCGCCCCCCTCTATTTCGAAGTTTGCTGTATGCAACACTCGGCTTCATTGCCTCGGTGTGGGCACTTGCAACGCTGATTTCTGGGTGATGAGTCGTGGCATCTAAACCTCTTCAGTTGAAGTTTGTTCAATCGGGTACTCGAGTTCATCAACTTCCTGAAATGGGCCCCGAAGTCGCATTCGTAGGTCGTTCGAATGTTGGCAAGAGTTCGCTGATCAATGCGCTTGCTCATCAGCGACAACTTGCCCGAGTGTCGAACACCCCTGGCCGAACACAGCTGATCAACGTGTTTTCACATGCTGGTGGTGGAGCGGTGGTTGACCTTCCGGGTTACGGCTACGCAAAAGTTCCAGGCCACATTCGTGGCGACTGGTCATCGATGATTGAGGGCTATCTCCTTGACCGCGAAGAACTCGTCATGGTGTTTGTGCTGGTCGATAGTGAAATCGGACCCACGCCACTTGATATTCAGATGCTTGAGTGGTTGAGGTACAACGAAGTGCCACACACCGTTGTTGCAACCAAGTCAGACAAAGTGAAGTCAGCTAAACGCCAACGTCGGAAACGCGATCTCGCGGAGGGCTGCATGCTCGAGCAAGGTGACATCGTTTGGGTCTCGGCATCAAAGAACATCGGTATTGATCGTTTACGAGACCTTGTCGTGAGTCATCTCTTAACCTGACTCTGAGCCTGGCTCGCCTCATTGCCGATGAGAGCGGTCGACCGGCTATCGGCAAAGATACTGATCTATGCCTACGCCTCTGATGCAGCATTATTTGTCGACTTGGGAAGAAATGGCTGCTGCTGGCGGCCAGTTTGAGATGGAGGAAATCACTGTGCGTGGCATTCCCATGCGTGTGTTTAAAAATGCTCCACCAACAATGCGAGCCTTTTGGGAACTCACTGCCGGGTACGCCGACCGTGACTACATCGTCTACGAAGACGAGCGTTACACCTATGCCGAGGTTGCAGCAACTGTTCGATCTCTTGCACACCATTTGCGCGATGCCCATGGCGTCACCAACGGAGATCGTGTGGCGATCTCGATGCGCAACTTCCCTGAATGGGTGATGACGTATTGGGCGACAGTTTCACTCGGTGCTGCCGTTGTGGGGATGAACGCGTGGTGGACATCAGAAGAGATGAAATTTGGCATGACCGACGCGCAACCGAAGGTTGCGGTAGTCGATGACGAGCGAATTGAACGTCTCCTGCCTGTACTCGACGACATTCGTGCTGAATCGCCGATGCATGTGATTTCCGTGCGAAGCGATCGTGAGCTTCCTGCTGATTGTTCGCGATGGAGTGACGTCGTCGACGGGTCGACTGCACCAACTGAACTCCCTGCCGCTGAGATTGACCCAGACGATGACGTCTGCATCTTCTACACCTCGGGAACGACTGGCTTCCCGAAGGGCGCACAGCTCACCCACCGTGGTTCCGTGCACAATGTCATGAATCTGGTGTTCATGAGTTTGACAGCGGCAACAGCAGAAGCGAAAGCGAAAGCAGCTGGCGATATCGAGGGCAAAGAAATGGGCAACCTTACCGATGCTGCAAGTCAGCCGGTGTACATGGCGCCAACACCGTTGTTCCATGTGACCGCCAACAACTGTTTGTTGCAGCCATGCACTCTCGTGGGTGGAAAGATCGTTCTTACGTATAAGTGGGATCCAACTCGGGCGCTTGAACTCATTGAACGTGAAGGTGTGACGACGTTCTCTGGTGTACCAACGATGAGCCGTGAACTCATCTCTCATCCAGATTGGGAGAAGCGCAACACGAGCACTATTCAAGGAATGGGCGGTGGCGGGGCCGCACTTCAACCTGACCTTGTGGAGAAAATTGACAAAAGCCTGTCGAAGGGTGCTCCCTCAACTGGGTATGGGCTCACAGAAACCCACGGCATTGTGACTGCGAATGCCGCAAAGTTTTTCGTTGAAAAGCCGGCATCTTGTGGTCGCGCTGTTCCGGTATGTGACGTGAAGCTTGT
>Ga0233451_10002011_pt1 | contig 19003 bp, 18 predicted proteins | sample 011ome_29_FD_183052 | JGI IMG/M metagenome (GOLD analysis project Ga0233451, IMG submission 183052) | Coastal salt marsh microbial communities from the Groves Creek Marsh, Skidaway Island, Georgia - 011504CT (spades assembly) | ecosystem: Environmental > Aquatic > Marine > Intertidal zone >...
ACCGGAATTAAATTTATTTAGGAGGTCGGATTAATATAAAATAAGGGGTATTATTACTTATTGAATTAAATTCAACTAGAAACTTGATGTAAATGAAGTGATTAAATATGAATAAATAGTCTTATTTTTACTGTATGAAAATCTTAATTTTAAATGGGCCCAATATTAATCTATTGGGAAAAAGAGAACCAGGTATCTACGGAAATCAAACTTTTGAATCCTATTATGAATCGTTACTAATTGAATTTCCAGCTATAGAATTTGAACAGTATCAATCCAATATTGAAGGAGAACTGATCGATAAGATTCAAGAAGTGGGATTTTCATATGACGGTATTATCCTTAATGCTGGTGCTTACACTCATACTTCAGTTGGAATAGGGGATGCTATAAAGGCAGTAACTACTCCAGTTGTAGAAGTTCACATTTCTAATACGTATTCAAGAGAGTCTTTTAGACACCAATCTTACATCTCTCCTGTAGCTAAAGGGGTTATCCTCGGTTTTGGTCTTGAAAGTTATCGTTTAGCAGTTTTGAGTTTTATTAGTTAGGTTAAATAAGTTATATTTAGATCAACTAAATTAAATGAAACATTATGAAAGCTATTGCTGTTAAGGCATCGCTTTTCATCAACTATTTTGTGTTTGCAATTCTCTTGAATTCGGTAGGGATTGTGATTTTAAAATCACAAAAGGTGTATGGAGTTGATGAAGTAGCTGCTAGTACCCTTGAACTATTTAAAGACCTCCCAATTGCCATAATCTCTTTTTTAGTAGCCTCATTTCTTCCAAAGATGGGTTACAAAAAAGCGATGTTAATTGCATTAGGTCTTGTTTCCATGGCTTGTATTGGAATGTATTTTGGAAACTCATTTCTGTGGGCTAAAATTTTATTTGCTTCTGTTGGAGCCTCCTTTGCGCTGATCAAAGTATCGGTTTATGCTTCAGTAGGATTGGTGACAGAAAATGAAAAGCAACACAATAGTTTGATGAGTAGCATTGAAGGTGTCTTTATGTTTGGTATCGCTTTAGCTTATTTTCTATTTCCTGCATTCAATTCTTCAACTAATCAAGATGCTTGGCTTAATGTCTATTGGGTCTTAGCCGCTTTAGCCTTATTGTCATTTTTATTTTTAGCGTATGCTCCTTTTGAAAAACCCATGATTGCAGATGAAAAATCTAATCTATTGGATGATTTTCTTGCTATGTTTAAACTTGTTGTTAAACTATTAGTCATTGTATTTGTCATCTCCGCCTTTTTATTCGTGATGATTGAACAGGGTATTATGACGTGGCTCCCTACATTTAACGATCGCGTATTAGAACTTCCTGAAAATTTAGCAATTATGATGGCTAGTATATTAGCGGTATCCCTTGGTATAGGTCGCTTGTTAGCTGGTTTTTTATCTAATTACTTTAATTGGTTTTGGATTCTTATAGTTTGTCTTCTATTAGCCATGCTCATGGTGTATTTTGTACTACCATTGGCAGTCGGTTCAAAGATCAGTGGAGTGGAGACCTTATCAGATATTCCTTTATTGGGCTATGCATTTCCTATAGTTGGACTCTTTATTGCACCTATTTACCCCCTTTTAAATTCTGTTATTTTAAGTGCTCTTCCTAAGACATTACATTCTCATATGTCAGGATTAATCATTATTTTTTCGGCAATAGGAGGGACTCTTGGGTCAAGAATTGTTGGAATTCTTTTTAAAGAAGTTGGAGCAGCGGAGGCTTTTAGCTATACGCTAATACCGATGTCTTTATTACTAGTTGCCATTGTGATTTTAAAACGATTAACAGTAAAGAAAGTACATGAATAAGAAACAGTTTATACCAGTAGAGGAGTCATTTAAAGAGCTTTTTGTTGATTTACAATTATCGGATATCCTGGATGATAATAAACAATTAGCTGATGCTATTCCGCTAGGTATACCTTCTGAAATTCTTAAGGCTTATCGAATTGAAAAAGTGAAGGATGATTTTGATTTAAATCAATTTTTTCATAATCACTTTCAATTGACTCCTATTCCTACAAGTGGATTTAAAGCTGATATCAATCGAACAATTGAAGCACATATTAAAGAACTATGGAGTTATTTAAAGCGTGATGCTGATCATTATATTAATGGAAGTTCGTTAATTCCACTTACATACCCTTATATTGTTCCAGGAGGTCGATTTAATGAGATTTATTATTGGGATAGTTTTTTCACCATGTTAGGGCTAAAGATTCATAAGGAAAATCAAGTCATTGAACATATGATTAAGAATTTTTCATGGATGATTGATACCATAGGTTTTATACCTAATGGAAATCGAACTTATTTTTTAGGAAGGTCACAACCCCCATATTTTTCACTGATGATTGGGTTATTAGCAGAGCTTAAAGGGGATCATGTATTTGGTACGTATTTACCGCAATTAGAGGCTGAATATGACTTTTGGATGAATAAAGAAGGGGCAAAAGAATCACATCTTGTTGCCTATAAAGGAGTTGAATTAAATCGTTATTATGATCAATTTGATGGTCCAAGACCAGAGATGTATGGTACTGATATTCTTGATTTTGAAAAATTTGACAGGCCTAAGGAGTATTATAAACACATAAGAGCTGCCTGCGAATCGGGTTGGGATTTTAGTAGTCGTTGGTTTAATGACCCTATGGATTTGTCTACGATAACAACCTTGAATATTCTACCCGTTGATTTAAATTGTTTACTGGTTGCCTTAGCCCAAAGTATTGCTAAAGGATATCGCGTATTGAAAAAGCAGGAGCAAGCCATGCACTGGAATTCAAAAGCTGAACAACGAGCTCAAGCCATTCAAGAATTGTTTTGGAATAGTGATCAAGCTTATTTTAATGATATAAACTTTAGTCAAGATAAGCATACTCAGGTCCGATCACTAGCAGGAATGTATCCTTTGTATTTTAATATTGCTACCCAAGAGCAAGCTCAATCATGTGTATCTGTACTTAAAGAATACTTTTTAAAAGACGGAGGCTTGGTATCAACACCTCTAGAAACAGGACAACAATGGGATGCTCCCAATGGATGGGCACCACTTCAATACATGAGTGTCATTGGTTTACTTAATTATGGGTATAACGACTTAGCTTTAGAGGTTATTAATCGTTGGATGGTATCCAATCAGAAGATTTATAACAAGACGGCTAAACTATTAGAGAAGTATAATGTTGTTACAGTCGATCAACTATCAGGGGGTGGAGAATATTTAGTACAAGATGGATTTGGTTGGACAAATGGCGTTTATATAGCATTTAAAGCAATAAAACAATCGTTAGTGTAATTAATGTATAGTATATAAAAAAAACCCTCAATGATTAGTTGAGGGTTTTTTTATGATCAACATTCATTGATCATTATTTAAATGTGAATCACTTCATCATAAGCTGCGGCAACAGCCTCCATAACCGCTTCACTCATTGTTGGGTGAGGGTGAATTGATTTTAAGATTTCATGTCCAGTAGTTTCTAATTTTCTAGCCACAACGGCTTCAGCAATCATATCAGTAACTCCAACTCCAATCATATGACATCCAAGCCATTCCCCATATTTAGCATCAAAAATAACTTTAACAAAACCATCTGGGTTTCCTCCAGCTTGGGCTTTTCCTGATGCTGAAAAAGGAAATTTCCCTACTTTGATATCAAATCCTTTTTCTTTTGCTTGAGCTTCAGTAAGACCAACTGAGGCTATTTCTGGAGTACAATATGTACAACCTGGGATATTGCCATAATCAATAGGATGAACATCTAAATTAGCTATCTTTTCAACACAAAGAATACCTTCAGCAGAAGCAACATGAGCTAGTGCTGGCCCAGGAGTCACATCACCAATGGCATAGTACCCTGGGATATTAGTTTGGTAGAAATCGTTGACAAGAATTTTATCTCTATCGGTAGCAATACCTACTTGCTCCAATCCTATGTTTTCAATATTTGTTTTGATTCCAACTGCTGAAAGCACTAAATCAGCTTTGATTTCTTCTGTTCCTTTAGCTGTTTTAATATGAACATTAACGCCTTTACCACTAGTATCTACTTTGGTTACTTCTGAGGAAGTCATTATTTTGATACCTGCTTTTTTAAAGCTTTTTTCTAATTGTTTTGAGACATCGATATCCTCCACAGGAACGATATTTGGTAAGTATTCTACTACGGTAACATCTGTGCCCATGGCATTGTAGAAATAAGCAAATTCAATACCAATTGCTCCACTACCAACCACCACCATTTTCTTTGGCTGTTCTTTTAAGGTTAATGCGTCTCTATATCCGATAATTTTCTTACCGTCTTGAGGAAGCGATGGTAATTCTCTAGAACGTGCACCTGTTGCAATAATAATATGGTTGGCACTATAAATGCTTTCTTTTCCATCAGCATCTTTAACAGCGATTTTTTTACCTGGTTGAAGTGTTCCGTAACCGTTAATTACAGTGATTTTATTCTTTTTCATTAAGAATTGAACACCTTTACTCATTCCTTGAGCTACCCCTCTTGAACGATCAACAACGGCATTAAAATCTTTAGCTACATTATCAGCACTGAGTCCATAATCTTTTGCATGATTGAGGTATTCAAAAACTTGTGCAGATTTCAAAAGTGCTTTTGTAGGAATACATCCCCAATTTAAGCATACTCCTCCAAGGCTTTCTTTTTCAACGATTGCAGTTTTTAATCCTAATTGAGAGGCTCTAATCGCCGTTACATACCCACCAGGACCACTACCTAAAACGATAACATCAAATTGACTCATTATGTATATTTTCTTTGGTTATTAAGAGGCATCAAAGATAAGAATATTATCGATATGAAAGAACTCGCCGAACGCTTATGAACTGGAATTATTTTTTTGAAGGGATGAATTCAAGTGCCACCCCATTGATGCAATGACGTTTGCCAGTTGTCTCTTTAGGTCCATCGTCAAACACATGTCCTAGGTGTCCTCCACAATTACTACACTTTTCTTCGATTCTAGGAACACCAATTTTATAATCTACATCATAACTGATAGCTCCTTTGATTTCTTGATCAAATGATGGCCACCCACATCCTGCATCAAACTTATTTTCACTTATAAATAAAGGAGCTTTACAGGCTTTACAAACATAAGTTCCTTGTTCAGAGTTGTTAAGTAAGTCACTGGTATACGGACGTTCAGTAGCAGCTTCAAAAAGTACTTTATAAGCAAGGGGATCTAACACTTGCTTCATTTTATCTTTATCAATTTTCATTTTAGGAGTATTTTGTTTGTTAGATTGTTGTGCGTCACAAGAACTTACCAGTAGTAAACTTGAAACGAAAAAAACGATATAAAGCTTTATCTTAACCATAATTCAATAGACTGTTAATTAGTGAGTTGAATGACGTCTGCTTCAGAAAGTTGAAGTTGATTCATAAGTGTTGGATACTCTTTTGAGACCGAAGATGCATAGGCTGCAGGGACTACAACGATTCTAAGTACCTGATTTTGTGTAAAGGTTGATGGAAGTAAATTTAAATTAAAATTGGCATCTAAAAATATTGAAACATCATAGAAGGTATGATTATAACTGTATTGTAAGAGCCCATATTCAGTAAAGAAATTTTGAGGTAATAATGTCCATACATCTTCATTTCCATTAACTACATCTTCTAATAAGTATACAAAAATAGCATCAGACTCAAACACCGTCACATCACTTGGAAATTCATAAAATACATTAAAGTTATTGGCAGTATTAAAATCAGCAGTAATTTCTACTACCTTACCTAATTGGGTCACCTGTTCTACATAAGTGTCTTTACTGCAGGAACTAATTGATAAAATAAGACTAAGGAAAAGTAATCGAACTATTGTTTTCATGGTATAATATTAAAGTTATAGTTTTCTATTTTCAAAAAGCATACCAAAAATACTCTAATAGAAGATATAATATTAAAATTAGTTGACTATTTTAGGCAAATGAAACAAACTACCTTAGCTAAAGGCGATAAAAAACTATTATTTGCATGGGCATTTTATGACTGGTCAAATTCAGTTTTTAATTTGGTAATTACCTCTGCTATTTTTCCCATATTTTATGGGGTGTTGTTTAGAACCGCCGGTATTGAAAGTATAGAGGTATTTGAAATGAACATCGCAAGAGGTCCATTAATCTCTTATGTAACTTCGTTAGCATTTTTGGTGGTTGCTCTTTTAACTCCCTTACTATCTGGAATAGCTGATTATTTAGGTAATAAAAAAATATTTTTAAAAATATTTGCCTATTTAGGAGCCTTATCCTGTATAGCGATGTATTGGTTTTCTATAGAACATATCTATTATAGTTTAGCATGCTATTTCTTTGGTTTGATTGGGTTTTGGATATCGTATGCTTTTAGTAACTCTTATTTACCTGATATTGCCCATGAAGAGCAACAGGATTGGATTAGCGCTAGAGGGTTTTCCTTAGGTTATATCGGTTCTGTTTTACTGCTATTATTTGATTTAGCAATGGTCATGAATCCTGATTGGTTTGGAATTTCAGGTACGGTTGATAACCCTGCTGAAATAAAAGCTATGCGCTATTCTTTTGTTACGGTTGGAGTTTGGTGGATGCTATTTTCACAGTATACCTTTTATTACCTTCCTGAAGGATATAAAAAACAAGGAGAACGCAAAAATTTACTTTTAAATGGCATCAAAGAACTTAAAATGGTGTATGGTAAACTCAGTGAAAATCCACGATTAAAAGGTTTCTTAAAGGCATTTTTTGTTTATGGTATGGCCGTTCAAACCATCATGCTTGTTGCTGCATTTTATGGAGAAGAAAAAATTGATTGGGGTTCCGATCAAATGCGAACTACAGGACTTATTATTAGTATGTTAGTCATACAATTGATTGCAATTCTAGGAGCTACGTTTACAGCACAAGCTTCTAAAAAGTTTGGGAATATCCCCGTATTGATAGTGATTAATAGTATATGGATTTGTATTTGTATTTATGCTTATTTTATGGAAACTCCAACAGATTTCTATATTGCAGCTGGATGTGTCGGAATGGTAATGGGTGGTATCCAGTCGCTTTCTCGTTCGACCTATTCTAAATTCATACCGGATACAGAAGATACGGCCTCTTATTTTAGTTTTTTTGATGTTTCAGAAAAAGTTGGGATAATTATTGGAACCTTTGTCTATGGTGCTGTAGCACAATTTACTGGTGATATTCGGTATGCTATAGTAATATTAGGCCTCTTTTTTATGGGAGGAGCCTTCCTACTAACCAAAGTCAATAAGAAAGCTGTCCCCATAAAATCGTAAGGAGTTTAATTCTTAATTAAATCACCTGAACCTAATATTTTAGAATCTACTTTTGGATTTCCAATATAATGTACATCACCAGATCCTGCAATTCTCACTTGAAGTTGATCGGAAACATTAACAGAGGTATCTGCAGAACCAGTGATAGCTACAGTTGCTATTTTTGTTGACAAATCAAACGCATGAACATCTCCTGATCCTGCAATTTTTACATCAAGACTGTTGGTTGATCCCTCCAAAGACGCATCACCGGAACCTGAAATTGCTATACTTACTTCCGAAGCATTGACATCCATCTCGACATCACCAGATCCTGAAATTGTTACGCCTAGTTGTGTAGCATCAATAGCAGCATAAATATCTCCTGATCCTGATAGTATAGTTTTAAATTTTGGACTTTCTATTCGGAATTTACTCGTAATACTTCCAGAGCCAGATAGGGTCATGGCATCCATATCCTTCACAGGGATTGTAATTAATATTGGTGTTTTTCTACTAGGGATAAGTTCAATTAGTCGCTTAGTTTTAATATTTAATTCACCAGTAGTATCGACATAAACATCGATATTGTCTAAGAGATTGGATTCTCCTTTTAGTTCTACACTGCCTTCACGTCCGTATACAAGAGTGGTGTCAAAAAAACCAGATATTTTGAGTTGATCGTAATCTCCAACATTACGTACTTGAGTAATAGTCTTTCCATTTCCTCTAATTTTTTTACCCCATTGAGCATTGGAAGGTAAACAGAATAGACTTAAGCTTAAAATCAGTAGTATTTTTTTCATGCTAGTATCTTTTTAATTAATTAAATTTTTTTCTAAGTGTTATGTTTCCGTAGGAAGTATTAAGTTCCATATGGCTTTTCGATGGAGTAGTTCCATAATCCCCCTTATATTGAGCGGAGGTGGTCTTTTGATTTTGATAGTGAAGGTTGAATCGATCACCTTCTATTCCATTGACATCAGTGTACTTGGTGTTGATGTTAAAGCTAAAATTAGAATCCTCAGAATACCCAATTTTAATCCCGGTATAATCTGTATCAATGGAGATTTTATCAAATAAGGAAGAAAGAGATTTAATGGCTATTTTACCATAATCAGCACTCAATTGAGCGGTACTTCCCAGCTGTTCGATGTCAACATCGGTATAATCACTATTTCCAACTATTTTATTAACTGCACCAATGGATATACTTCCATAGTCCATGTCATAATTAATCATTAGGGATTTTCCAACTTGAATGTGACCATAATCGCTTTCAAGGTCAAGTGTATGGATTTCATCTATGGAGATGTCCGTATAATCAATATTAATAATGGCCTGTTTCATATAATCAGCTTCTAATTTTGAGTAATCCATATCAATGTTAACAGCATCATTATAAAGGGATCCAAGAATGATAGTTCCATAATCATGGGTTAGATTAATTTTGCCTTTAGATTCTGAAATATAAGTGTCTCCATATTTATTTTGAATATCGAGATCATTGGTTACTGGTACATGGACGTAGTAGTTGATTTTATAGCTGACATTGGAATTAAACCAATTAAACCAGTTAGAATTACTTTCTATGTGTGTCTTTGCACTGACAACGTATTTAGTTCCATTAAAACTTACATCAATATCATCTAATTTGTCTTCAACTTTAGATTCATTAGTGCCGGTTGTACGAATAACAACTTCTATTGAAATTTCATCTCGATCCCATGGAGTAATCTCTACATTTCCAAATTTATTTTCAATCAAAAGTTTAGCATCTGCAGTAACCTTATAGGATTTAGCTAGTTTTTTTTCTCTAGTGTAGCGTCCTGTAAAATCATTTGCTACTAAAAGCGTAGGTACGATTAGTGTAAAAATCAAGAGGTAGTTCATACTATTTTTCATCGCTTATTGTTTTAGTTCATTTAATTCTTTAGTTAATTGATCGAGTACTTGGAGTCTCGTTTGGTAATTGACCATCATGGCTTTGATGATTTGTTTAGAATCACCACCTGTGTTTAAATCCTTGATTAAAGTTGTTGCATCAGCTTCCAATTCTTCTAGTTCACTTAGCGCATCTAAAATAATTAACCGTTCTTCTTGGGAAGTATAGCGTTCAAGTGCATTTGATTTTTCTTCGATCAAACTAGTAAAGTAGAGAGAAAAGGAAGCTATTTCTAATTGGGTTTCGTCAGGAGCAGAAATTTTTCCAATCATAAACACACTGAGTATTAACGCTATAGAGGCTACCATCTTCATTAGAGGGAATGAGTTGAATTCCCTTTTATTTTTATGGGCTAGTTTTTTTGCAAAACGCTTTTGATGCCCAAGTTTAGGTTCTTGATCATTGAGCAATTCCAGTTCTTGCTCCTTAACTTTTGCTATTATGAAATCTTCTTCCATTGGGGATCGTTTACTAATTCTGTTCTTAATTTTTCTTTTGCTCTAGAGATCAATGTTCTACAGGTTCCCTCTTTAATTTCAAGGATGCTAGCGATTTCTTTATAATCGTATCCTTCGATGAGGTTCAGGGTCAAACAAAGTGAATAACGCTCATTTAAACCTTTAATCTTTTCATAGATCCATTTGGTTTTATAAGTGGACGTCTCACTTGAAGGCTCCATCATTGGTTGTTGAACAATGGACTCATCTAATGTCATCCAATTTTCATTTACTTTTTTACGGTATTCAATTATGCTCTTATTGATGACTATTCGTTTAAGCCAGGCACCAAAACTAACTTGGGCCTTGTATTGATGTAATTTGTCAAAGGCAGCAATAAATGAATCTTGCATAATATCTTCAGCTAAAGCCTCTTCTTTTACTATCCGTAAGGCGGTATTATACATCGCTTTATAGTACAACTGATAAATTTTCAGTTGAGCTTTCTCGACCTTGTTAGCACAAGCGTCGAGTAAAAGTGATAGTTCTTTTGTATTGGCTTGATTCAAACGTTTTAGTTCTTTGTAGTAAAGATGTGAATAAATTAAAATTGTTACACTTATTATGAATATTTTTTCAGCTTGGCATAGGAATTGCCTATTGTAGGTAACAATAGCAAGTAAAAACTAGTAGTTCTTTGTGAGTTACGTGCTTACTGCTAATTTGTTTAACCTATAATAAAGTCGTCATGGGTCAATATATGACATTATGACGTTAAAATATAACTATGAAAGATCGTAAATTTTTTAGTATTGACAGTATGTCATTTCAAGGAATCGATGAAGACGCTGACTTAATTCCATTGATGACTCCTGAGGATGAGGAAGAAATAAATAGAGAACCGCTTCCGGGAACACTTCCTATATTGCCGTTAAAGAATACCGTATTATTTCCAGGAGTTGTTGTTCCAATTACTGCTGGTAGAGATAAATCAATTCAATTGTTAAACGATGCTAATAATGGTTCTAAAGTTATTGGGGTTGTTGCTCAAAAAGATGAAGAAGTTGAAAATCCATCAGGAGAAGACATTTTTCACACAGGTGTTGTTGCTCGTATCTTGAGGGTTCTAAAAATGCCTGATGGAAATACAACGGTAATTATTCAAGGGAAGAAACCTTTTCAAATTACTCAAATAGTTTCTGAGGATCCCTATATTGAGGCTGAGGTAAAAGGAGCTTCATGGACTAAACCTGCAGCGGGTGATAAAGAATTTGCAGCCATTATAGATTCCATTAAGGATTTAGCCTTAAAGATTATTAAAAACAATCCTAATCTACCTTCAGAAGCTTCCTTTGCTATTAAAAATATTGAGAGTAATTCTTTTTTAATCAATTTTGTTTGTTCAAATCTTAGTATTTCAGTTAAAGAAAAGCAAGAACTATTGGAGATCAGTGATCTTGCAGAACGTGCTTTAGCTACCTTGAAATATATGAATGTTGAGATGCAGAAGCTTCAACTTAAAAATGACATTCAGTCTAAAGTTAGAACTGATTTAGATCAACAACAACGTGATTATTTCTTGCATCAACAACTCAAAACTATTCAAGAAGAGCTTGGAGGTGTTTCCTATGAAGAGGAAGTCAATGAGATGGCGGAAAAGGCGAAGGAAAAAAAATGGAGTAAAAAAGTAGAAGCACATTTTAATAAAGAGCTTTCTAAACTACAACGAATGAATCCTCAAGTTGCTGAATATGGAATTCAGCGCAATTATTTAGAGCTGTTCTTAGAATTACCATGGAATGATTATTCTAAAGATTCTTTTGATTTAAAGAAAGCTCAAAAAATATTAGATCGAGATCATTTTGGTTTAGAGGAAGTCAAAAAGCGTATCATTGAGCATTTAGCTGTCCTAAAGCTCAGAAACGATATGAAATCACCTATCATTTGCCTATATGGACCTCCAGGAGTAGGAAAAACCTCTTTAGGTAAATCGGTAGCGGAGGCACTCGGTAGATCTTATGTGAGAATGTCACTTGGAGGGTTGAGAGATGAAGCAGAAATACGAGGTCATCGTAAAACCTATATTGGAGCGATGCCAGGTAGAATCATTCAAAGTATCAAAAAAGCGGAAACTTCTAATCCAGTATTTATACTTGATGAAATAGATAAACTATCCAATAGTTATCAAGGAGATCCTTCATCTGCCATGTTAGAGGTCTTAGATCCAGAACAAAACAGTGAGTTTTATGATAACTTCTTAGAGATGGGTTATGACCTATCTAAAGTAATGTTTATCGCGACTGCAAATAATTTATCTGCTATTCAACCAGCACTTTTAGATCGAATGGAGCTGATTAATGTTAGCGGCTATACCATCGAAGAAAAAGTGGAGATTGCAAAACGACACCTACTTCCAAAACAACTTAAAGAACATGGGTTAAAAAAGGATGATCTTAAAATAGGTAAATCCCAATTAGAAAAAATTGTAGAAGGATACACTAGAGAATCAGGAGTGAGATCTCTGGAGAAGCAAATCGCCAAAATGGTCAGAAATACTGCTAAATCCATTGCAATGGAAGAAGTCTATGAGGTTAAAGTGACTGATCAACATATTGAAAAGGTTTTAGGGGTTCCTCGATTAGAACGTGATAAGTATGAAAATAATAGTGTTGCTGGAGTTGTAACAGGTTTAGCATGGACACGAGTAGGAGGGGATATTCTATTTATAGAATCAGCTCTTTCTAAAGGAAAAGGGATGCTATCCATCACTGGAAACCTTGGAAAAGTAATGAAAGAATCGGCGACTATTGCCTTAGAATACATCAAAGCTAATGCAGACACTTTTGGATTGAAGCCTGATTTATTTGATCAATACAATATTCATATTCATGTCCCTGAAGGAGCTACTCCAAAAGATGGTCCTAGCGCAGGGATTACCATGTTAACCTCTTTAGTATCCTTGTTTACGCAACGTAAAGTAAAAAGTAAATTAGCGATGACTGGAGAGATTACCCTTAGAGGAAAGGTACTACCTGTTGGAGGTATTAAAGAAAAGATATTGGCTGCCAAACGCGCTAAGATCAAAGAAATTATTCTTTGTGAGGATAACAAAAAAGATATCCTTGAAATCAATGAAAATTATTTAAAAGGCTTAACTTTCCATTATGTAAGCGAAATGAGTGAAGTAATTGACCTTGCGCTTACCAAACAAAAAGTTGCCAACGCAAAAGTCTTATAATCATTGAATACCACAAAAATTACCATTGCGATAGATGGCTATTCTTCTACAGGTAAGAGTACCATGGCTAAACAATTAGCTAATAAACTTGAATATATTTATGTAGATTCTGGAGCCATGTATCGCACGGTAACTTTATTTGCCATGCAAAATGGATTAATCAGTGCCTCTGAATTTGACGCTCAAGGATTAATTGATGCATTAGAAACCATTGACATTTCATTTATTTATAATTCTACCAAGGGCTATGCTGACGTTTATCTCAACGGATCCAATGTGTCAGATCAAATTAGATCTATCGAAGTTTCAAACTTGGTCAGTACGGTTGCTGCATTACCTCAGGTTCGGGCTAAATTGGTGAGTATTCAGCAAGAAATCGGCAAAAACAAGGGAGTGGTCATGGATGGTAGAGATATCGGAACGGTCGTTTTTCCAAATGCTGAACTCAAGCTTTTTGTAAGTTGTTCTGCAACAATCAGAGCAGAGCGCCGCTATAAAGAACTCATTGCGACTGGAGAACAGGTTACCTTTGAGGAGGTTCTGGATAATATTCAAAAAAGAGATCAGCTCGATACTACTAGAGCAGTTTCTCCGCTAGTGCAAGCCTCTGATGCTATAGCTATCGATAATTCAACCATGAGCCCAGAAGAACAATTTCAGTTGATTCTCAATTACGCTCAACAAAAAATAGCTCAAAATGGAGTTAATTTAACTTAAGTACCTCTTTTTTAGCTTATTATTTTGCATAGCATTAAAATTAGATTAATTTTGCACTCCTTTTTAGCATTAGAGAGCGTATAAAAGGGTCTTATTTAACGATGTAAAACACTTCTGATAACTGTGTAAACGCTCTCGGAAATCAGAATACAAAAGAAATCTTCAAATGGCTGAAGAAAAATCTACCCCTGCTGCTGAAGAACAACAAGCAGCTCCTGTAGCTCCAGTAGAGACTACACAAAACACACAAGAATTTTTAGACAACTTTAACTGGGATAAATACCAAGAAGGTATTGAGCGTGTTGATGAGTCTAAATTAGAAGAATTTGAAAAATTAGTTTCTGAAAACTTTGTTGACACTGCAGATACTGATGTTGTTGAAGGAACAGTTGTTTATTTAACTGATCGTGAAGCAATTATCGACATCAATGCCAAGTCTGAAGGTGTGATCTCATTAAATGAGTTTCGTTACAACCCAGATTTAAAAGTTGGTGATAAAGTTGAAGTATTAATCGACATCAGAGAAGATAAGACGGGACAATTAGTTTTATCTCACAGAAAAGCTAGAGTAATCAAAGCTTGGGATCGTGTTAACAATGCTCATGATAAAGAAGAGATTGTTACTGGTTTCGTTAAATGTAGAACTAAAGGAGGAATGATCGTTGATGTATTCGGGATTGAAGCCTTCTTACCAGGTTCTCAAATTGATGTTAAACCAATTCGTGATTACGACCAATACGTTGGTAAAAACATGGAATTCAAAGTGGTTAAAATTAACCATGAATTCAAAAATGTTGTTGTATCTCACAAAGCATTGATCGAAGCTGATATCGAAGAACAGAAAAAAGAAATCATTGGTCAATTAGAAAAAGGACAAGTATTAGAAGGTGTTGTTAAAAACATTACTTCTTACGGAGTCTTTATCGACCTTGGTGGTGTTGATGGATTAATCCATATCACTGACCTTTCTTGGAGCAGAATCAACCATCCAAATGAAGTGGTTGAATTAGACCAAAAATTAAATGTTGTAATCTTAGATTTTGATGATAATAAATCTAGAATTCAATTAGGTCTTAAACAATTAGAAAAACACCCATGGGAAGCCCTTGGAGAAGAATTAAAAGTTGGAGACAAGGTAAAAGGTAAAGTAGTCGTTATTGCTGATTACGGTGCTTTTGTTGAAGTTGCTGAAGGTGTTGAAGGATTGGTTCACGTTTCTGAAATGTCATGGTCTACTCACTTACGTTCAGCTCAAGACTTTGTTAAAGTTGGAGATGAAGTAGAAGCAGTTGTATTGACGTTAGATAGAGAAGACAGAAAAATGTCTTTAGGTATCAAGCAATTGACTCCAGATCCATGGACTGATATCACCACTAAATATCCTGTAGGTTCTAAACACAAAGGAATTGTACGTAACTTCACTAACTTCGGTGTTTTCGTAGAATTAGAGGAAGGAATCGACGGATTGATTTATATCTCTGATCTTTCTTGGACTAAGAAAATCAAGCATCCATCTGAATTCGTAACTGTAGGAGATGAGCTTGAAGTTGTTGTTCTTGAATTAGATGTTGACGGTAGAAAATTAAGTCTTGGTCACAAGCAAACTACCGATAATCCTTGGGATAAATATGAAACTGAATTCGCTTTAGAAACTGTTCATAAAGCTACTATTGCTGAAATTGTAGATAAAGGAGCAACCATCGTTTTCAATGAAGATATTACTGCATTTGTACCACAACGCCACTTAGAGAAAGAAGATGGATCTAAGTTAGTTAAGGGTGAAGAGGCAGAATTTAAAATCATTGAATTCAACAAAGAATTCAAAAGAGTAGTTGCTTCTCACACGGCTATCTTCAAAGAAGAAGAAAAGCGTGCGGTTAAAGCTGCAGTTAAAAAACAAGCAGCTAAAGCAGATGAAGCAAAACCTACTTTAGGAGATGCTAACGAAGCGTTACAAGCTTTAAAAGATAAGATGGAAGGAAAGAGCTAATCGTTCTGATTCTTAATCATCTAAAAGCCCAGGTTTAATACTTGGGCTTTTTTATTGGTGTATGTATAAAAAAAGCTTAATTTTGTTAGTCAAAGAGCTATATCCTAGCCTATGAGCCAAAAAAAACTGCTTTCCGCACAAGAGATTAATATCATTCTTCACAGACTGGCTTGTCAGCTTTTAGAAAATCATTTAGACTTTTCCGATACCTTATTAATTGGTTTACAACCAAGAGGTTCGTATTTAGCTAAACGTCTGGTTAAGATTCTTAAAGAGGACTATAAAGTTCAAGACATTAAACTCGGTTTTTTGGATATCACCTTTTACAGAGATGATTTTAGAAGGGGAGATAAGACCCTTAAGGCAAATAAGACTGATATCGACTTTATTGTTGATGACAAGCGTGTAGTGCTTATTGATGATGTACTTTTCACGGGTAGAAGTATAAGAGCGGCTTTAACCGCTTTACAAGCGTTCGGAAGACCTCTTGAAGTGGAATTATTATGTTTGATTGATCGAAGGTTTAGTAGACATTTACCTATTCAACCCGACTATAGAGGAAGGCAAGTAGATGTAATCAATGAGGAAAAGGTTCAAGTGATGTGGGAAGATGAAGATGGAAAAGATAGTGTGTATTTAGTAAATTGATAAATTTATGAGCGAATTAAGTGTCAATCACTTACTGGGAATCAAATACTTAAACGAAAATGATATTCAACTCATTTTTGAGACTGCAGATCATTTTAAAGAGGTTATTAACCGTTCCATCAAGAAAGTCCCTTCCCTACGAGATATCACTATCGCAAATATCTTTTTTGAAAATTCCACTCGAACAAAATTATCCTTTGAACTTGCAGAAAAGCGTTTATCGGCCGATGTTATTAATTTTTCAGCTTCACAATCCTCCGTTAAAAAGGGAGAAACACTAATAGATACCGTAAATAATATTTTATCCATGAAGGTGGATATGGTTGTGATGAGACATTCGAATCCGGGTGCAGGTATTTTGCTTTCAAAGCACATAAAAGCAGCGATTATAAATGCTGGAGATGGAGCTCATGAACATCCTACTCAAGCCTTATTGGATTCGTACTCCATTCGAGAACGACTTGGGGATGTTGCTGGCAAAAAAGTGGTGATTGTTGGAGATATTCTACATTCAAGAGTTGCCCTTTCTAATATTTTTGCACTAAAATTACAAGGAGCTGAAGTAAAGGTATGTGGACCTAAATCACTCCTGCCCAAATATATTGAATCGTTAGGAGTCGGGGTTGAAACTGACTTAAAAAAGGCTTTGAACTGGTGTGATGTTGCCAATATGCTCAGAATTCAAAATGAGCGTATGGATGTGAGTTATTTTCCAAACACCAGAGAATATACCAAACAATATGGTTTAGATATGCCGCTACTCACTTCTTTAGATAAGGAGATTGTAGTGATGCATCCAGGTCCCATTAATAGAGGTGTTGAAATTACCTCTGAAGTTGCAGATTCACCTCAATCTATTATTTTAGATCAAGTTGAAAATGGAGTTGCTATTCGAATGGCAGTTCTATATCTATTAGCCTCTAAAATCAAATAAATTCTAACTTATGTTTATTGATCAAGTTCAAGATACTGTTATATTATCACAAGCAAATGACCCCTACAGTGTTTTTTTAAGTGAGTTTAAGAGTGCCTACCACAAGTGGAATAGTTACCACATCATCATTAACCTTGAAAGTATTCACAAACTTAAAAATGAAGAGTTAACGGAGTTATTGCCTTTTGTAGAACAGCAGATGGAACATCAAAAATCTTTTGTGATCGTTTCTGATTCCATTAGTTATGATGATGCGCCATCGGCACTAATCATTGTCCCTACGATTCAAGAAGCTAAGGATGTGATTGAAATGGAAAATATAGAAAGGGATTTAGGACTTTGAAACTAACTGTTTTAGGTTGTTATGCAGCTACTCCTCGCACGATTAATAATACGACAGCTCAAGTCTTGGAGCTTGGAAATCAATTGTTTTTAATCGATTGTGGAGAAGGCACTCAATTACAGCTCAGAAAATTAAAAATACGTTTCTCTAAAATCAATCATATTTTTATTTCTCATCTCCACGGAGATCATTTTTTTGGATTACCTGGATTGGTTGCTACCTTTAGGTTGTTGGGAAGAAAAAACCCCTTGCATATCTATGGACCAAAAGGGATTAAAGAAGCGGTGACGTTACTCTTGAAGTTAGGGGACTCTTGGACGAATTATCCTCTTCATTTTTATGAATTAGAATCAAAACAACCTGAGTTGATTTATGAGGATAAACACCTTAGTGTACATACAATTCCTTTAGATCATCGGGTGTATACCAATGGTTATCTTTTTAGAGAAAAACCACATCCAAGACGTATCAATAAGGAAAAAGTTGCTCAGTATCCACTAGATAAATTCACCTTTAATCAACTTAAAGAGGGCAGGGATGTAGAAACAAGAGATGGGAGGATCATTGCTAATAAAGAGCTTACCATGGAACCAAAACATTCTGAATCCTACGCCTTTTGTAGTGACACGCTCTACGATGAATCCATAGCGAATCAACTATCAAAGGTTGATGTATTATACCACGAGAGTACGTTTTTATCCACAGAAGAAGAACTCGCTTTCAAAACCAAACACTCCACTGCAGAACAGGCTGCTAAAATTGCCTCAAAGGCCAAAGTAAGTCATTTAATATTAGGTCATTATTCTACCAGATATGGTGATATTAATGCATTTAAAAATGAAGCCGAAGCTTACTTTCATTCGGTTCATTTAGCAGAAGATGGTAAAGAATTTGAGTTTTAAAAATTCTATTTTTTGAATCCTTAATTATAGGTATATTTGTTACTATGGAAAAGGATTTATCAACTTATAGAAAGTCATATACTCGAGGGAATTTGTCAGAAGAACAAGTTCCAGATAATCCATTAGAACTCTTTCAAAAATGGTTTTATGAAGTTGATGAGTATTTTCCAGAGGATGAAGCTAATGCTTTTACCCTCAGTACCATTGGGCTGGACGGTTTTCCAAAATCGAGAGTGGTACTCCTAAAAAAATACAACGAAGAAGGATTTGTATTTTATACCAATTATCAGAGTGAAAAAGGAAAGGCACTAGCCGTAAATCCAAATGTTTGTATGTCCTTTTTTTGGCCAAAGATGGAACAACAAATCATTATTAAAGGAATCGCTGAGAAAACCCCTGATATAGAATCAGAAAATTATTTTGATTCAAGACCTAGAGGAAGTCGAATCGGTGCGATAATTTCACCGCAAAGTGAAGTAATCGATTCCCGCTCAGTTCTTGAGTATCAATTAAAAGAATTCGAATCTAAATCAGAAGTAGAATTAAAACGACCATTGCATTGGG
>Ga0233451_10002024_pt1 | contig 18936 bp, 20 predicted proteins | sample 011ome_29_FD_183052 | JGI IMG/M metagenome (GOLD analysis project Ga0233451, IMG submission 183052) | Coastal salt marsh microbial communities from the Groves Creek Marsh, Skidaway Island, Georgia - 011504CT (spades assembly) | ecosystem: Environmental > Aquatic > Marine > Intertidal zone >...
ATATTGTTAAGCAAGTGCAAGTGAATGCATTAAAAAATTACCGTGAAAAAGAAAAAGTCGCTGGAAAAGAGGCGCTTCACCATTTTGAGCGGTCCGTCATGTTGCAAATATTTGACCATCATTGGCGTTCACATCTATCCTCGCTTGATCATTTAAGGCAGGGTATTGGACTTAGAGCTTATGGTCAAAAAGATCCGAAACAAGAATTTAAGAAGGAAGCTTTTGCCTTATTTGAACAATTGCTTGAGACGATTAAATTTGAGATAACTCGGGTACTCATGTTGGTGGTAGTAAAAGATGAGAAAGAGGCAAAAAAAATCGATGCACAAAATCAATCGAAACTTGATGCAGCAAAATCAAATCGTGAAAAATCAGAACAAGCTAATACAGCTAATCAGGCCAAAGTTGGTCGTAATGAGCCTTGCCCGTGTGGAAGCGGCAAGAAATATAAACATTGTCATGGTACGTTAAGTTAATGGATGACATGAAAAATCAATCCACTGTTGAATCGCCTTGTGTTGGTGTGTGTCAGTACAATGATGAAGAAGTTTGCCAGGGTTGCTTTAGAACTTCACAAGAAATTACTGATTGGTTTGATATGAGCAATGCTGAAAAAGAAAAAATTATTACCTTACTCCCCGCTAGAATGGAAGAATTGTTCTAGAACTTTCTTTTATACTCACACAATTCATTAATTATACAGTCACTGCACAAAGGCTTCTGTGCCTTACACACATAGCGTCCATGCAAAATGAGCAAATGATGCGCATCGGTTAAAAATTGGTTTGGTGTGAGTTTGGTTAATTTCTTCTCGACTTCCAGTGGGGTTTTACCATGTGCTAAATTAATCCTATTTGCAAGTCGATATATGTGTGTATCAACGGCAATGACAGGTTCATGAAAAATAGTATTTAATATGACGTTTGCCGTTTTTCTGCCGACACCCGGAAGACTTTCCAGTACTTTTCGATTATTAGGTACCTCGCCACCATATTCCATATGAATAATTTGACTGGTGTTAAGAATATTTTTTGCTTTGGTTTTATAAAGCCCAATCGTTTTAATCAAGTTTTCAATTTCATTTAATGTTAAACGACTTAATTGAGCAGCATTACCAGCCCGTTGATATAATTTTTTTGTTGCTTTATTGACGGAAATGTCGGTGGCTTGCGCAGACAATATGACTGCAATTAAAAGCTGAAAGGGGGATTGGTAAATAAGTTCGGTTTTTGCATTTGGAATATTTTTTTTTAGTAGAGAAAAAATTTTTTCTCTTTTAGCATAATTCATGATGCTGATTTTTTTTGGTCAATCCAATTGGTAATGGCAATTAATAATGCTAAACCTAAGAAAGCACCCGGAGGCAATACGGCCAATAAAAAACCGTTATCTGCACTGAAAAACTGAAGATTAAAATCACGATACCCGTCACCAAAAATTAAATGTAAACCTGAAAATAAAGTTCCTTTGCCCAAAAATTCTCGCATCCCTCCAAGGATTGCTAGCACTATACACAGTCCAAGACCCATAAATAAGCCATCATAAATTGACGGCAATAATGGATTTTTGGAAGCAAACGATTCCACCCGAGCCAGAACAATACAATTGGTCACTATTAATGGAATAAAAATACCAAGTGTTTTATAAAGTGGTTCGGCATAAGCATGAATAGTTAAATCAATGATGGTAACTAAAGCGGCAATGACAAGAATAAAAATAGGCACTCGAATTTCACTTGGTACGAACTGCTTAATAGGTGCGATTGAGGCATTAGAAAAAATCATCACAAAGACAGTGGCTAGACCAAGACTGACGCCATTCACTACTGTTGTTGTGACAGCCAAAGTTGGACACAAACCCAAGAGCTGAATTACGCCTGGGTTTTGTTTCCATAAACCATCCAACATTGCTTGTTTAAACATCCGTAAAACCTAACTTTATTTTATTTTCTTCGAAATACTTAAGTGCATTTTTAACTGCGTTAATAACGGCTCTCGGTGTAATTGTAGCACCTGACACATAATCAAACTCACCTTGATCTTTAATTACGGCCCATTTCTTTTCGTTTGTTTTGGTGAGAGATTGTAATTGAAAAATATCAATCCAATTTGTTTTTTCTTTATCAATATAATCCCCTAAACCTGGCGTTTCTTGATGCTTAATAACACGTGCATTTAAAATTTCCGCTTTTTCATTGATTGCGACCAAGAGAAAAATATCACCTGAATAACCATCAGGTGCACGCGTCTCAATAATGGCAACTTTATTTTTTTCATTGTATTTAACAAGGTAAAGCGCTGTTGGTTTCTTATTTTTTAATAAGTTATTTGGCTCAATGATAAGAAAATCTTTTTCAATATCGTTGTCATATATTTCGTTTGAAATGAGCTCGAGCAATAATCGCCGTTTCGCTTCTGCTTCACTTTTTTCAATAATAGGGCTGGTGGTCTCGAAAAAAAAACCTAAAAAGGCAGAGAAGATAAGACCAAATAAAACCATGATAGAAACCGTTTGGAAGATAATTTTTTGATTATAAGTAAACTTAGTCATGACCAAAAACTTTCGGCTGTGTGAGGTTATCAATGAGCGGCACACAAATGTTTGCAAAAATAACAGCAAATGCAATGCCTTCAGGGTAACCACCAAAAACTCTGATTATGTAGACAAGAAATGCTATCAAGAAGGCAAAAAATATTTTTCCTTTCGGCGTGGTCGGACCACTTACAGGGTCCGTGATAATGAAAAAAGCCGCCAACATGGTTCCACCATTCAATAGGTGAAATTGAAATGGGGCAAACTGACTTGGATCAATAAGATGAAATAAAGAGGAGATGGTAAATAGAGTAAGTAAATAGATAACAGGTAAGTGCCACGTAATAATTTTTGTGAAAAGTAAAAAAATACCGCCTAGAAGAAAACCAAAACCTACCCACTGCATTTGCGTCAATCTTGCTAATGGTTCATTCAATATGGGTAAAATATTTTTGTTTTGTAATAACTCAGTCTTGACATAGTCAAGCGGTGTCGCCGATGCAATTCCATCATAATTATCAATGCCATGCATAAATACAGAAAAGGCGATGTTTGCATCATAAAGATAAGATGGATTTTGCCATTTTGTCATAATGGCCGGAAAGCTGATTAATAAAATTGCATAACCAATCATGGCGGGGTTAAAAATATTGGAGCCAATGCCACCATAAAAATGTTTGGCAATAATAATAGCAAACAGCGTGCCAATGACAGTAATCCACCAAGGTGCTATCGATGGAATGGAAAGAGCAAGTAGCCATGCGGTAACAAGTGCTGTGTTATCGGTGAGAAAAACTTTAGTCGGTATCTTTCGAATTTTTAAGATGAAGTATTCAGCAATAATCGCGGTAATACTAGCAAGGATGATATTAAGCAAGATGCCTATACCAAAAAAGTACATGTATATGATCAGTCCAGGTATTAAGGCTAACATAACTATAAACATTATATTTGAAACGCTTGTGGATCCTTGCACAAAGGGAGATTGAAGATTAATCATTTTTATTGTCTTCTTTTTCTATACGTTGCAGGGCGTCAGCAATAGCTTTTCTTTTTTCATCAATTAATTTTGTTTTTTCCTCTGATGAAGATTGTGCTCGTCGTAATGCATTTCTCTCGGCACGCTCCAGTTTTTCACGTTCCAGTCTTTGTAATCGAAACTCATTTCTCTCACGAGCGATATTAGCTTGTTCATATTCATGTCTTTCTTCAATAATTTCACTTTTAGCAAATCGATAGTATTGAACAAGAGGTATATTGCTTGGGCAAACATATGAGCAACAACCACATTCAATGCAATCAAAAAGATTATATTCTTCAGCTTTTTCTAATTGCTTAGATTTGCTAAACCAAAAAAGCTCTTGTGGTTGTAATTCAACGGGGCAAGCCTCCGCACATCGAGCACAACGAATACAAGGTAATACAGGTTTTTTCTCCTCGGTCATTGTAGGTTCAGAGCTAATGATACAATTCATTGACTTAGTTACCGGGACATCAATACTGGGGAGCTTGAAACCCATCATTGGCCCACCCATGATAAAGGTATCGTTTTTAATGATTTGCCCACCTGCATCGTCAATAATTTCTTTGAGCGGCGTGCCAAATAAGAGCTCATAATTTCTTGGCGACTTTAAGTTGCCAGTGATGGTGACGATTCTTGATATTGAGGGTTCACCAAATTCAATAAATCTATAGATTGCTAAAATTGTGGCAACATTAAACATTTGTATACCGTAGTCGCTCGATCTGTGGCCTTTTGGGATCTTGATGCCCTTTAATAGGTAGATAAGTCGTTTAGCATCTCCGCTTGGATAAATCGTAGGCACAATTTGCAGCGAAATATTTTTTTCTTTTTTGATTGCATGTTGAATAAAATTAATGGCATCAGTTTTATTGTCTTCAATTCCTATTACACTTTCTTTAACATTTAAAATTTCATGCACAAGTTTTATTCCTTGAATCAGCTCATGGGTTTTTTCACGCATTAACATGTCATCACAAGTAATATAAGGCTCACATTCAGCTGCATTAACGATTAAAGTATTCAGAGCTCCTGCTTTTTTACTATTATTAAGTTTTAAATGCGTTGGGAAGGCAGCACCACCCAATCCAACAATGCCTGATTCAAGAAGTAATTCGTTAACTTTATCTAAGCCAATTTTTTTCCATGGGATAGCTTTTTTTTCAATCCATTGATCTTTACCATCTGGACTAATTTCAATACAAAAATCAGGTAAGCCTGAAGGATGCGGTATCAGACGTTTTTCAATCGCAGTAATTTTTCCTGAGGTTGATGCGTGAATTGCTGCTGAGACGTTGCCATCAGCTTCAGCAATTAGCTGCCCCTTAAGAACTTCGTGGCCGATATCAACTTTTAATTTTGCTAATTTACCAATATGTTGTCTTAATGGAAGAACAATTTTCTTTGGCAGAGGAATTTTTCTTATTGGCTGCGCAGTAGAAATATTTTTTTTGGTTTCTGCACGAATTCCACCATTAAATTTAAATACCTTGTCAAATAATTTCAAGAGGCACGCCTTTCGGAAACTTTGTCGATTTTATACACAGGGTATTTCCATTTCCAATTTTCGGCATTTTCTTCAATAGCTACCATATCAATGCAATCGACAGGACATGGGGGCAAGCAAAGTTCACAACCTGTGCATTCTTTTTCAATGATGGTATGCATGTGTTTTGCTGAGCCCAGAATTGCATCCACAGGACAGGCTTGAATACATAATGTACAGCCTATACAGGTTTTCTCATCAATAATGGCAACGGATTTTGGTTTTGGTTCACCATGTTCAGCATTGAGCGGTTTATATTCGACACCCAGCAAATCTGCTAATTTATGGATACCTTCATCTCCCCCTGGAGGGCATTGGTTAATATCAGCTTCGCCATTTGCAATTGCAGTAGCGTAGGGTTTGCAACCTGGAAAGCCACATTGGCCACATTGAGTTTGTGGCAAGATGGAATCAATTTTTTCAATAATAGGATCACCTTCAACCTTAAACTTTATTGCTGAGATACCTAAAACAATCCCGATAATGACAGCCAAGAAAACAACAACCAATATGGAAGTAATCATTAGTGATCAAGCCCCACAAAACCCATAAAAGCAAGACTCATGAGTGCTGCTGTAGTCATGGCGATTGCAGAGCCTTGAAAAGGCCTTGGTACATCTGCACCATCAAGTCTCTCCCGAAGTGATGCAAAGAGAATTAGCACAAAAGAAAATCCTACAGCCCCACCAAAGCCAAAAACTGCAGACTCAATTAATGTATGACTTGCCTGGGCGTTTAATAGCGGTATACCTAATACCGCACAATTTGTTGTAATCAGAGGCAGAAAGATCCCGAGCATTTTGTAAAGAAGTGGAAAATTCTTCTCCATTAACATCTCTGTAAATTGCACCACGGCAGCAATGACAACTATAAAAGTGATTGTTCTAAGATAAATGAGATCATTTGGTTCAAGAAGATAATGATTGATAGCCCAGCTGGTCATCGAACCTATGGTTAAGACAAAAGCCGTTGCTGCAGACATACTAATTGATGTCTCAAGCTTTTTTGATACACCCATAAAAGGACATAAGCCAAGAATTTTTGTCAGCACAATATTATTCACTAACACTGTACTAATAATTATTAAAATATAGCTATTCGACATTATCTAAAATTATAGAGTATTTAAGGACTTATCTACCTTAATATGTTGTAAAATTACGCGTAATATAACAATTTTATTATATAAATAAAAAGAATATTATATTATTTTAATATAGTTTTTAATTATATAAAATTAAAGCCCTAGAGTTCTCCAAGGATTATTATGTTTCATGGAAGTATTGTTGCACTTGTGACGCCAATGAACCCAGATGGTTCGATTGATTTTGCTAGCTATTTAAAGTTATTAGAGTTTCATATCAATAATAATTCAGACGGTGTGGTTGTTATTGGAACAACTGGCGAGGCTCCTACCATTGATTTTGATGAGCATGTAACCTTAATACAAGAAGCGGTAAACTTTGTTGATGGCAAAATACCCATCATTGCAGGAACCGGCGCGAATTCTACTAAAGAAGCAATTTTTTTAACTGAACAAGCAAAAAAAATTGGTGCTGATGCTTGCTTACTTGTTACCCCTTATTACAACAAACCAAATCAAAAAGGCCTCTATGAGCATTACAAAGCGATTAATGATGCCGTTGATATTCCGCAAATCCTTTACAACGTTCCTTCCAGAACAGGGTGTGATTTAGCCAATGAAACTATTATAAAGTTGAGCCATCTTAAAAATATTGTTGGCGTTAAAGATGCTACTGGGGATTTAAATAGAATAGACGTTATTAAAAATGGCGTTGATAAAAGATTTGCTTTAATCAGCGGGGATGATTTAAGTTTTGTTGATTATTTAAAAAGTGGAGGAAATGCTGTCATTTCAGTAACAGCCAATTTAGTTCCTAAACAAATGCATCGTATATGTGAAGAAATTCAGAAAAATAATTATAGCGGGGCGGAAGCATTAAATGAAGAATTACAAGCACTCCATGAAATGATGTTTATTGAGCCAAATCCTATTCCCGTGAAATGGGCTCTGTCATACTTAGGTATGATTAATGGAAAACTTCGATTACCAATGGTTGAATTAGATAAAATTCATCAAGTGAAATTAGCTAAGTTATTAAGTAAAATTAAATGAAAAGTTTCATTCTTACAACTTTATTTATTTTATTAACTTCATGCAGCACTACTGATGAGATTTTTGAAGACATTACTGCGCCAGATTATGTAAGTTCGTCAAAAGCGAGAAAACTTGAAATACCTCCCGATTTATCAGAAATTGATTCTAATAATGCCTACGAGATCCCAGGGGAAGCAAAATCATACAAAAATTATTTGGAAAAGCAAAATAATAATTCAAATATTGATCATGATACAAAAAAAATTATAGCTGATCCAGATGGAATGAGAATAATTAAGTCGGGTACTTTAAGATGGCTTATTGTTGAGAAAGATCCTGATATCTTGTGGCCTCATATTAAAGATTTTTGGGAAGAGATTGGATTTAGAGTTGTGGTAGCAAATAAAAGAACTGGAATCATAGAGACAGAATGGACTGATAGTGATGATATTAAGTTAGATCAGAATTCCGACGCTATCTCAAGATTTGATAAATGGTTAGACAATCTATCTGGTTTTGCAGATAAAAGAAAATTTAGAACACGGGTAGAGGTTGGAGAGAATGGATCCACGGAAATATTTGTTTCGCAAAGATCACTCGATGCTATTGCAGATCAACATGACAGAATCCTCACTACAAGGCAGTCTGGCTATAACCCAACAGAGTTATATAAAATTGAAGAATATATTGACGAAGATGGAGAAAAAACAAGCAAAACCGAGGTTAGAGAGAATGATGATTATGAAATTGACTCTGAAATATTAACCAGGTTAATGATAAAGTTAGGAGCAGTAGACCTTGATGCTAGGGAAAAAATTGCTAACCCAGAGACTTTGGTCAAAGCTAAGCTTGTTGAAAGAAACAATTCTTTGTATATAAAAATGCTGGATCCTTATGATAGATCCTGGAGAAGGCTTGGTTTAGCCATTGATATTATGGGCATGGTTACTGAGGACAAAGACCGTAGCAAGGGCATTTATTACGTCCGTTATAGTGAACAAGATTTGCCAGAAAAAAAAGAAGATGAGGAAGAGGGCATAATAGATAAACTAATGTTTTGGAGTGATGATAAAGGACAAGATAAAAATAGCACCAATGAAAAAAATGTAACTCAAATAGAAAGTGGAGAGTTAGAAACTAATGAAGAATCATACACTGGAATTGAAGCACCAGAAGTTAAACCAATTGATGAGGATTTGATTCCAGAAGAATTTATTAATGATGATTTTAAAAAAGACAAAGATGAGGAGGAGACATGGCTTACAAATCTTTGGCCAACTTGGGGTGGTCAGGAAGAGAGTAAATCACTTCCATCAAATGAAAAAAGATTTAGGATTAGAATTAAGCCAACCGATAATTACTCAGAGATTTATATTGATTACCCTAATGAAAAAATAAATAATTCAAAGGAGGCAAAAAGAGTTCTGTCATTCCTTTTTGAATATCTAAAATAATGAAATTTTGCTCTTTAGGAAGTGGTAGCTTAGGTAACTCTTATATTTTAGCGCACGGCGAACAAGTAATAGTGATTGATTGTGGTTTTAATATTTCTGAGTTTCAGAAAAGGATAAAAAAACTTCAGATTGACCCGCTTTCAATTACAGCAATGCTTCTTACGCACGAGCATGAAGATCACAGTAGAAGCATTTTTTCAATTGCTAGCAAATATAACTTGCCCATTTATTTAACCCACGGTACTTACAAAATGTGCCAAAAAAAAATTAATAAAAACAAAGTAAATGAATTTATTTTTATTAATTTTTTAGAGGTTTTTAAAATTGGAAATATAAAGATAACACCCATTCCAGTTCCTCATGATGCAAGAGAACCTGTGCAATTTAAATTCGAATACAATGATAAAAAAATCGCAATAATATCTGATCTTGGTTTTGGTAATCAAATGCTAATTGATCAAATTAAAAATGTAGATGCCCTAATTTTGGAGAGTAATCATGACGATAATCTTCTTGCTAAATCAAAATATCCAAAAAGCTTAAAAGATAGAATATCTGGTAAATATGGACATCTGAGCAATACTGAGTCAGCAAAAATTTTAGATTTGATTGATACTAACAATTTATTATGGTTAGGCGCCTCACATTTAAGTAAGGAAAATAATACATTTGATTTGGTCAAAAGTGCATGGAGAAAGGTTATAAAAAATAATTCAATAGGAATTAATATTATAGAACAAGACAATGTTACAAATTGGGTCACCATATAGATGATCTACAAAATTATCAGAAAATTTCTTTTTATTCTTGAGCCTGAGTTAGCCCATAACCTTGCTTTTAAATTTCTAAAAATTCTTAACTTTATTGGTATTTTAGATTTTTTTAGACCAAATTATAAAGAAGGCAATAAGAAAGTATTTAATATAACTTTCAAAAACCCAATAGGAGTTGCTGCAGGGTTAGATAAGAATGCAGAATATATAAATATCTTTGACAAATTAGGTTTTGGTTTTATTGAAGTTGGAACTCTGACGCCAAGGCCACAACCAGGAAATAGAAGGCCAAGAATTTTTCGATTAATTGATGAAAAAGCAATAATTAATAGATTTGGATTTAATAATGTTGGCATTGATCAAGCACTAATTAATATAAAAAACTCCAAATATCAAGGTGTGCTAGGGATTAATATCGGAAAAAATTTTGATACCCCCACCGAAGGAGCTATTCAAGATTATTTGATATGCTTCAGAAAAGCATACAAATTTGCAAGTTATATCACTATAAATGTCTCCTCTCCAAACACTAAAAATTTACGGGAATTACAAAATAAAGATAATTTTGTAGTTTTAGTTAGCCAGATTAAGAATGAGCAATCTAAACTTACTAAACTTCATTCTAAATATGTCCCCTTTGTTGTAAAGATATCCCCAGATTGTTCAAATGAAGAGATTGATAATATTTGTGAAATTTTACTAGCAAATAATGTTGATGGCGTAATTGCTACCAATACTTCAATTTCTAGAGATGGATTGAATTCTAAATTTAAGAATGAGGAAGGTGGCTTATCAGGTGCGCCACTGAAAAATAAATCATTAGACACGCAAAAAAGATTGTATGCAAAGTTAAGAAACAAGATACCAATTATTGGTGTTGGAGGAATAATGACTGCAGCTGATGCAAAAGAAAAATTTGATAATGGCGCAGATTTAATTCAAATTTATTCAGGATTTATCTACCATGGTAATAATTTAATTCATGAATTACTTGAAATTACTTCCCAAAGATAATTTTAAAAAGCCGCTAATGTATTCATACCGTCGCTGCCCCTATGCAATGCGAGCAAGGATGATACTTGTCAATGAAAATATTGATTTTGATATTTTTGAAATATCACTGAAAGATAAACCCGCTGAGCTTCTAAAAATTAGCCCTAAAGGGACAGTACCCGTTTTAGTTACTAAAGATGCGGTAATAGATGAAAGTTTAGAAATAATATCTTGGGCTTTCAATCAAAATGAAAAATCAACTTTTCATAAATTAAATAAAAATGAAATAGATATTGCTAATAGTTTGATCAAAAAAAACGACAATGAATTTAAAAGTGCTTTAGATCATTACAAATATCATATTAAATATCCAGAAAAAACAAAGCAAAACTGGAGAGCTGATTGTTTATTTTTTTTTGAGATTTTAGAGAAACAATTATCAAATTATCGATTTTTAATTAAAGATCAAATTACATATGCAGATATTGCAATTTTTCCTTTTATAAGACAATTTAGTAATGTAGATTTAGAAGCATTTCAGGATTTAAATTATGACAAGACCAAAGCTTGGTTGTCTTATTTGATTAACTTAGATTTATTCAAAAAGATAATGGTAAAACCCTAATTTAAGATTAAACCGAAACCTCTTCTTTATTAATAAAATTTAAAAGTATAAGATCTTTATCATCGATATCAATCTCTACCTCACCACCATTAATGAGCTTACCAAAAAGTAACTCATCTGCAAGTGCTTTCCTAATTGTATCTTGGATTAATCTTGCCATAGGCCTTGCCCCCATTTGTGGGTCGAAGCCTTCTTTAGCAAGATAATTTTTTAATTTATCAGTGAACGTTGCATCAACTTTTTTATCGTGTAACTGGTTTTCTAATTGAATTAAGAATTTCTCAACAACTCTCAAAATTATGTCATTACTTAAAGGTGCAAAGGAAACAGTAGCATCTAATCTATTTCTAAATTCTGGTGAAAATATTTTTTTTATTTCAATTTGCTCATCACCAACTTGCTTATTATCAGTGAAGCCGAATGTAGTTTTTGAAAGCGTTTCGGCTCCTGCATTTGTAGTCATGATTAATGTGACATTTCGGAAATCTGTTTTTCTGCCATTACTATCAGTTAAGCTGCCATTGTCCATTACTTGTAATAAGATATTAAAAACATCCGGATGAGCTTTTTCGATTTCATCGAGCAGTAGTACTGAATGAGGATTTTTATTGATACTCTCAGTTAATATTCCACCCTGATCAAATCCAACATACCCTGGCGGCGCTCCAATTAATTTTGAGACTGAATGCCTTTCCATATATTCACTCATATCAATTCTAACTAATTCTATTCCAAGCGTATAAGCAAGTTGTCTTGCGACCTCAGTTTTACCAACACCTGTTGGGCCACTAAACAAGAAACTACCTATAGGCTTATTGTCAGAGCCCAAACCACTTCTAGCCATTTTTATAGCAGTAGCCAGTGAGTCAATTGCTTTATCTTGGCCAAAAATAACAGCTTTTAAATCTCTATCTAATGTTCTTAAAGCATTCCTGTCATCCTTATTAATATTTTGTGGAGGAATACGAGTAATTTTGGATACAACATCCTCAATCTCTTTAGTACCAATTAATTTCTTTTGTTTATTTTTTGGAAGTACTTTTTGTGCAGCACCCGCTTCATCAATGACGTCAATAGCTTTATCGGGTAATCTCTTATCATTAATAAACTTGGAGGACAATTCTGCAGCACTTATTAATGCATTTGCGGAGAATTTAACATTATGATGTTTTTCAAAATGAATTTTTAAGCCTTTTAAAATACTAATAGTTGTTTGAACGCTAGGCTCCTCAACATCAATTTTTTGAAATCTTCTGGTTAGTGCATGATCTTTCTCAAATACGGTCCTAAATTCCTGATATGTTGTCGCACCAATACACTTTAGCGTTCCATTGGCAAGCGCTGGTTTTAAAAGATTTGAGGCATCCAGCGTACCACCACTAGCAGATCCAGCACCTATAATTGTATGAATTTCATCGATAAAAAGAATCGCATTTTTATTTTCACTAAGCTGTTTGAGCACATTTTTTAAGCGCTGTTCAAAATCACCTCGGTATTTTGTACCAGCAATTAAGGCACCTAAATCCAGAGAATAAATAATTGAATTTTGAAGAATTTCTGGAATTTGCTTATCAACTATTTTCTTAGCTAGACCCTCAGCTATAGCCGTTTTTCCAACTCCAGCTTCACCAACAAGCAAAGGATTATTTTTTCTTCTTCGGCAAAGAATTTGCACAACTCTTTCAACTTCAGATTCTCTACCAATTAAAGGATCAATTTTTCCTTCAAGTACTAATTTATTAAGATTAATGGTGTAAGTTTCTAAATTTTTATTTGACTTAGTTTCAGTCTCACCATCATCAACTTGAGGTTCCTTATTTTCATTTTCAGTAATTTTAGAAATTCCATGGGCAATAAAATTAACCACGTCCAGTCTAGCAATACCTTCTTGATGAAGAAAATAGACAGCATGAGAATCTTTTTCTCCAAAAATTGCTACAAGAACATTTGCCCCTGTCACCTCTTTTTTTCCTGAAGACTGAACATGTAACATTGCTCTTTGTATGACTCTTTGAAAACCCAAGGTTGGCTGTGTATCAACTTCATTTTCTCCACCAACAATCGGCGTATGTTCTTCGATATGCTCAGCGATATCGGAACGGAGCTTTTCAAGATTTGCACCACACGCCTTTAAAACCTCCGAGGCAGATGGATTATCAAGCATGGCTAATAATAAATGCTCAACCGTGATAAGTTCATGACGCTTTTGTCGAGCATCCATGAATGCCATATGTAAACTTACTTCTAGTTCTTGTGCGATCATAATTAAACTATATCTTTTCTATAATACATTGCAAGGGGTGTTGTTCTTCTTTTGCAAGATTTAGCACCTTATTCATTTTAGTCTCAGCAATTTCTAGCGGGTACATGCCACATACTCCCATACCCTCTGTATGGATTTTGAGCATTAAGCGCGTTGCCTCGTCATGTGATTTATTAAAAACTTTTTGCACTACATGAACGACAAATTCCATGGGGGTGTAATCGTCATTTAATATTACGACCTTATAAAGACTTGGAAGTTTTGGTTTTATTTTACTTGGCTTAAGTTTTAAATTTTCAGAATGATTAGTATCTGCCATGATATTTTAATTGTTATAAATTTTTACAGTTTTAACTGTTTTATCTTGACTACTTAAAACTTCAAAAGTTTTGTTATGAATTTTAAAACTTGTATTGGGCTCAGGAATTTCTTCAAAAAATTCAACAATTAAACCATTTAATGTTTTTGGCCCATTAACTGGAAGATTGAGCTTAAGTTTTTTGTTCAATTCTCGCAATGTGATTGTCCCATCGACAATCCAACCATCCCCGTCAAACGTCACATTGGATAGTTTACTTGGTAATTCAATATTAAATTCACCAATTATTTCCTCTAATATATCTTCTAAGGTAATTAGGCCAAGAAACTCACCATGCTCATTAACAATTAGCCCTAATTTTTCTTGATTATCTTGAAAATGCTGTATTTGCTTGTAGAGGGTTGTGCCATTGGGAATAAAATAGGGTTCATCAGATAAATTTTTTATCGTCTCAATATTTAAATCCTCTATTTTATTTTTTAATAAATATTTAAATAACTTTTGTGTTTCTAAAACACCAAAAATGGATTCATTGTTTTCATGCCTTATTAAAATTCGGTTATGGTGAAAGTTTGAAATTTTGTTTAAAATCTCATCTAAATTTTGACCGAGATTAATCGATTCAACATGCGTGTAGGGCAGCATAATATCTTCAATAGTTACCTTTTCTAAATCAATTAGATTTAAGAAAATAGATTTATTTTTACTTGGTAAAAATTGACCAGAATCACTGATAATACTCTTAAGTTCATCCATCGTAATTAAATGATTTTGATTAAATTTTGTTTTGATATTAAAAACTTTTAGCAGTCCAAGAACAAAAAGATTTACGAACCATACAATGGGGTAAAGAATTTTTAATAATGGAAAAAGAACAAAACTACATTTCAAAGCTAATTTTTCTGCATGAGCGGCCGCTATGACTTTGGGTGAAATTTCACTAAAAATTAAAATTAGGAATGTGGTTATTACTGTCCCTATCATAATGATGAATTCTTGTTCGCCATAAAAATGAACAACAATAACGGTTACTAACGTTGCTGAAGCGGCATTACAGAAGTTATTACATAAAAGAATGACGCTTAATAATTTGTCAGTTTCATTGAGCAAGTTTGACGCGAGCAGAGCGCCTTTGTTGCCTTTTTTAGCAAGGTGTTTAAGCCGGTATCGATTGACAGCCATTAAGCTGGTTTCAGCAATCGAAAAAAATCCTGACAATACTAGAAGTGTTGCGAGCAGGAATAGCTGATGTGTGAGGGAAAAATTAATCAAAATAATTTAAATTAAATAATTTCTGGCTCTTTTTTCTTTGGATCCTCAGTTCTTGCAAGGTTACTCTGATTTGTCCCAAGCCACATTGCAAGGGGACATCCAACCATAATTGATGAATATATACCAAAAAGGATACCAATGGTGAGGGCTAGTGCAAAGTTATTCAATATCTCCCCACCAAATATAAGCATGGATATTACGACGGTTTGCGTTGATAAATGCGTCATTATCGTTCGCGACATTGTTCTTGTAATTGCATTATTAATCACATCTTCTACCTTTGACTTTCGCATCCTTCTAAAATTTTCTCGAACACGATCAAAAACAACCACAGACTCGTTCACTGAATAACCAAGAACAGCTAATACTGCAGCCAATACCGTCAAATTAAATTCCCATTGAAAAAATGCAAAGAATCCTAAAATAATAATGACATCATGCATATTTGCAATAATTGCTGCGACAGCAAAGCGCCATTCAAATCTAAATGATAAATATAAAACAATACCAAGACAAACAAACAATATCGCCAACGCGCCATCTTCATACAACTCTTCACCAATTTGAGCGCCAACGGATTCAACTCGCATTATTTCAACTGAAGAATTTTTTTCTTTTAAACTGGCTAATACTTTCTCTGATAGCTCGGCAATAGAAAGATCATTTCTTAGTGGAAGTCGAATAAGGACATCTTTGGCTGTACCAAAGTTTTGTACTTGTGCGTCTTGTAAGTTTATCTCTGCTAAAGTATTTCTTATACTTTGAATATTAGCTTGCTCGGCGTACTTGACTTCCATGATGGTGCCACCGGTAAAATCAACACCGAGATTTAAGCCTTTTAAACCTAGAAAAGACACTGCTAAAACAAAAGTTAATATTGAAATGACCGCGGATAAGCGTCGATAACTCATGAAGGGGATATCTTTTTTAACTCTAAATATTTCCATAATTAATTATTTTCAATCTTATAAATTTCACCAATTGAAAGCGCATTAATTTTTCGCTTTCTACCATAAATATAATTGATGATCGATCTTGATACCCATATAGCGCTGTACATAGAAGTTAAAATGCCTAATACATGAACAACCGCAAAACCTTTGATGGGGCCTGAGCCAAACATGAATAATGCTAAACCGGCGATTAGGGTAGTTATATTTGAATCTAAAATCGTACCCCATGCTTTTTCATAACCCATATGAATGCTGGCTTGGGGTGTATTGCCATTCCTTATTTCGTCTCGAATACGTTCATTAATAAGAACATTGGCATCAATGGCCATCCCCAGCGTCAGTGCGATAGCAGCTAGGCCAGGCAATGTTAATGTTGCCTGAATTGCAGATAATAATGCCACTAAAAACAATAGATTAACGGACAATGCAACTACCGAGACTATTCCAAAAGTCATGTAATACACTGACATTAAAACCATGATAGCAACAAATCCCCATAACGTTGAATTGACTCCCCGTTCTATGTTTTCCTTACCCATACTAGGGCCCACTGTTCTTTCCTCAACAATTTCCATTGGTGCAGCAAGTGACCCAGCACGAAGTAATAAAGCTATATCGGTTGCTTCTTGTGTATTTTTCATACCAGTGATTTGCACACGACCACCACCAATTTCACTTTTAATTACGGGGGAGGTAATTACTTCAGCAGAATTTTTTTCAACAAGAATTAATGCCATTCTTTTACCAACATTCTCTCTTGTTACTTGTTTAAAAATATTAGCTCCAGAACCGTCAAGTGTAATTGATACAATTGATTGCCCAGTCATTTGATCAACCCCAGGACCGGCATTAATAATTCTTTCCCCTGTAAGAATTATTTCTTTTTTCACCAGCATTGGGACACCATCTCTATCTTTATAAAGTTGAGTACCTGGAGGTGCTTGACCAGATTCAGCTCGCTCTAATATTTCAGGGGATTGATCATCACTTAACATCTTCATTTCTAAGATTGCGGTTCGCCCTAATATTTCTTTTGCTTTTGCCGTATCTTGAACACCAGGCAATTGAATCACAATACGATCCTTACCTTGTTGTTGGATAATAGGCTCGGCAACCCCTAATTCATTGACTCGATTGTGAAGCGTTTCTAGATTTTGTTTAAGTGCAAAACTAACTGTGTCTTCATCTGCGTATTGTGTTTGGCGAATTTGTAGAATATATTCATCAGCATTTTCTGTTTCTGAAAAAGTAAAAGCTTCTGTTTCCTTGGCTGGACCTTTGCCTCCAAAAATAGAACGACCACTGCCCATATCTCTTACAATATCTTTTACTTTATTAAGGTCACCTTTTTGCCTAAATTTAATCTGAATAGTACTGCCGTTAATTTGTGAATCATAATACTGAATTTTATCTTCTCGCATCATGCGTCTCAGATCGCTCAATAAACCATCATTTTTCCTTTCAGAAACCTTTGATAAATCCAGCTCCATTAAGAAATGTACTCCACCCCTGAGATCCAAACCTAAATACATCGGTAAAGCGCCAAAACTTGATAACCACTGGGGGGAGTTAGATATTAAATTTAAAGCAACTACAAATTCATTGCCTAATATTTTTTCACTAATACTTTTCGCAGCAATTTGTTGTTCAGCAGTTTTAAATTTGAATTTAAGATTATTTTGCTCAACTATCGTGCCGATGGTTTCAATTCCTGCAGCTTTAAGTTCGTTTTCAACAATTTGTAAGGTCGCAACTTCAATTTTTTCACCCGCTTTGGTAGGCATAATTTGAATGGCAGGGGACTCACCAAAAAAATTAGGAATTGTATATATGATTCCCAATATTATCGTGGTAATTATTACAAAATACTTCCAGCTGGAAAATTGATTCATAGGTTAATAAAAAAAATTAAATGGATTTAATTGTGCCTTTTGGAAGAAGGGCTTGAATAGACTGTTTTTGGATTTTAATTTCCACAGCTTTAGCAATTTCAATAGTTGCGTAGTGTGTATTTAATTTTGTAATTTTTCCTAAAATACCTGAACCAGTCGAAATTTCATCACCATTTTTGAGTGACGCTATCATGGCTTTATGTTCTTTTGCTTGTTTCATTTGTGGTCTTATTAACATAAAGTAAAATAAGACAAAAATAACAATAAAGGGTAAAAATCCCATCAAACCTTCATTCATTTGAATTCCTTAATTTGAAAGCATAAATTCTATCACAAGAGCGACCTCTATTCATCTGCTATCCTTTGTTCTAAAAAGGTTTTTTTGAATAAATCAAAAGTATTATTGAGAATCGCTTCTCGCATCTCAAGCATCATTTGTTTATAGAAAAAAAGATTATGTATGGTGTTTAACCTCGACCCTAACATCTCGCCAATTTTGAATAGATGATGTAAGTAAGCGCGAGAAAAATTTTTACAGGTATAACAGCTGCATGAATTATCAATTGGAGCTTCGTCATTTTTATACCGCGCGTTTTTAATTTTAACGTCGCCATAGCGGGTAAATAGCCATCCATTTCTCGCATTTCTGGTAGGCATTACACAGTCAAACATGTCAACACCATGCGTGACTGCTTCAACAATATCCTCGGGCGTACCAACACCCATGAGATAGCGAGGAGTATTTTTTGGCATTTTTGGGGTAATAAATTTAACGATTCTAGCCATTTCTGCTTTTGGTTCACCAACAGATAAACCACCGATAGCATACCCATGAAAACCAATGTCTGTTAAGTTGTTTAATGATTCAAGGCGAAGCTCCTCATACATTCCTCCTTGAATAATCCCAAAGAGCGAATTTTTCTTTGAACGAAAACTTTCTTTGCTGCGATAAGCCCACTCTTTTGATAATTGCATGGATTTTTTTGCTTCCTCAAGAGTAGCTGGATAAGACGTACAATCATCAAAAATCATAGCAATATCACTATTCAATTGCTCCTGAATTTGCATTGACACCTCTGGACTTAAGAAACATGCATCACCATTTATTGGCGACTGAAAGACGACGCCTTCTTGCGTTATTTTTCGCATCTTGCCCAAACTCCATACTTGAAAA
>Ga0233451_10002037_pt1 | contig 18855 bp, 17 predicted proteins | sample 011ome_29_FD_183052 | JGI IMG/M metagenome (GOLD analysis project Ga0233451, IMG submission 183052) | Coastal salt marsh microbial communities from the Groves Creek Marsh, Skidaway Island, Georgia - 011504CT (spades assembly) | ecosystem: Environmental > Aquatic > Marine > Intertidal zone >...
AATGGGTGATCAATGTTCGGTTTGGTTTAATGCTGTCATCAGAGCAGATGTGAATTATATCCGTATGGGAAATAAGGTCAATGTTCAAGATGGAGCTATCATTCATTGTACGTATCAAAAGTATCCAACAATCATTGGAAATATGGTGTCCATTGGTCATAACGCACTCGTTCATGGATGCACCATTAAAGATAAGGTGCTAATTGGTATGGGCAGTATTATTATGGATGATTGTGTGATCGAAGAGAATTCTATTATTGCTGCTGGTGCTGTTTTGCCTAAAGGTACCAGGGTGGAATCAGGTACAGTATATGCAGGGGTTCCAGCAAAAAAAATTAAAGAAATCAATCCTGAATTATCCCAAGGGGAAATTCAAAGAATAGCGAATAATTATATCACTTATTCAAGCTGGTATAAAGACTAATAAATCAACATAACTAAACTTATGAAAGCATATGTATTTCCTGGTCAAGGAGCACAGTTTCCAACAATGGCCAAAGACTTGTATGAAAACTATGACATGGCAAAAGAAATGTTTGAAAAAGCTAATGAAATATTGGGTTTTTCAATTACCGATGTGATGTTTGAGGGAACAAAAGAAGATCTCCAACAAACTAAAGTAACACAACCTGCCATTTTTTTACACGCTGTAGTCCTCAGTGCCATCTTAGGAAATGATTTTAAACCTGATATGGTAGCGGGTCATTCTTTAGGAGAATTTTCAGCATTGGTGGCCAATAAAACTTTAGGGTTTGAAGATGGACTTAAATTGGTATATCAAAGAGCTCTTGCAATGCAAGCTGCTTGTGAAGCAACAAAAGGAACCATGGCAGCGGTACTAGGTTTGGAGGATACTATAGTTGAAGAAGTTTGTGAAGCTACTCCTGGAGTTGTTGTAGCCGCTAATTACAACTGTCCAGGTCAATTGGTGATCTCTGGAGCTATTGATCCTGTTACTCAGGCTTGTGAATCTTTAAAAGAAGCGGGGGCACGTAGAGCACTTCTATTACCTGTAGGAGGGGCATTTCACTCACCGCTAATGGAACCAGCACGTGAGGATTTAGCAAAAGCTATTGCTGAAACTCACTTTAATACTCCTATCTGTCCTGTATATCAAAATACAGTCGCTGCAGCAGTATCAGATCCAGAGCAAATCAAAGTAAATCTTATCGCTCAATTAACAGCTCCTGTAAAATGGACACAGTCAGTTCAAGTGATGATTGCTGATGGAGCAAAAGAATTTATTGAAGTGGGTCCTGGAAAAGTGTTACAAGGGTTGGTAAAGAAAATTGATACAGAAGCTATTGCATATTCAGCCACACTAGACTAATAGTTGATAAAAGTAGTAGATCGCAAATAGCGATAAGAATACAATACCTGCATAGCTTAAGCGTTGTAATCCAATGGGAGGCCTTAGTTCTGCAGGTATGTTTTTATGGATAACCAAGGAATGGTTTAATAAACCAATACCAGGGGCCATCATAAAAGACACAAAAGTAGCTATGGCCACTAATACTCCCATATTAGCCCCAAAGAAGTAGACCACTGAGAATCCAACAACTGTTTGGATGATAATAAAGATAGTAAGTAATGATTTTTTAGGTGTTTTACCATTTAAAAACAAAAACTTAACCGTGTCTACACTGATTCGTGCAAGTGCATCATGTGCAGTCATACACGAGCTAAACATGGTAGCAAATGCCGCAAGAGCAATGAAGAAATATGCCCATTGACCGATATGTTCTGTAAAAAGGGTAATCAGCTGATCAGCAAACACTACAGAATTGCCACTCATTTCAACTCCAGTTCCATACAGTGTAAACCATCCAATTATCAAAAAGAAAAACGCTAAAACAGCGGTTAAAATATAGCCAAATTTGAATTCAGATAACGCTTCTTTTAGGGTTTCGTTGGTACTCCTCTTAATTTTTTCTAAACTCCACATACTCACCCAACTAGAAGCTTCAACAGCAGTAGGCATCCATCCCATTAAGGATATTAAAAATAACAGCCCAGCTTTATTTAAAAATGATGGAGGACTAAAATGTTCAACCCTAGAAGCTGGTCCTTTATAAATGACCATGACGGTGGTTATAAAAAGTGCAATAAATAAAAGGAGAACAATAAGCTTTAGACTTTGTTCTAAAAAGAAATACCTACCGATGATTAGTACAAGAGTCACCAATACAAATAACCCTAAAGTAACTTCCATCAAAAGATTTTCTGCCACAGGAAAAAGTCGGATCAGTAGGCCTGCAGTCACGGTATATAAGGCGGCTAAAATAGTAAGAGTACTCATAACAGTTGCTATTGTATATACCCACAAGTAGGGTTTGCCTTTATCTAAATAGCCTTCAAGAAGTGATTTTTTGGTAATATAGGTATAACGAATTCCAAATTCAAAAAAGGGATACTTGAAGAGGTTAGCCACTAAGATAACAAGGATCATCATCCATCCATAACTGGCACCTGCTTTTGTTGAAAGGACCAGATGTGAGGTTCCAATTGCAGCGGATGCAAATAGTAAGCCTGGACCAAGTCTATTGATCAAAGATCGAATTCCCATAAGTTTAGTTAGCTTGTTATGAGAACCAATATATAAAAATTATCCCATTATATGATCGACGATTTTTTTCGCGTGATCTCTAGAGTTTTCTATGAACCATTTGTGGGTTTCCAAGCCTCCACAAATCACTCCTGCCAAGTATAATCCAGGAATATTGGTTTCCATGGTAGTGTGGTCATAGTAGGGTTTAAGTGTAGCGCCTTCTAATTGAATGCACGCCATTTTTAAGAACTCAAAATCAGGTAAATATCCTGTCATGGCAATCACAAAATTATTATCGATAGCTTGTGATTTTCCTTCCGATGTAACGATGAGTTGATCTGTGGTGATTGCAGTGACTTCAGTATTAAAAAAAGCGGTAATACTTCCTTCTTCAATTCTGTTGATAATATCAGGACGTACCCAATACTTAACTCGTGGACCAACTTCTGGTCCTCTAATAATCAAGGTAACTTCAGCACCTTTCCTATAACAAGCGAGTGCTGCATCAATGGCTGAATTACTTGCGCCTATTACAGCAACTTTTTGATTGGAGTAGGGATGAGCTTCCTTAAAGTAGTGCGTTACTTTTTCGAGTTCTTCCCCAGGAACATTCATCAGATTTGGAAGGTCAAAAAAACCGGTAGCAATCACAACCTGTTTTGCTTTATAGTACTCTTTAGACGTTTCGATTATAAAGGTGCCATCCTTATCTTTATCTAAACCTATAACTTTTTCATAGAGTTGAGGTTTAATTTCTTTAGAATCCACTACGCGACGGTAGTATTCTAAAGCCTCATTTCTATTGGGCTTGGGTGCTATACTACAAAAGGGAATGCCGTCAAGTTCTAAACGATCAGAGGAGGAAAAGAATTGCATTCCTAACGGATAATTGTACAAGGAGTTTACTAAACAACCTTTATCGACTATGATAAAATCTAGGTCCCTTTGTTTAGCTTCGATCGCACAAGAGATCCCAATAGGACCAGCTCCAATGATAAACAGATCAGTAGATCGCATTATCCCATGATAATTTTAAGTTCTGAAATTGTTTTTTTAGGATCTTCACTCTTAAAGACAAAGCTTCCCGCTACCAATGCGTCAGCTCCCGCTTCTATTAAGTCAGCTGCATTGTTAGAGTTGACTCCACCATCGATTTCGATTAGTGTATTCGCTCCTTTTCTTTCAATAAGCGCTTTAAGGGCTCTGACTTTATCAAAGGTGTTCTCGATGAATTTTTGCCCACCAAATCCTGGATTTACACTCATAATAAGCACCAGGTCAATATCACAGATCACGTCTTCTAATAAATTGATACTGGTATGAGGATTTAAAGAAACTCCTGCCTTCATTCCAGCAGCTTTTATTGCTTGTAAGCTTCGGTGCAGATGGGGACACGCTTCATAATGTACCGTTAAAATATCTGCTCCTAATTTAGCAAAGGCATCAATATAACGATCAGGATCAACAATCATTAAATGAACATCTAACGTTTTAGTAGCATACTTGTTTATTGCAGCTAAAACTGGCATACCAAAAGAAATATTAGGAACAAAAACACCATCCATAACATCAATATGAAACCAATCGGCATCACTCTCATTGACCATTTGAATATCACGTTGTAAATTTGCAAAGTCGGCTGCTAATAAAGAAGGGGCTAATATGTTACTCATAAGATGATGTGTTTTGGCAAAGGTATGAAACTAATTTAGAAGTTATTTAATTGTCGATTGGCTTCGTAAAGCGTAATTGCAACAGCATTTGCCAAATTAAGAGATCTAATCTGATCACTCATCAATGGTATGGTGTACACTAAGTCTTTGTACTGTTCAAGAAGTTCAGCATCTAATCCACTTGATTCTTTTCCGAAAATGAGGTATACCTCATCTTTGAATGGAATTTGGGTATAGCGTTTTGTTGCTTTTGAGGACAAAAAGGCCATAGATTTCGGCTTAGTTTTGTTATAAAATTCTTCAAATGAATTGTAAACGCATAAGTCAATATGAGGCCAATAATCCAAGCCAGCTCGTTTGAGTCGTTTATCATCAAGCTCAAAACCAAAGGGTTTAATCAGATGTAATCGTGCATTTCCTCCTAGACACAACCTACCAATATTCCCAGTATTGTTGGGAATTTCAGGATGGACTAGTACAATGTTGATCATGAATAAATCCTTAACCTAAGTATGTTTTCAAGATTTTAGATCTAGAGGTATGTTTTAATCTACGAATGGCTTTTTCTTTGATTTGACGAACACGTTCACGAGTTAAATCAAAGGTCTCCCCAATTTCTTCTAGAGTCATCGAATGTTGACCAGCAAGTCCAAAATAAAGACGAATAACATCAGCTTCTCTAGGAGTAAGGGTTTCTAAGGAGCGCTCAATCTCTGTTCGAAGTGAATCATGTAATAATTCTTTGTCTGGATTTGGAGATTCTCCTGAGCGTAATACATCGTATAAGTTAGAATCTTCACCATCAATAAGAGGAGCATCCATAGAGACGTGACGACCTGAATTTTTCAACGATTGTTTTACATCTTCAACGGTCATGTCCAATTCTTTTGCAATTTCTTGAGCAGAAGGTGGACGTTCATGAGCTTGCTCTAAAAAGGCATACGCCTTATTGATTTTGTTGATCGATCCAATTTTGTTAAGGGGAAGACGAACGATACGTGATTGCTCAGCAAGAGCTTGTAAGATAGATTGACGAATCCACCATACCGCATAGGAGATGAATTTAAATCCACGAGTTTCATCAAAACGTTGAGCAGCCTTGATTAGTCCAAGATTTCCTTCATTAATCAAATCAGGAAGCGTTAATCCTTGATTTTGATATTGTTTAGCTACCGATACCACAAATCGAAGGTTTGCTTTAGTAAGCTTCTCGAGAGCGATTTGATCTCCAGCCTTGATACGCTGTGCCAATTCAACTTCTTCTTCTGCTGTGATTAAATCAACCTTTCCAATTTCCTGCAAATACTTGTCTAATGAAGCGGTTTCTCTGTTGGTAACCTGTTTGGTAATCTTGAGTTGTCTCATAAATAGGGTTTAATTTCAATTGCCTTCATAAAGGCATATACTATAGTATACGTAAGAAAACTAAAAAGGTTACATTTTAGTATAAAAAAATTCGAAAATCGGGTTTATTTTTTTAAAAGGGATAAGTTTTTACTTATGTTTTAATAGCATAAAGGGGAATCTAGTGCTAAAAAAAAAGCCCAATCCGAAGATTGAGCTTTTTGTTTTTGAATTCAGAAGTGACTATTTTTTGTCTCTTCTGTGATCTCTTCTATTTGAGTCTCTTCTGTTGTTATCTCTGTCTTCTCTTGGCTTAGGAGCAACATAACCCTCAGGTTTAGGTAATAAAGCTTTTCTAGAAACTTTGTCTTTTTTAGTTCTAGCGTCTATACCAAAGTATTTAACATCAAAAACATCTCCCATATTAACTACATCGGTAACGTTTTCAGTACGTTCCCATGCGAGTTCAGATACATGAAGCAAGACTTCATTTCCTGGAGCTTCCATATACTCAACAACAGCACCAAAATCTAAGATTTTAATTACTTTAACCTCGTATACAGATCCAACTTCTGGTTTAAATGAAATGGAAGCAATTTTAGCTAATACAGCATCGATTCCTTCTTGATTTGTACCTAAGATTTCAACGATACCTTCTTCAGTTACTGGATCTTCATTGATCACAATGGTACATCCTGTTTGTTTTTGAAGTTCTTGTATTACTTTTCCACCAGGTCCTATTAATGCTCCAATATATTCATTTGCAATACGTTCAGTAACCATTTTAGGAGCATGAGCTTTTACATCAGTATTTGGTGTATCAATAGTATCAGTGATTTTAGATAAGATATGTAATCTTCCCTCTTTAGCTTGCATTAATGCGTTGACTAAGATTTCATAAGAAAGTCCTTTCACTTTAATGTCCATTTGACAAGCAGTAATACCGTCAGCAGTACCCGTTACTTTAAAGTCCATATCTCCTAAGTGATCTTCATCCCCTAAGATATCAGAAAGGACAGCATAAGCACCAGATTCAGTATTAGTGATAAGTCCCATTGCAATACCAGATACAGGTTTAATCATTTGAACACCTGCATCCATCAGCGCCATAGTTCCAGCACAAACAGTTGCCATAGATGAAGATCCATTAGATTCTAGGATTTCACTTACAATTCTAACGGTATAAGGGCAGTCCGCAGGAACCATTCCCTTAAGAGCTCTTTGTGCTAAGTTACCATGACCAACTTCTCTTCTTGAGGTACCTCTAATTGGTCGTGCTTCTCCAGTTGAAAAAGGAGGGAAGTTGTAGTGTAAATAAAACGTTTCTTCTCCTTCATAAGAAGGCATGTCAATTTGATTTGATTCTCTAGAGGTCCCAAGTGTTACTGTTGCAAGTGCTTGAGTTTCTCCACGGGTAAAGATTGATGAACCGTGAGTGGATGGTAAGTAATCTACTTCACACCAAATAGGTCTAATTTCAGTAGTCTTACGACCATCTAAACGTAACCCTTCGTTTAATGTAAGATCACGAATTGCATTTTTCTCTGTTTTGTGGTAGTATTTAGAAATTAAACCACCAAATTCTTCTAATTCTTCTTCAGAGAAAGCAGCTTTAACAGCTTCTTTAATTTCAGCAAATGCAGCTGAACGTTCTTTCTTGGACGAACCTGCTTTAGCTACAGCATATACGTTGTCGTAAGCTAATTCTTTAACCTTTGCTTCAAGAGCTTCATCTTCAAGAGCTGGCTCATAAGGTCTGGTTTCTTTTTTCCCAAATGCTTCAGCAAGTGCTACTTGAGCTGCACATTGAACTTTAATAGCTTGGTGAGCAAATTCAATGGCTTGTACCATTTCTTCTTCGCTAATTTCTTTCATTTCACCTTCAACCATCATCACAGAGTCTTCAGAAGCTCCGATTACCATATCGATATCAGATACTTCTAATTGAGCTCTTGTTGGATTAATGATAAATTGACCATCAATACGACCAACTCTTACTTCTGAAATCGCGGTTTCAAAAGGAATGTCAGATAATTGGATTGCAGCAGACGCAGCTAAACCAGCCATAGCATCTGGCATTACCTCATCATCATGAGACATTAATTGAATCATCACCTGAGTTTCAGCATGATAATCTTTTGGAAATAATGGACGTAATACACGGTCTACTAAACGCATGGTTAATACTTCTCCATCACTTGGACGCGCTTCTCTTTTAAAGAATCCTCCAGGATATCTCCCAGCAGCTGCAAATTTTTCTCTGTAATCAACAGTTAAAGGTAAAAAGTCTACAGGAGATTGTTCGTAGTTAGAAACTACTGTACAAAGTAACATACATTTACCAGAACGAACCACAACAGAACCGTGTGCTTGCTTGGCTAATTTTCCAGTTTCGATAGTAATTTCTCTACCGTCACCAAGGTCTATAACCTCTTTAAATACTTTTGGTATCATAAAATTAATTTTAAGTCTTTATAAAAAAAGACTATGTTAAACATAGGTCATCAGTTGATAACTGATCTAGTTGTGTTGTGTGTGTTCGACCAATGAAAAACTTAAGTGTAAGCTTTTAATAAAGCAAAAAAAGGGAAGCATTGCTTCCCTTTAACTTATTTACGGATATTTAATTCCTTAATCAATTCACGATATCTAACGATATCATTATTTTTTAAGTAATCAAGTAAACTTCTACGTTTACCCACGAGTTTAACTAACGATCGCTCTGTATTAAAATCTTTACGATTGTTTTTTAAGTGACCAGTTAGGTGATTAATTCGGTAAGTAAAAAGAGCGATTTGCCCTTCCGTATTACCTGTATTCGTTTCGCTTCCGCCGTATTGTTTAAAGATTTCGGCTTTCTTTTCTTTAGATAAATACATTCCAATATTAGTTTAATGATTTTTATGTATATGATTGATTTTCAATCTGGCTGCAAATATAATACAAATATTTTAGTTTCGCAGTGGATTATTTTGAATTAAATCAATGTAACGATTGATGTTCTTTTTGAGTTGAGAACGATGTGATATAAAATCTAAAAAGCCGTGCTCCAATAAGAATTCTGAAGTTTGAAAATTATCAGGTAAATCTTGACCAGTTGCTTCTTTAACAACCCGTGGCCCTGCAAATCCTATTAATGCACCAGGCTCAGAAATGTTGATATCTCCAAGCATGGCATAGGATGCGGTAGTCCCACCAGTGGTTGGATCTGTACATAGGGATATGTAAGGAAGTTTTGCCTGCGCAAGTTGCGCAAGTTTTGCTGATGTTTTAGCTAATTGCATTAACGAAATAGCAGCTTCCATCATACGTGCTCCTCCGGATTTAGATATCATTACAAAGGGTAGTTTATTTTTAATAGAATAGTCTATTCCCCTAGCAATCTTTTCACCTACAACAGAACCCATAGAGCCTCCGATGAAACTAAAATCCATACAACAAACAACTAAGTTTTTACCTTGTGATTTACCTACAGCAGTTCGAACAGCGTCTTTAAGACCTGTTTTTTTCTGGGCAGCTTTTAAACGTTCGTTGTATTTTTTTGTGTCTACGAATTTTAAAGGATCTTTAGAGGTGATATTGGCATCTAATTCTTTGTATTTATTGTCGTCAAAAAGAATTTCAAAATACTCTTTGGAACCGATCCTAACGTGATAATCATCTTCTGGACTTACATAGAAATTTTTAGCAAGTGCATCAGATTCAACGATTTTACCTGTAGGTGATCGATACCACAGCCCCTTAGGAGTATCTTTTTTCTCCTCAGTGGCTGTTTGTATCCCTTTTTCTGTTCTTTTAAACCAAGCAGTCATAATACTTTATTTTTTAAAAGATAAAGATAGTATTTATAATGTATTTACATTATTTAAATCCTCAAAAGCTTGCTTTAAACGAGCAACAAATGTTTTTTCTCCTTCTCTAAGCCAAACTCTAGGATCGTAGTATTTTTTATTAGGTTGTTCTTCACCTTCTGGATTCCCGATTTGTGACTGTAAGTAGTCTTTTTTGTCTTGAATGAAATCTCTTACACCTGTTAAGAAACCGTACTGAAGGTCAGTATCGATATTCATTTTGATGACCCCATATCCAATAGCTTCTCTGATTTCTTCAAGAGATGAACCAGAACCACCGTGGAATACAAAATCAATGTGATTTTCTTCTACTTGGTAGTTTTTAGTGATATACTCTTGAGAGTTCTTTAAGATTTTTGGAGTTAATTTAACGTTACCTGGTTTGTATACCCCGTGAACGTTACCAAAAGCAGCAGCAATGGTGAATCGAGGGCTAACTTTTGAAAGTTCTTCATAAGCATAAGCTACTTCCTCAGGTTGTGTATATAATTTAGAAACATCAACATCTGAGTTGTCAACACCATCTTCTTCTCCACCAGTAATTCCTAGTTCTATTTCTAAAGTCATACCCATTTGACTCATACGAGCTAAGTATTCTTTACACGTAGCGATATTTTCTTCGATTGGTTCTTCAGATAAGTCAATCATGTGTGAACTAAAAAGTGGAGCACCTGTAGCTTTAAAATGTTCTTCGGATGCGTCTAATAACCCATCAATCCATGGCAATAATTTTTTAGCACAGTGGTCTGTGTGAAGGATTACAGGAACACCATAGGCTACCGATAATTGGTGAACGTGTTTTGCTCCAGCAATAGCTCCTTGTATAGCAGCTTGTTGATTATCGTTTGAAAGTCCTTTACCTGCGTTGAATTGTGCACCACCATTTGAAAATTGTATGATGACTGGAGCATTAAGCTCAGCTGCAGTTTCTAAAACAGCATTGATGGTATTTGAACCTGTAACGTTTACTGCAGGTAATGCAAATCCTTTTTCTTTTGCGTAATTAAAAATTTCTTGTACTTGATCACCAGTCGCAACTCCTGGTTTAATATTATGCGCCATGATAATGGTTTTGGTTATTAATAATGGTGCAAAAATACAAATAAATCTAAACTAAAAAGGATAATTAATACCTATGTTTATTACGGAATTCGTAAAACTAAAGCTTTTAAACCATCGATTATTTAAAGATAATGCAGGATCATAGGTCTTAAAACCTAAATCAAGCCTAAACACAAAGTAATCAAAATCATATCGTAACCCTAATCCAGTACCGAGGGCAATATCCTCGAGTGATTTAACACCATTAAAAGTACTTTTTGGATCATCGATTTGATCAAATACATTCCATATATTACCGGCATCGGCGAAGAGGGCACCTTTAAAGTTACCAGCTAACGGAAAACGGTATTCAAAATTAAATGCCAATTTAAAATTAGCTTCATTAAAGTCATTTTGATTACTAGAAGATCCGGGACCTAATCCATAAGCATTCCAAGCTCTAATATCGTTGGATCCACCCGCAAAATAGGATCGAGTAAAGGGAACAGAGGTTGAATTTCCATAGGGAATGGCTAAGCCAATGAAACTCCTAAAGGCAATCATACGATCATCTCCAGTTTTCCAATGTTTGATGTAATCGAGTTCTGTTTTTACGTATTGTGAAAATGGCACGCCTGCAATTATAGAGGTGCCGGAATTATCAGTCTTTGTCTTTAAAGCTCTTGACATGACAGCTAACAAATTACCAGCTGATTCTAATTTGAACCTAAGTTGAAAGAAATTAGGATCCGTAATACCTTTAGAATTATTTTTGGTATAGGTGTAGTGAGAAGCAGCTATAAGATTATTCTCCGTAAGTCTATTTTGACGTTCAGCGATAGAATTAATTTGATAATAATCGTCACTTTGTGGATCTTCAGTAGTGAGAAAATCTTGAATAAAACCAGAAGTTCCATCAGGAATACTAAGTTGTAGAGCTCCATTACCCTCTGTTTCAAAATATGCACTATATGAAAGTTGATCACTGTAGTTGATTGCAATAGTATTTAATCGATCAAAGGTGTTTTGATACACACTGAAAAATCGACTTGGATTCAAGTTTTGTATGTATTGAACATCTATAAGAGATAAATTGTGCTTTACTGCTTCATTCTTAATCCAATTAAACCCATAGGAGGCATTAAATGTTTGTTTATCCAATCCGATATTTGATTGTATACTTCTTCCTAAACTCAAACGTGTTTTAGGTAACATATATGATGGTATCCATGTTTTTAAATCAATTAGAGGAACCCAAAGTGAAGGAATACTAAGGTTGAAATCTAATCCAAATTCAGATACATAATCTTTAGGAGTAACTGCTGCATCACCTAAAAGTCCTATGGACCCTCTTGCAGACACACTAAGTAGTTCAGCACCCTTAAATAAATTTCTAGCGATAAGTGAACTACTAAAGGCAAGTCCTAATTTTTGTATGTTAGAATGTGTGACATCAAAATTCAATTCTGAGGTGTATTTATCTCTTGAATTCAAAAAGATGGAGGTGTTCAAATCTCGCGTAGTTTTCGATTCCTCAAAACTAATACTAGGATATTTAAAGGTGTTGAGATTGGAAATTTGTCGATAGGTACGCTGACGATCCAATTCTGAATAAAGACGATCCTTTTGAAAATAAATAGCATCAGTAATTACTTTTGGCTTGTATTTTAAGTGTTTATCAAAATACAATCTAAAATTATTGTAGTCAATAGAGTCTAAATGTTGATCGGACTTAGGTAATACATCAACAAAAACACTGATTCGATCTATCTTGTGTTTTTTATAAGATGCTATAGGACTGCCATCGACCCCAAAACCCTTTGGATTTTCGATTTTCATCACTACCTCTAATCTTGGGTCAAAATCAGCCAAGGTGTCTCTAGTGATAGAATAGCGTATAGCAGTGGGTTGAAAATTATAGACCCCATTGTTTTTAAACCATTCTGTAATTCTTGACTGTTCCGCTTTAAAGTGGTTGAGCTCAAAACCGTTGTCTTTTTGTAGCAAACTATTCGAAGGATTACTCTTATAAATCTCTTCAATAAGTGAAGAAGCAAATTCTGTTCTAATACTATCGATTATAAAACGATGACCTAGTTGAACATCGTATCGAATTTTTGCTTTATTCTTTTTTTTATGTTTTAAAATACGCTCATCTATTCTGGTTTTAAAATACCCTTGTGCTTCAAAAAATGACTTCAATTTTAGAGTAGATTGTTCGATTTGTTTAGTAGAAACTACTACTGGAGGTTCACCAGCCTTTGATAACCAAGATGTTTTAGCTCCATTCGCATTTGTAGGCGCAAGTTGATAAAGATGTAATTTTAAAGGATATCCGAATATTCTAGTATTGGGTTTTGGAGAAATTAAACTTAAGATACTATCAGTCTTAACTTTTTTGCCATCGATAAATACTACATTTTCGAGGAGTAAACTCTCTTCTTCTGTAATATTTTTAAGGGGATTACACGAGAAAATACTCAATACTAGCAAGATAAAGCTTAGTTTTGTAGTTAGATGAGCAGATGTATTCGTCCTATTCATGAATTCAAAATTACACTATTTGAATGGTTGGTAAAAACATTATAAAACTTATAAAGAGTCTTCAGCAAAAAAAGTTTAGAAATGAACATCAGCTTTTTGTGGTTGAAGGGTTTAAATCTGTAGATGAACTCTTAGCATCTCCTTTAAAATGTTATGGTTTATACGTGCTATCCGACTATTATGATCGTTATGCTCAACAAAACGCTGCGCTTATTTCTACTAAAGAGCTGATGCAAATGAGTAGTCTAAAAAAATCACCCGGAGTACTTGGGGTTTTTTATCAACCTAAGTTGCCTAATTTAACCTATGAGGGTTGGAGCGTCGTTTTAGATGATGTTAGAGATCCTGGTAATTTAGGGACTATAATTCGTTTGTGTGATTGGTTCGGTATTCAACAATTAGTGTGTTCCAATCAAACAGTAGATTGTTATAACCCCAAAACATTACAAGCAACTATGGGGTCCATCTCAAGAGTAGCTGTTCATTATACGGAGCTCGATGAATTTCTAGCAAAGAGTACCATTCCAATTTATGGAACCTATATGGATGGAGCATCGATTTATACCAGTTCTCTAGCCCCTGAGGGGTTGCTTTTAATGGGAAATGAAGCCAATGGAATCGGAGAGCAATTCCAAAAATACATTAGTAAAAAAATAAGTATTCCATCATTTGGAAGTGCAAAGACTGAAAGTTTGAATGTAGCCATGGCTACAGGAATTTGTTTAAGTGAACTTAGACGAAACACAAAAATAAAGGATTAGATCATTTCTTTGTATTTACAGGGCGTTAAGTGTTCAAACGCTTTAAATTTTCTGATAAAATTACTCACATTTGTAAAACCTGACATATAGGTGATTTCATTGATGCTAAGTTCCTTTCTTTGTTTGATGAGGTTTATTAATTTGATTTCATAAACGTTCCTGTTTGTTATTTCTTTGAAAAATAATTTATTGTGTATATATTACTCAATAAAATAAGCTTGCTTATTTTTCAACCAACGAACTAAACTATGATAGAATTAATTAAACGCGCTCACGGATTTTTAGATCGTATAGCGCTTGTTGATGCTTCAGGATCACTTACCTATAGAGAATTATTGAAAAAATCAGCAGTAGTTGCATCACAATTGCTCGATGGATCAGCTGATTTAAATGAAGCAAGAATCGGATTTATTGTGAATCCCTCACTGGATTATACTGTTTTACAATGGGGGATATGGAGAGCAGGTGGGATTGCTGTTCCATTATGCGTTAAACATCCTTATGACTCCATACGATATACGGTAGAGGATGCTGAAATTTCAAAGGTGATTTATCATTTAGACTTTTATTCGTTGATAGCTCCATTGAAAGAAGATACTGCTGTTGAATTGATAGCAATCGATGCCATTGGTGATCAACAAGTACCGCTACCGCTTCCAGAAATTCATATGAATCGAAGAGCCATGATTCTCTATACCAGTGGAACAACAGGTAAACCTAAAGGAGTCGTTACTTCACATGAAAATATTAATTATCAAATCAAAAGTTTGGTCAGCTCATGGGAATGGTCAAAGGACGATTATATTCTCAATGTTTTACCTCTTCATCACGTTCATGGTATCATTAATGTGATGAGTTGTGCACTTTACTGTGGAGCTTGTAATGAATTCTTATCAAAATTTAGTGAATCAGCCATTTTTGAGCGGTTTAAAAGTGGAGAACTATCGTTGTTCATGGCCGTACCTACGATTTATTATAAACTCATTCATTACTATCAAGATTTAAGAAAAGAAGAGCAAGTTGAAATTTCTACAGCATTGAATAAATTTCGATTGATGGTTTCAGGATCTGCAGCACTACCAGTTAAAACATTGGAGCAGTGGAGAACAATTTCTGGACACACCCTTTTAGAGCGCTATGGAATGACAGAAATGGGTATGGCGATATCTAACCCCTATAGAGGTGAGCGAAAGCCAGGTTATATTGGACAAGCACTAGAGGGTGTTACAGTCCGTTTAACAAACGAATCTGAACAAATAGTCGAAGAAGGAATGCAGGGTGAGATTCAAATAAAAGGAAAGAATGTATTTGTGGGTTATTATAATCGACCTGAGGCAACCGCTGAAACCTTCGTGAATGGATGGTTTAAAACTGGAGATATTGCAGTTTATGAAAATGGAAGTTATCGAATTTTAGGTCGAAATTCAGTTGATATCATCAAATCTGGAGGCTATAAAATATCAGCACTTGAAATAGAAGAAGTGCTTAGAAAACACCCTGCAATTAAAGATTGTGGAGTCGTGGGTATTCCTGATGAAGAATGGGGAGAACTCATTGGAGCGAGTTTGATTTTATCAGATACGTCAGTGACCATAGAGCAGATCAAGCTATGGATTAAAGATAAAATAGCAGCCTATAAATTGCCGCGTAAATTCATTATTCAAGATGATTTACCTCGCAATGTAATGGGTAAGGTAACTAAAAAGGAACTTCAAAAAATACTTGCACAATCATGAAAATATACGGGGTAGCTGTTTTAGTTTTTTGTTTTTTAATCGGAAAATATCTGGGAGGAATACTCGCTGGTCTTATCGGAATATCAGGAGATGTTGGCGGAGTTGGTTTTGCGATGTTATTGTTAATGTTTGCCAATGGGTTTTTAAAGCGATTTAATTGGTATGAAGTTCAAACCAAATCGGGAGTGCTTTTTTGGAGTAGCATGTATATTCCTGTAATCGTTGCAATGGCAGCTACAAGAAATGTTCACGCAGCACTCGATGGTGGATGGACTGCACTTATGGTTGGAGTCATGGTGACTTTGGTCGGATTTTTACTCGTTCCTCTGCTCTCTAAAATAGGAACTACAAAAGAAGATGCCGATGGAACTATTTAAAGATTTAATATCAAAAAATGGCTTGTTGTTTGCCTTCTTATTAGTGGGGCTAATTTTAGGAGCTTCACAATTACTTTCTAAACAGGTTTTTAAGGAAAGAATTCCTGCAGCTGCTATTGCCATAATCGGAGCATTGGCTTTAGCCCTTTTTGGACAGGATAAAGGATTAGCAGACATAGAAATATTTGCAGGGCTTGCAGTGCTTGGAGGGTCTATGTTTAGAGACTTTACTGTTGTCGCAACAGCGATGGGAGCTGAAATTGACAAGATAAAAAAAGCGGGTTTAGCAGGAATTTTATCTTTATTTATTGGAGTAACTTTTTCATTTTTTACGGGAGTGATTATTGCTTATGCAATGGGGTATACTGATGTTAAAGATTTAACCGCTATTGGAGCTGGTGCCTGTACTTATATTGTAGGACCTATTACAGGAACAGCTATAGGAGCAAGCTCTGATGTTATTGCTTTAGGAATTACTGCAGGTGTAGTAAAAACTATAGTTACAACTATTGCGACTCCTTTAATAGCGAAGTCTATTAACTTAACATCGCCTCATGCTGCAATGGTGTTTGGAGGATTGATTGGAACTACAAGTGGGGTTACTGCTGGTTTAGCGGCAACCGACAAGAAATTAGTTCCTTATGGCGCATTTACAGCCACTTTTTATACCGGTCTAGGATGTCTATTGTGTCCTTCGATCTTTTATTACTTATTGATACAGTTCTTAGGGTAATTACTCAAAGGTCAAAACAATAAATAGACCTCTGGTCATTGCGGAATTTATTTCATCGGAATAATTACGTATTTCACTAAAATTAGTATTTGGATCACTATCGTGAACCAGTTCATCAGCAATCCCAAATATTCCTCGTATCGATGGCGTAAACTTAAAATAGGGTAAATAAAATTCTACCCCAACGCCTATTTCATAGTTATAGGTGAGTGTTTTTAATCGGACCACATTATTTTCAATCGAGTCTGGTGAATCTTGATTAGAACTCATATTGTAAGAAATACTTGGGCCACCGATAACAAATGGCCTCCAATTTCCAATTCGCTTTGCACCATATTTAAGTACTAATGGAAAATTTAAATAGGTAGATTTAACCGATCTAATAGGATCTTCATTTTTGAGTGGAAATACCAAATCTCTTTTTGCGCTGTAGAGTCCAGGTTCAAACCTTAAATCAAAAAAATCATTTAGCCGAAGTTCTCCAATGAGTCCCACCAAAAATCCATTACTTGTTTCAACTTGAATTTCTTCAAAATCATTAGTGTCAGTTGTAGGATATGATGACTTATAATCGAATTTAAAATCATACGTGCTGGCTCCAAAGTAGTATCCCCAATTAAATTTCCTGTAATCGTCCGTAGGTATATTTTCAACAGGGTTTACATTAAACTGAGCATACGTTGTGCTGCTCATTACTACTAAAATTAGGTATATTGAAATTTTACTCATAGTTAGTTTTTGGACGCTACATATATACTAGCAACACCAAAGGTTTGCGGTTTATTTTCTACATCAATAAACCCAATTTTTTCTAAAATATTGTTAAAGGCCTTTCCGTGTGGAAATTTAGCTGCAGAATCTGAGAGGTATTTGTAGGCTACTTTGTCTTTAGAAAACAACTTGCCGATTAAAGGAAGAATTGTTTTGGTATATATAAAATAGCCTTGTTTAAATGGAAACTTTTCAGGCACAGAGGTTTCTAATACCACAAATTGTCCGCCTGGTTTTAAGACGCGAAGAATTTCAGTGAGTCCTCGATCTAAATTTTCAAAATTGCGAACTCCAAATGCTACTGTAATGACATCAAAATGATTGTCCTCAAAAGGTAATTTTTCGCCATCACCAACAACCATTGTGATTTTATGTTCGAGGCCCAAAGCAGCGACTTTTTGTTTTCCAATATTAAGCATTCCTTTTGAAATGTCCAATCCAGTTATTTCTTTAGCCCCTGAGTCAACTAAAGAGATCGCTAAATCACCTGTTCCAGTTGCAATATCTAAAGCGTTTTTTGGTGCTCCTTTTTTAACTAGTTTGATGACTTTTTTTCTCCATGAAACGTCAATACCAAAAGAAATTACTCGATTTAAATTATCGTAATTTCCAGCAATTGTATCAAACATGCTTGTTACTTGTTGTTTTTTACTATCTTCTGAATTCTTATAAGGAGTGACAGGAGTGCTCATTTTGTTTAGAATAATAATTTATCACAAAGATAGTTGATGTACTCTTAATCATTAGTATTGAAATTAAATAGTTTAATTAGATTATTGGCTTTTAAATGTTTAAAAAATGTAACTTTGTTATATAATTCTTGGTCAGTACATTATAGTTTTAGGTACAAAATGAATTCATTAGAAGTATTCTTATGAAAATAATAATCGCTGGAGCCGGTGAGGTAGGCTATCATCTAGCAAAATTCTTATCTGTTGAATCTCAAAATATCATATTAATAGATATTGATGAAGAAAAACTCGGATACGCTAGCAAACATTTAGATATTAAAACACTCGAAGGTGATTCAACGAGTATTTCACTGCTTAAGGATGCTCAAGTTGATCAAGCAGATCTTTTAATTGCTGTTACTGCCTCTGAAACCACAAATTTAACTTCTTGTTATGTTGCGAAGCAACTTGGATGTTCAAAAACTATTGCTCGTATTTCAAACCCAGAATTTATTGATGCTAATTCAGAAATAGATTTCAAAGGAATGGGAGTCGATGAATTGATTTCTCCTGAAAAATTAGCGGCAAATGAAATCAAATGGTTATTAAGTCAATCAGCATTTAACGATTCTTTTGAATTTGAAGACGGTAAACTCAATCTTGTTGGGCTCTGTTTAAATGAAGATGCCCCTTTTATCGGTAAGACTGTGGAACAGGCAGCTTCTATTTTTCCTGAGGTGCATTATAATCCTGTAGCGATTAAACGTAAAGGAACGCAGTATTCTATCATACCCAAGCCTACCAC
>Ga0233451_10002046_pt1 | contig 18808 bp, 16 predicted proteins | sample 011ome_29_FD_183052 | JGI IMG/M metagenome (GOLD analysis project Ga0233451, IMG submission 183052) | Coastal salt marsh microbial communities from the Groves Creek Marsh, Skidaway Island, Georgia - 011504CT (spades assembly) | ecosystem: Environmental > Aquatic > Marine > Intertidal zone >...
ATGAAGTTTTCTGAAACATTGATACCTTATGAGCATGATATTTCATGGATTGATCGTGAAGTGAATAACATGATCGATTGTTTGAATTCAGACAAGCTTCCTGAAAGCCATGTTAGTTGTGAAAATTGTGCTTACGCGAAGCAGAGAAAAAACTATGACTGAGTTGTCTAGTTTAAGGTAAGGTACGCCTGAATGGGGTCTGCACCTACCTTAACTATCCTTGGGTTAGCAATAGCGCCACCATTAAAGTCGATAGATACGGCATCCGTCGTTCTAAAATTCAAGACAAAATTTGATGTATCTGTCACAACCAGAGGAGTTGTTAAATCAATTGTCCATAATATACTAGTCGCATTGTTACACTGAGTTGCAGAAAGCGTGGCGCTCTGCATAAATCGACTGACAGCTTCCCCATTTCCTACATTACCTACATCTGCTCGGTCTCCATCGAATTCATCAAAACTATTGCAACCATTATCATTATTGACGTATACGAGTTTGTAAGAAAATTCGGCCTGACTCATATCAGCCTCCGTATTTGAGCATTGCATGTTCGATTTATTTACATTTTTTATTTATTAATTTTATGTAATGCTTGTAATGAGAATGATTCTCATTTACAATCGTAAATAATTCTCATTAAGATTAACTTAAGTTTTAGGAGTTTACAGAAAATGGATTTAAAGAAAAAAGTATTAGCGCTAACGGTTCTTTCAGCATTCAGCGTTTCTGCAATGGCTAATACCCCAACCAACGAAGAGATCATGCAAATGATGAAAGAAATGAAAGAAGAAATAGCAGAGCTTAGAAAAGAAAATGAGTCTCTGAAAGGTGAGGTTGAGGATGTTGCTGGCTCTGTGGAAGATGTTGCTGTTGCAACGGATGAGGCAATTAAAGCGCAAGTGAAGCTTTCAAACAAAACAACGATCGGTGGTTATGGTGAACTGCATTATAACAATCTAAGAGATCAAAAAGGTCAGAGCAACAAGCATGAAATAGATTTTCATCGTTTTGTATTATTTATAAATCATGAATATAACGATAAGTTAAGGTTTGTGTCAGAGCTTGAATTAGAGCACAGTGTTTCTGGTGATGATCAGGTGGGTGAAGTAGAGCTTGAGCAAGCCTATGTCCAATATGATCTAACTAATACAACAAGTTTAGTGGGTGGGTTATTTATCATGCCAGTGGGTATATTAAATGAAACTCATGAACCACCAACTTTTTATGGCGTTGAAAGAAATAATGTTGAGAAATATATTGTGCCTTCAACCTGGTGGGAAGGCGGTGCAATGGTGCAACATGAAGTTATGGATGGACTCGGTTTAGATTTGGCCGTAACTTCTGGCCTTAAAGCCGAAAGTGATACAGATTTCAATGTTAGGGATGGTCGACAAAAGGTTGGTAAGGCAGACGCACGTAAATTAGCATATACAGGACGTTTAAAATATACCGCTATCCCCGGCCTTGAGTTAGCTGGAACAATTAACTATCAGGATAATTTTTCTCAAGATGCTATTGAGGGAGTGGGTTCTGCAACGCTTTATGAAGCACACGTTATTTATAATAGAGATCAATTTGGGTTGAGGGCTTTGTATGCAACTTGGGATATAGAAGGATCAGCTGTAAAGTCTTTAGGCCAGGATAAACAGTATGGCTACTATGTTGAACCTTCATACCGATTTAGCATTTATGGTGAAGATTTAGGGGCATTTACTCGATACAGTTATTTCGATAATGCAGCTGGCAGCGCGTCTGCAACAGATAACGAGACACAACAATATGATATAGGCTTAAACTGGTGGGTTGATAAAGATGTGGTTGTCAAAGTTGACTACCAAATCCAAGATGTAGGTTCAGGTGTTGATACAGAACTTGATGGCCTCAATGTAGGGCTTGGATATCAGTTTTAGTTTGCGTAAATTAAATTGAGAATAAAATGACGGCGTTAGATAAAAATTATTTACTATGGCTTTTAAAAGAAATTCAAAAAAGCGAAAGTCTATGGAAAGATGAATTAGGTTATGCTGTGAAATTGATACAACAAAAGAAAGAAGACCATTTATAGATAATTTAAATAAAAAATTTATGCTTTCCTTGATATGGATGATGTTAATAACTTTATTATTAGCATCATCTTTGCATGCACGCGGCGTCTATCAAACTGATAAAGATTTCTTAGCAGAAGTTTATGACAACAGCCCACCTAAAAGTAAATCCATTATGCTGTTGGGTGATTTAAGAAAATCTGTCGAGAAAATATTAGGGCACCCTTATGCTTCTCTAAGAATTCGTTATTGGAAAGAAGATGGTAAGACAGCTTGGATATTGGAAGAAATTGGAAAAACAGAGCCGATTACTTTTGGTGTTGTGATAAAAGACAGTAAGATAGAAGATATTAGAGTGTTAGCTTTCAGAGAAATCCGTGGGTGGGAAGTGAAATATCCAGCATTTACTAAACAGTTCATTGGGGCTAAGCTTGATGAAATGAAGTTAGATCGTAATATCGATGGAATATCTGGAGCCACCTTATCTGTTTGGGCAATGACATCAATCGCTGAGTTGTCACTCTTTCTAGATGAACACCTAAAAAATAAATGAAAAAAATTAGAATCACCAAAAAATCCATCAACCAAATCCATAAATTCACTGGAATTGCGGTTTGCATTTTTTTGATTCATTTGTCCATCACAGGAATTTTTTTAAACCATACAGAAGATTTGGGTTTAGATGAAAAATACACTTCATCACCTCTAGTTTTAGCTTTATACAATATATCCATGCCAAGCAAGAAAGAGTCATTTGTTGTTAATAATCTTGCTGTATCAAGGTTCGGCAATCAAATTTTCTTTGAAGATCAACCTATCCTTAAAAATGAAAATCCGATTGTAGGCGCTGTTTTTATAAACCAAATGTATGTCATTGCTTTTTCAGAAGAAATCAGTTTATTTACAGAGGAGGGTGAATTAATAGAAAGCCTCACAAGCGCTTCTGGAATCCCTACAAATATTGAAAAACTTGGTAATTTGGATGATAGTTTATATATAAAAGCTGATAATCAAACTTGGCTATCGAAAGATCAAGGTCAAGAATGGATTTTATCTAGTAGAGATTTTGAAGCTTGGAGTATCGAGGATTCTATTTCAGAAGAAAAGATAAAACAAATTAAAATGTATTTTTCTGGCAAAGGTGTCTCGTTGGAGCAATTTTTATTAGATCTTCACAATGGCAATATCATCAAAAATGCTGGCAAATGGCTTTTAGATTTAATTGCCATCTTTTTATTGCTACTTTCTATCTCAGGTATTTGGATTTGGTTACGAAGAAGGCGCTATTAAGTTTAATTCACTTTCTTAAGTTTTTCATCTAGTATTAAAAATATGGGTTATTCAAAATTTAAATTTTTTATAAAATATCTTCTATTTTTTTCAATATTTTATTTCACTAAAATTTCCTACGCATCAGAAGATAAAGAACTTACTTTTACAGCAGAAAATTATTTTGCGATCAATCAAGCATGTGATTCATACGACATCATTGATGGAAAAAAATATTGCGTTAAAGAATCTAGCATTCCTCTTAATTCATGCGGTAAACAATCAGATTGGCCTTGTATGGATCCGGAGGGATGTCTTGGTATAACCCAATTCATTAAGGAATAAATTATGGCTTTTTTAGTTAAATTTTTAACATTAATTTTTCTTCTAATGCCAGTCTTTTTAAATGCATCAGAGGATTTGAAGTATAACTATGAGCACGACAGCCTCGGTGATAAATTTGATGCATCGGGTGATGTGACCTTTAGAATTTACGATGACAACAGCGTTATCTATGAATATGCCCACGTCAATATTAATTGGAAAGGGGGGTTCTTTAAATCAAGTATTACTGATGATTTTATTAACAAACGACCCATTCAAAATGGTCTAGTCCTTTATGATATTGTCGAGGGAAATCAAAAGAAAGGTTACAGCGTTTTTGCGAGACATATCGATATCAAAAATTATCCTCTCGGTTTTGAAACTAAGAAAATCATTAAGGATGAACCAAGACATCCTGAGTTTAGTGATTATGATTGGATTTTCAAATTCAAGGTTGAAAGCGTTGAAAGCTTAAAGATAAATGGTCGATCATATAAGACAATTTTTACAAAACTTTGGGGCTCAAGACCAACGAGCACTACTAATTGTAAAATGGCTCAGCCAGGTGTGAATTTTTCAAATTCAATAGGGGAAATTTATGTTGAAACTTGGTTTGATTTGAACAATAGTAAATTATTAAAACAAGTCTTCACTAAGTATGGATGTGTACCATCGAAAAGATTGGTATCAAAGGAAACATGGTCATTAGCCAATTAATCGTTTTTTTTCATCATTTTTTCTCTTGAAGCAGGTGTCTCTAAACTAATTTTACCTAGCAAACCCTGTCTGTAATCATTGATAAAGCTTATAGCAGCTTTCTCTAAATTTGACTTTCCTTTTTTCAAAACAAATCCACGTTGCTTTGCAATACTATCTAAAAATAATTCATCATCTGGAAAGGGAGCTTTAAGCCCATATTTTTTCAGTATCGATTCAGGGTATCTGAGCTTAATAACATCTGCTAATTCAAGCGCTGTTTCAATTTCATCATATGCATTTGCGCCAATATTATTTGAAGCCGCTAAAAAAAACCCATCAAGCTCATAACTAATTTTTGGCCACATCATACCTGGGGTGTCAGTCAATATAGTTTCTTTATTGATTTCTATTCTCTGCTGACTTTTTGTTACTGCTGGAATATCACCGACCTTAGCTATTTTTTTATGATGTAGGGCATTGATAATGGTTGATTTACCTACATTAGGAACTCCCATAATCATGATTCTTAATGGCTTAATTGCAGAGTTACGATGAGGGGCGAGTTTTTGGCATAACGGCACTATTTTTTTTACGTCATTTTTATTTTTTGCAGACACAGTGATGGCCTGTGTCTTCGGTTGATTATTAAAATATTCAAGCCAATATTCTGTCACTTTTTGATCTGCTAAATCTGATTTATTGAGAATTTTTAAGTGTGGCCTTTGCCTGCTTGCACGAATGTTCTTAATAATAGGATTGACTGAGCTTCCTGGGATTCTTGCATCAAGAACCTCAATAATGACATCATTGATCTCCATCGCCTTTTCTGCGTTATTTTTTGCCGCGGTCATATGACCTGGAAACCACTGAATACTCATAGATCTACCTTTATTTTCTATGCCAACCTTAAATTGTAATTCATCATGAGTGAATCAAGATTAAGGTAAACTATCAACTATGCAAACACTTGATGAAATGAAACCGCAACAGTCGCCTGAGCTGCTCAAATCTTTACACATTTTAACCCGAGATGGAAAAATTAATCAGGATTCAAGAAGAAAACTCAAACAGGTTTATCATCTTTATAACTTTATTGAGCCGACTTTGGAGAAGCTAAATCAGGAAAAAGAATATTATTCAATCGTTGACCACGGTTGTGGTAAATCATATTTAGGATTCATTTTGTATGATTTGTTTATCAAACAAAACTTTGGAAAAGTTATTGGTATAGATACAAGACAGGAACTGGTTGAAGGGGCAAAAAAGTTAGCAAGTAAATTAAAATTTGATCGTATGGAATTTATAAATAGCTCTATTGCTGATGCTGAAAACTTAATTGATGATCATGTTGATATGGTGACGGCGCTTCATGCCTGTGATACGGCAACGGATGATGCTATTTATTTTGGGTTAAAAAGAAAAGCAAAGTATTTTTTTCTCATTCCATGTTGCCAAGCTGAAGTCTCAAGAGTCATGAAGAAAAATAAATCAGCCTCTCTCAAAGATTCAATAACTGAACTTTGGCGACATCCAATTCATACAAGAGAATTAGGTAGTCATCTAACTAATGTATTAAGGTGTCTTTTGCTTGAATCGCAGGGTTATAAATTAACCGTGACTGAGCTTGTTGGTTGGGAGCATTCAATGAAAAACGAATTAATAATTGCTGAAAATATAGGTATCAAAAAAGGCAATGCCAAAGAGAGAATTCAAGAGATCTTGAAGGTATTTAATTTGCAAGAATTAGAGCCTAAATTTATTATCTAAATTGTAAATGATGTTTAATAAAACCCTTGATTTTTAAAAATAAGTTATCGATAAAAAACGATTGAACCAATCAATGATCACAAGACCATGAATATTCATTATCCATCGACGCTGCCAGTCAGTCAGCAAGTTGAAAAAATCCAAAAGACGATCGCTGAGAATCAAATCACGATTCTGTGTGGTGAAACGGGATCAGGGAAAACAACACAGTTACCTAAAATTTGTCTTTCAATGGGCAGGGGAAAAAATAAGTTTATTGGCCATACACAGCCAAGAAGAATAGCAGCTCGTTCAGTAGCGACGAGAATTGCCAGTGAAATGGAAGTGGATTTAGGCGTTGAGGTGGGTTTTAAGGTTAGGTTTGCTGATAAGACTTCGAAAAATACTAATATCAAAGTAATGACTGATGGTATTTTACTTGCTGAAACTCAGAAAGATCCCAAGCTTTTGCAATATGACACCTTAATCATTGACGAAGCTCATGAAAGAAGTTTAAACATTGATTTCTTATTGGGCTACATTAAAAATTTATTACCCAAAAGACCCGATTTAAAAATTATTATTACGAGTGCAACCATCGATGTCGATAAATTCTCTGAGCACTTTAATCAAGCACCCATCATTCAGGTTTCAGGCAGAACCTTTCCGGTAGAAATAATTTATCGCCCTTTAAGGCAATTAAGCAAAGAGATTGTTGAAAATTTAGATGATGCAATATTATCAAGTATCAACGAAATGCCAGGGGGTAATAAAGGTGACATTTTGATTTTTCTTCCAGGCGAGAGAGATATTCATGATATAAAAAAATTCTTAACTGACCAGCTAAAAAATAGATTCGAAATATTACCGTTATTTTCAAGGTTGCCTGTTAAAGAACAGCAGAAGATATTTAAAAAGGGCACTTCAAGAAGAATAATCTTAACCACCAACATTGCAGAAACCTCTCTCACCGTTCCCGGCATTAAATATGTTATTGACGCAGGTCTTGCAAGAATTATTCGCTACAACCCCAGACTTAAAATCGAACAACTTCTCATTGAGAAGATATCTCAAGCCTCTGCTAATCAAAGGTCAGGTCGATGTGGAAGAGTAGCACCGGGTGTTTGTATCAGGCTGTATGACGAAGAAGATTTTAATCTCAGGCCTACTTTTACAGATCCTGAAATAATGAGAACCTCACTGGCCTCAGTTATTTTAAAGATGGCTTCTTTACACCTTGGTCCCGTGCATGAATTTCCATTCTTACAGCCACCTATTAATAAGTTTATTCAAGATGGTTATCAATTATTATTTGAATTAGATGCAGTCGATAGAGATTTTAAAATCTTATCTATGGGTCATGAGCTAGCAAAACTCCCATTAGATCCATCCTTAGGGAGAATTCTAATTGAGTCCAATAAGCAAGCCTGTTTAAATGAAATATTAATTATTATTAGTGCTTTGAGTATTTCTGACCCTCGTGAAAGGCCATTAGAAAAAGCAGAACAAGCAGATCAAGCACACTTATTATTTCATGACCCTGAGTCTGGATTCATGAGTTATATAAAGCTTTGGAAGCTACTAGATGAAAAAATAAAGATTAAAAGTGGGAAGGGGCTAAGGAATTTTTGTCAGCAATATTTTGTATCCTATACAAGGATTAGAGAATGGCAGGAGCTTTACAAACAGCTGAGTGAGATGACAAAAGAGCTTGGTTTTAAATTAAGCAAAAAAGAAGTGACTTATGAGCAAATTCACCTTTCACTACTTTCTGGATTATTGGGAAATGTGGGCACTAAAATAATTGATAGCTATGAATACTCAGGAACAAGGGGTATTAAATTTTTGATTGGGCCTACACTTTTTAGAAAGAAGAATTACAAATGGGTGATGGCTGCTGAGATTATTGATACAGGCAAGTTGTATGGCCAGTGTATTGCAAAAATTGAAGTTGATTGGATTGAAAGACTGTCTCAACACTTAGTTGATTATGAATATTTCAGCCCGCGTTGGAATCAAAAACTCAATCGGGTAGATGCGACTCGTAAAACATTACTTTATGGCTTGGTGATTAATGCAAATAAAACGATTCACTATGGATCAATTAATGTAGAGGAATCAAGAGCTATTTTTATAAGGCAAGGTTTGGTTGAAAATCAATATGAATCCCCCAGCTCTTTTTGGGAACATAATCAAAAATTGATAGATGAAGTAAAGCAGCTTGAGCATAAGTCAAGGAGACAAGACATTTTAATCAATGATGATATTTTATTTGATTTTTACGATAGCAAGATAGCAAAAGAAATCATGAATGGTGCAGGCTTTGAATTTTGGCTCAAAGGTGTTGAAAAAGACAATCCTAAATTTTTATATTTAACCAAAGAATATTTGATGCAAAAAAATGCAGATCAAATCGATAATGTTCAATTTCCAGATCAGGTCAGCAGAAATAATATCAACGTGAATTTGAATTACCGCTTTGAACCTAATCACCCATTGGATGGCTTGACAGCAAGCTTTCCTTATCATGGTTTAAGCCAAATTAAGCAAGAGTCTTTTGATTGGCTGGTTCCGGGTATGATTCGTGAAAAAGTAATGAATGTATTTAAGTTGCTACCAAAGCCAATTAGGAATCAACTTTCACCTCTAACAAAAACCATTACAGAATTTTTAGAAGTGGCAGATACAAGCAAGAATTTTAATCAAGAATTAACAAATTACATTAGAAAAAAAACTAATTCTAGCTTCAGAGTCGATTCAAGCTTACTAGAAAAATTACCGATGCACTTAAAGGTTAACTTTACTATTACTGATGATGATGGCGTAGATATTGATTCTTCTAAAGAGCTTAGTGAGCTTCAATCTGTTCATAAAGAAAAAGTGACAGAGGTGATTGAAGAAGTTGCCTTTGATATCGAAAAGGATAGCTTAGTTTTTTGGCCTGAGTTTGACATACCAGAAAAAGTGAGTGCCGAGAGGCAGGACGAATTAATTGTTGGTTATCCTGCATTAATACCGAATGAATCTGACGTTGATTTGAAGGTTTTGGATGATGAAAGCGAAGCGATTGCAACACATCAATTAGGCGTTAGAAAGCTACTTACACTTCAGCTTAAAGATCGCATTAAAGTTTTGAAAAAAACACCCCCAAAATTTGAACAATATGGACTTTCTTTAAAAACCTATATTGAGGCCGATGCTCTAAAAGAAAACTTTATGGACATTGTTCTCAATGAATCTATGAATTGGGATCAACCTGTCCCCAGAACAAAAAAAGATTTTGAAAATCTCATTTTATTTGCCAAGAAAAGAATAGGGGAGGTGATTATCGAGCTTAGTGAAAGTCTCATATTGATTGCTAAAAATTATCATGCTATTTCTCTTGCTTTAAAAAAACATAATCATTTATCGCCTATGTTCAAGGAAGATATAGAGGAGCAGCTAGAGCTTTTATTGCCTGCTTATGAGCCGCCGTTATTTATTTATAAGGAGCTTAAGCAGTTTCCTAGATATCTAGCAGCCCTTAAGATTCGAATTGAAAAATACCAACAAAGAAAAGATAGGGACGCAGAAGAGTTGAGAGGAATAAAACGTCTTCAGGATAAGTGGATTGAGAAGGTGATTGATTTTGTTGAAAATGATGAGGAAGTACCTGGCATGTATGTCGATTTTCAATATGCATTGCAGGAATTAAGAGTTTCTTTATTTGCCCAAGAATTAAAAACGCAATATCCCATCTCACTCAAAAGAGTCGAAAAACAATGGCATGAAATAATGTTGAAATGATTAATAAGATAAAAAAAATAATTGGCCTAGTGAGTGAGAAAAATATGCCTAAACGTGAGGGTGAATTTTTTGAAATGACAGTCGACATGAGTGAGACTGATGATGTGAGATCAATGCATATTGGCTCTCCTACAATACAAAGCTCCATGAGAATAAGCGACCCATATCACTTAGAATTAGATTACACACAAATTATGGCTTTAGCAGCTATCTTTTTAGAAAAACCTAAAGACCTACTTTTTGTTGGTCTGGGGGGTGCAGCAATACAAAAATTTTTTTATAGATGGTTCAGTAAGTCCAATATAGTCACCATAGAAATTAATCCAAGCGCAATCAGCGTGGCAAAACAATTTTTTAAAATTCCTCTAAACTCAAAGCGCTTTAAAATCACTCAAGATGATGGCATTGATTATATTAAAAATGCTAAAGAAAAATATGATCTCATTCTCTCTGATGCGTTTGAGGAGTATGGTCTGCCAGAAGTATTTTGTGAGATTCCATACTTTGAGGATTGTAGGGAGAGATTAACCGATCATGGTATCTTTATGATCAACTTATGGGGGTCAGATCCAAGAACATCTGCCTATATTGATCGAATCAAATTAATCTTTGAAGATCGTGTGTTGCATCTTAAATCAACTTCTTCGGGAAACATTATTGTGTTTGCTTTTAATTCATTGCCGAATGAAAATCGTGTTGATGTGTTAAAGAGAAAAATATTAACCATGGAAAAACAAATTGACTTCGAATTGATGGTATATTTCAACAAAATTTTAAAAAACCAAAAGAATAAAACGAATTATCTTTTTCTTTCATAAATAGGAACTCATCTTGAAATCAAATTACTTTGCATCTTGCCCACGTGGACTTGAGGGCTTATTAGTCAAAGAGCTAGAAGCACTTAAAATCGATGCACCCAAACAGGTGGATGGGGGCGTTGAGTTCTCATGCTCTATGGAGCAAATGTACCGCATAAATATTACGAGTCGGGTAGCTACCCGCGTCATGATGAGAATTAAGAAGGGTACTTATGAAACTGAGGAGGATTTATATCGTGCCGCATTAGAAATTGATTGGTCTGAGCACTTTGATATTTCAAACTCGATTAAGCTGAGCACTACAGGTGTCAAATGCCCATTAAAAAGTTTAGATTTTATGACGCTCAGAATTAAGGATGCGGTTTGTGATAGTTTTAGAAAAAAGATGAATAAACGGCCCAATGTGGATATAAGAAACCCAGATATTCGCATTCATTTATTTTTAGAAAAAAATCAATATTTCATTTATTTGGATACCTCAGGCAATCCCCTCTATCAAAGAGGTTTTAGAAAATCGAGTGTAGAAGCCCCCATCAAAGAAAATCTAGCTGCAGGCATTATTTTGTTGAGCGGTTGGGAGCCTGGCCAAGCCATGCTCGATCCCATGTGTGGTAGCGGCACATTTTTAATTGAAGCTTCTATGATGGCTCTTAATCAAATGCCGGGATTGAGAAGAAATTTTGGATTTGAAAATTGGAAGAATATCGACCGTAAGCTTTTAAATAAAATTAAATCAACTTACGAATCACAAAAAAAACCACTCGCTTTTTCGAGGATATATGGATCCGATAAAGACCTAAGAGCCATTCGCGTGGCAAAACGTAATTTAGTGGAGGCAGGCTTAGAGGAAGCGGTGCAATTGGTATGTAAAAAAATTACAGAGATTACGCCACCTTTTGATGAGGGGGTGATGATTACTAATCCACCATATGGTATTCGAATAGGTGAGGATGAAGAATTAGCAGAAGCTTACCCGCTATGGGCAAGCTGCCTTAAAAATAAATTCTCAGGTTGGCGAACTTACTTTTTAACCAGTGATTTTAGATTACCAAAATTGATGCGTTTATCTCCAACAAAAAAAACACCATTATTTAATGGCGCTTTAGATTGTCGTTTATTTGAAATAAAAATGGTCGCTGGAAGTAACCGAAAAAAGTAAAGTTTACTTTTCTTTTTACATAAAAAAAGTCTGCCTCAAGGGGCAGACTTAGAAATTAGTTCTAGTTTACCTGAGAATTTTCTCATGTATAGAATTTTGATTAAAAAGAATAACTTAGCGCAACATTAAAGGAGCGTCCCATCGCATAGACTTGGGTGCCGTTAGCCCTATTGATACCTGTTGACATAGTGGCACCTTGACCTAAGTATTCACCACCGAGAGGATCGGCATAACTCTTATCTAAGATATTTTCTACCTCACCAATAATGGACACTGATTTCCATTGGTAAGAGCTGACAAAATCAAACTTGGTAAAACCAGCCGTTTCTCTTTCCTGTCTAGTGCTGTTAACGTCATCCTTCTCATCCACTAGGATCATTACTAAGTTATTACTCCAGCTGCCAACATTTTGGTTAATTGCTAACGTTAAGTTTGGAGGCATCATATTATAAAGATCGGTATCGGCATCTGTATTGCGCCCTTTTTGGTAATTAAATTTACTTAGTAAATTAAAGTTACCAAAGTTTAAAGTTTGAAATAGATGCATATCAGCCCCCACATCTAACCCATAGATAGTGGCTGTTTGATTATCAAATTTTAAGTTTCGATAACCATCAGTTCGATCAGCAATCACATTCGCATCAATGTAATCATTGATGTAAGTGTAGTAAGGGTTTACTTTAACTCGCCAGTTTTTGTTTGGGTCTTCGTGATTTAGCACCAAGCCAACCTTATGCGCTGTTTCTGGTTTGAGATCGATATCACCCACATAACCATTCCCATCGCCATAGAGGTTATTCATATTGGCTGCCATCGTCCAGGTCGACCAAGTGTAGCGTTGATATAAATTTGGGCTTCTGGTTTTCATCGAGTAACCTAATTCAACAGAACTGTATTCTTCCATGTTATATCTTGTGAGTAAGCTGATGTCGATATTCTCATCCGTTTGTTTCTTTTTAGATGCATTAAAGGCATCTGAGTCAGCCTTTTGATTTGACATCATCATATTGGTTTGGTTATAACCATGCACATCATCGGCATCGGTTTGCACAATACCTAAACGTGCTCCGATTGATGTTATCCAATTTTCTGTCCATAGACTATCCAACTGACCATAAACATCAAATCGATTGCGCTTACCATTATTAATATTTAAAAAATCATTACCCGTCATCATGCCCGTGCCTGAATTTGAATCCCAGGTGTCATCAAGTTGATAGTATTGAATCTCGGAACCTACCTTTAAAGTATCTTGGTCATTTAAAAAAATCTCGCTATCCACTGCTAAGCCTGCGGTGAAACCATCTGCCTCCATCGGCATACCATAACTCGTTGTAGATGGCATACCCATCATACCCATTTTGGTATAAGTATATTGTTTGTCTGGTCCAAAGTTATGCTTGTGATTGGTATCGTCAACATAAACGCGCGAGGTTAATTTCCCCCAATCGTATTCACCCTTCTGACTTAAGTTTAGCTGGTAATTTTTATTGCCTACTGAATCCATTCTTTGGTTATCAAAGTTTTCATAAGGGCTGTCATGATAGGCGACGATGACCTGATAAATTTCGTTATCTATTGCTTTAGAGATTGAAATTTGATGGTTTTGATTTTTATAAGCTGATGAACCCACTTCATCTCCATCTAAATAACCACGGTCAGGTGCTGCAAGACCTGCTTCTTTGAAAGTGCCCCCTGCATAATAATTATCCGCTTTAACATACGAACCAAAATAACTAAAAGCCGTGTCTTGAGTTGATGAATTTAGTGAGACATTTGCGCTCATAGCTTTGTTATTAGATTTATACTTGGTACCTACCTGCCCAAAAAAAATAGGATTATCATCAACAGCAAAAATAGGTTTCACAGTGTCAATCTTGATCACGCCACCAATATTATCTCCCCCTTGATCAACGGCAGATAGCCCGGCTAATACAGAAATATTTTTTATATTGACGGGGTCTGAGTAGGATAAAGGCGCATTCATGTGATTGGCACATGAGGCAATTAAATCCATGCCATCAATTTTAATTTTGATTCTGTCATCTGAAAGACCTTGAATCATCGGAAGGCTCGAGAAGCCACCATTATTGATACTATTACCGCCTAGGAAATTATTGATGAGCTTACCTGAATCATTACTCATGATTTTTTCATCTTCAGTTACGCCGATGCCAAGCCTATTATCTGAAAATGGCACTTCATATTCTTTGGTGATATCAATGCTATCAATTTGATGATCAGCCATCGCAAAATTGGTAATAAGTAAGTTTGTGCAAATACCTGCAATTATTTTTTTCATTTTTCTAATATCTTTTTAATTAATTTATCTAAAGCATCAGTTCATTTTAATGAACTGAATTAAGTGTTAATTTTTTTTAATGTGATTTTTTAAGAAAAAAGAGGGGGTGCTTGCGCGAAAAAATATTGCGGATTTTTTTTACTGATCAGTGACGCTAATAAATAATTTTTAGTGACTGCGTGATTAGTTAAATCACTCGATGGTGGATTAGATATATTTAAATCTTGATCTTCACCTAGATGACAGAACGTACAGTGAGTAAATGCTTTAGACAGAGAGTCGTCATCATTTTGCCCTGAAACAGCGACTAACTTAACTGAATTTCCAGAGCAGATGACTTGGTAATCGATGTCTGCTGCCATAAGATTAGAAACAAAAGAACCCGACACCACAAATAGCATGGTGATTAATGCAAAGTAATGTTTAATAAGGTTCTTTTTTTTCATAAGTTGCCGATTCATAAGTTGCCGATTATAAACCAAACTTTTTAAATCTTAAAATTTAGCTTAAAGCACTTATTGCTTGATCGTAGTTTGGCTCTTCAGTAATCTCACTGACTAATTCACTGTGGATGACCTCATTGGATTCATTCAATACGATCACTGCTCTTGATGTCAGACCTTGAAGACTACTATCTTCAATCGCTACACCAAAGTTATTGGCAAATTGACTGATATTTCTGAATGCTGATAGTGTCACCACACCATCAGTTCCCTCAGCACCACAAAATCTTTTTTGAGCAAAAGGCAAGTCTGCTGAAATACATAACACCACTGTATTATCTAATTTAGACGCTTCATCATTAAAGCGTTTAACTGATAACGCACAGGTCGGTGTATCAATACTTGGAAAAATATTTAAGATTTTATTTTTACCTGCAAAACTATCTAAATTTACGTTTTCACGTTTGTTGTTTGCTAAATTAAAATCATTAACCTTGTCTCCAGGATGAGGAAAATTCCCACCTATTTTTACTGGATCTCCCTTTAGTGTGACTTGTGACATTTTTTTCTCCTAAATTTAAAATAATTTTATATTTACCCACATTCTATCAAAGCTTATCAGGTAAAATAAATTAATATATGACGGACAAAATTCAACCAAAATTTATTCATCTCAGGTGCCATAGTGAATACTCTATCACCGACGGCATAGTTAAAATTGATGAATACCTAAATCAAGCATTAGTAACAGGTATGCCCGCAGTTGGTTTAACAGACTTGTGTAATGTCTTTGGTGCAGTCAAGTTTTATAAAAAGGCTATTGATAAAAATATAAAGCCCTTGATAGGCTGCGATGTCTGGCTTCAAAATGATAACAATAGAAATCAACCCTACCGTATTTTAATTTTATGTCAATCGCAAGAAGGTTATTTGAATTTATCTCGCCTTCTTTCAAAATCATTTTTAGAAAATCAATATAAGGGTAGGGCAGAAATTAAATCATCGTGGTTGTTAGATGAATTCAATAAGGGCTTGATTGTCTTATCTGGTGCAGTTCAAGGTGAAATAGGTCAGCTGATATTAAATGATAAGTCTGAAGAGGCTTCAAAAATAGTTAAAATGTGGCAAGAAAAGTTTGGCGATCGTTTTTATTTGGAGTTACAAAGATTTGCGGAAGGAAAGGCATATGATGAGCAAGAACGGTATATTCAACATGCTCTGCATTTAGCTTCTGAAAACAATATTCCTGTGGTGGCAACTCATCCCATACAGTTCATGCAAGAAGAAGATTTTAGAGCACACGAAACAAAAACTTGTATTGCAGAAGGGTATGTTTTATCTGATTCAAGGCGACCTAAAACATTTTCAGAAAATCAATTTTTTAAAAATAGCGAAGCTATGGAAACCCTTTTTAAAGATATTCCATCGGCCTTAGAAAATTCTGTTCATATTGCAAAACGATGTAATTTTAGTTTTCATATTGGAGATACATACCTACCTAATTTCCCTATCCCAGATGGAATGCAGATAGATGAATTTTTAAAAATTGAGGCAGAAAAAGGGCTTAAACAGCGCCTACAAAATATTTCAAAGATAGAAGGTTTTGATGAGAAGATATACTTCGATCGACTTGATTTCGAAGTCGGCGTGATAAATCAGATGGGCTATGCAGGTTATTTTTTAATCGTCGCAGACTTTATCAATTGGTCTAAGCAAAATAATATTCCGGTTGGCCCTGGTCGTGGCTCTGGTGCAGGTTCTGTGGTTGCCTATAGCTTAGGCATAACCGATTTAGACCCCATTGAATATAACCTCCTTTTTGAGCGTTTCTTAAATCCAGATAGAGTGTCCATGCCTGACTTTGACATTGATTTTTGTCAGGAAGGTCGTGATCGTGTGATTGATTATGTGAAGGAAAAATATGGTGCTGAATCAGTATCACAAATTGCAACTTTTGGAACCATGGCAGCAAGAGCTGTTATTCGCGATGTAGGACGTGTATTAGATCTTCCATTCTTATTTGTCGATAGTATTGCGAAATTAATCCCAATGGAATTAGGTATTACCCTCAAAGATGCGATTGAAAAGGAAAGTCAAATCAGAGATAGGATTAAAAAAGAAGAGGAAGTAAAAGAACTTTTTGATTTGGCATTAAAGCTTGAAGGTTTAATTCGAAATGTTAGTATGCACGCAGGGGGTGTATTGATAGCACCGAGTGAAATATCAAAATTTTCTCCTATCTATTGTCAATCAGAGGGTGAAGGGGTCGTCAGTCAATTTGATAAAGACGATGTTGAATCCTTAGGGTTAGTTAAGTTTGATTTTTTAGGTCTAAGAACACTTACCATTCTCTCAATGGCTTTAGAAAATGCAAATAAGATCAGGCATGCAGATAAGCAAGATCCACTTGATATTGATGAGATTCCAATTGATGATGAAGCCACTTATGATTTATTAAAGGCGTCAAATACAACAGCAGTGTTTCAGCTGGAATCAAGAGGCATGAAGGATATGTTAAAGCAAGCGAAACCTGATTGTTTTGAAGATATTATTGCCTTGGTAGCACTTTACCGACCAGGACCGATGGATTTAATCCCTGAATTTTGCCGAAGAAAACACGGCATTGACGCTGTCTCCTATCCCCATCCTGCGACCAAAGAAATTTTAAAAGAGACCTATGGCATTGCAGTTTACCAAGAACAAGTGATGCAAATTGCTCAGGTGGTGGCTGGCTATACTTTGGGAAGTGCAGATTTACTTAGAAGGGCGATGGGTAAGAAGAAAGTTGAAGAAATGGATGCACAAAGAGCCAATTTTATTGCTGGTGCAACTAAGAATAACCTCAATGAAAAACAGGCTAATGATTTATTTGACCTTTTAGAAAAATTTGCAGGTTATGGCTTCAATAAATCTCACGCTGCAGCTTATGCAAAAATTGCTTATCAAACGGCTTACCTTAAAACTCATTACGCCTCATCATTTATCGCGGCATCTATGTCAGCAGATATGAATAACACGGACAACGTGCATTTATTATTCGATGATTGTATGCGAAATCAAGTTGAGCTTCTTCCGCCAAATATCAATCAAAGTCAATTTAAGTTTGTCACAATTAATCAATCAGAAATTTTATATGGATTGGGTGCTTTAAAGGGTTCAGGGCAAATTGCCATTGAGGAAATTCTTCAAGAAAGAGAGCGGAATGGACCATTTAAATCCCTTTTTGATTTTACATCGAGATTGGATTTAAGAAAGGTAAATAGGAGGGTTATTGAATCTCTGGTCAAAGCAGGTGCGTTTGATGAAATAGAAAAAAATAGAGCATCATTACTTGCCAGCATTAGTTTAGCTATTAATTACGCTGATCAAGCAAACGCAAATGTAGGACAGAATAATCTTTTTGACACATCAGAAGAGCAAGAAGTGAATTTAGTTTCTGTTGAGGCTTGGGATACGCAGAAGCAATTATTAGAGGAGAAAGAAGCTTTAGGTTTTTACTTTAGCGGCCATCCTTTTACTTATTATAAGAAAATGATTCGTGAATTTATTCCGACGAAATTATCTGATCTCACGCCAAGAGAATCACCTTATCTTGTGGCAGGCATCGTATCTGACGTGAGGTTTAAAATGACAAGCCGTGGAAAAATCGCAATTATTTCATTGGATGACTCTGAGGGTCGTATGGATATGGTTGTTGGAAGTAAGGTGTTGAATGAATTTTATGAACTAATAAAAGAGGATCAATTATTATTTGTTGAAGGCAGGGTGAGTCACGATGATTTCACAGGAGGTAATAGAATCAATGTCATTAAAGTATTCGATTTATTGAGTATCCAAAGTTCAAAAGCTCAACTTTTAAAAATTACCTTAAATGAACAGGCAAAGCCTGATGAATTGAAAGGCTTACTCAAGCCATTTTGCAATGGGGCTTTTGGGGCAGACATAAAAAAATGTCGGGTCAAAGTTGAGTATCAGAATCAAAAAGGAAAAGTAGAGTTAATGCTAGGTCCTGAGTGGTCAGTCGCTTTGCATGAAGATTTAATTTTTGGCCTTGTTTCATCATTCGAAGATGACAACGTTAAAATACTTTATAATTAGCAAATTATTAATGGCCCTAAATTGATTATGAAGCGAACTTATTTAGATTTTGAAAAACCCGTTGAAACTCTTGAGACTAAAATTGAAAGTTTAAAAAAGGCGCATGATGATCATCC
>Ga0233451_10002047_pt1 | contig 18808 bp, 11 predicted proteins | sample 011ome_29_FD_183052 | JGI IMG/M metagenome (GOLD analysis project Ga0233451, IMG submission 183052) | Coastal salt marsh microbial communities from the Groves Creek Marsh, Skidaway Island, Georgia - 011504CT (spades assembly) | ecosystem: Environmental > Aquatic > Marine > Intertidal zone >...
CGGCCCAGATGTAAGTGTCTCTGCAACGACCGATAATGGATGGGACTTCCATTTTACTTTAGACAGAACAATCAGTTCATCGGAAGAGGAGGGATTACCCGGTCGCGTTGGCGACACAATCTTAGGAGGTGGATTTGAAATAGTCTACTTGAGAGTTGACACTGTTGACATCCGAGACAACTGTTTAAAAGTAATCGAAGAAGTGCAGTGGCTTCCGAGAAAACCTACATCGTACGTCGTTTCCATTTTTCACGTAGAGTACAAACTAATTCCAGAAATTGACGGATTAATTGCCACCGCGAGTGATAAAGACGCGATAATGACCGACGGCGAGTTTGGTAGTAAATCCAACGAAGAGATTAAATCAATCTGGAAGCACCGTTTGAAACAATCCTTGGAGGATTGGAAGAAAACAATTGAATGGTCGTCACCGGATTTCAACCCAGAAGGCTTTTTAGCTCTTAAAACTCCAGAACAAAAGACAAAGATGGGTGAAATTGAAGCAGCATTCGATAAATCCGCCGTTCCTTTCAGTTCCGATAGCTCTGTCTTTGGCAGATTAATGAAGCCGAATATTGATGATGCGTATGGAGCGTATACTGGCGATAAAGATCGATCGGATTACACGGCTGAACAGGATTGGAGGGACTTGAATGCCGTCTGGAAATCAATCCCCCAAAAAGGAGCCACGGCATCTCTGAGCTCCTTGAAACAAAGTAGTCTTGATATGGATGAAATTATTGAAGGCGAAGGCAGCGATCCTGACCAAGGCAACACCGGCAGATGGTTCCCAGATAAAGGTTCCGGGTTAGAAAGCTGGCAACTGAAGGGTGATGAAGTTGGTAAAAATGTATTTACTTCTGTTGAGAATGATAGCGATGCAGTGCCTGATAGCCTCTTCTCTCGAGGTATGTCAGATGGCGCTGAAGCGGATGTGCGCGCGCGCGGTGATATGGCTCTTGACGATTCATTCTTCGAAAAAGATACAGTTGCGCAGTATATCGATGCTTCCATGTACGGATCAAAGGCGCCTTTCAGCTTCAGTGGAGGGAACACCCACGATCCGAAAATGAACCCATCGTCAAAAGGTCCGGAGCAATCAATCTATTTGACGTTCTCCGGAGGCGGGCACGTGCTTGAGTTTCACTCTGATTTATCTTCTAATATCGACGGCTTTAGTTATTCGTGGGCCATTGAAGCTGAGGGCGGTTTTGGAGGCAGCCGGTCAGGCGAATACTCCGTTTCCATCGTAGATGGAGAAGATAACACGGGCTGGGGAAAAGGAAAATCAATCGCTCTCGAACATGCCGTGGCGTGGTCAAAGTATGGAGATTTGGAAGTCTCGTACACACTTGGTGATGGTGATCCGTATGACAAATTCGTGGTTCAGGTTTTGAGCGACAAGCGTTTTGGGACACCAATCTTCCGAACAATCGGGGGCGCGTCAAAATGCCCGGGCGAACCAAACACCATGTGGAGAGAATCTGGCCTAATTATTGAAACCGAGTGGAGCGCTGGCGCAAATAATAAGTTTATCCCCCCTGGTCAAAGGGCTTTGTTTGATCTTATGATTACCAACGAATCGCCTTATAGGGAAGGGCACATCTATGGGTTGTTGCTCACCTCGGGAAGTAAATATGCGGGCGATTTTGGCGGGAACATGATGGACTTATCATTCTCAATCAATGGGGCGGACAGTCTTGCTCCTTTCCATAGCTTAGTTCCTTTACACGACGTACCTTCGGTTGACTCCAACGGAGATTTGAAGTATACGCGTTTATCCTTGAATGTCATGAAAGGACAATTTGCTCATAAGTATTCTTCTATCGGAGTGCAGTTGGTATCTGAATGTGAATGGCAAATGTCGAGAGACTGGTTGTACAGATCGCCCATCTCTTCAACAGCGTTTTTAGGCGATTTTAAATGGGAACGCGAGTGCCCAAAAGTTAATTGGGATCTGACCACGTACAATACCTTCTTGAACGCGGTGCTTTCGAAACAAACTTCGCCGTATGTGAATATGACGCTGATGAATCCGGATCCAATGAATTTGTGGTCTGCCGATGAGATTGAAGGCAACACAAAACATACAAACCATTTGGTTCATCCAAGTGTTGAATTCGTTCGCGTGCAGTGGAGAAAACTGGGGGTCGGCGAGTGGATAAATGCGTGGGACATGATCGGTAATGATTCGGATATCTGGAAACGCGACGTGAAAGATGCTGACGCGCAGTGTAATTCGGCGCGCGGCGAAGGATGCACTTTCAAATGGAATCTTCAGCGTCAGTACTTTATGAACGGTTTGAAAGACGGATCTTACGAAGTCAGAGCTAAAGTCTTCTGCTCCGGGTACGACTCGTTTGCAACTGCAGATGTAAAAGGCTCTGTCACGGAAGAAAACTTGAACATCATCGTTGATGTGAAGAAACCCGAAGCCATTGATATGCGCATGCTCCACAATCGTTTCACGATTGATTACTCCGAGCCAATTGTTTGTCCTCAGCTTCAAGCTGATCACATGACATATGCGATTAGGCGCGTCAAGACATGCGATGGAACGAAGATAACTTCAGGTGGTGAAGTGGACAAAAATGACGTATATTTTCATTACAATTTTGCGTGTCTGGACAGAAATTCTCTCATGATTTCTTTTCCGTACGATGCGGAGCACGGTACTTACGAAATCACCGTAAATGCAGATAAGCTCGGAAGTAAAATAATCGACGCGGGGAATAATCCTGTCGCGAAAGAGACGTTCTCGACGACGTATGGATGTGGGGAAACGATAGAAGGAACACAAGCTTCTAAAGCGCCCACCACCAGCGCTCGAAGCGAGCTTGGATCGCCAAGGACGGTGTCGTCGTCGTCGGGAGTCCAAGCGGGAAAAGAAAATCCATACTTTGCGAAGGGAGGCGATTCTTCCACCGTATTCTACTTGAAAGTGTATGGTTTAGCTGCTACGGTCATCGCGCTGTACGCTCTCTTCTCATCTAATGAACGCCGCAGCTTGTTTTACGGAAGTCCCTTCTCTCTCTTTCGAAACAAAGATGAAAGTTCATATTTAGTGTCAAAGAGCGAAGTATTAGAGAGAGAAAACGTGCAACAACGCTACGGGAGTGTGCTTTAGACGAAGTTTCATGTGTTCATCTCGTCGCTGTGGTGAGTAGACGCGTGTTTGTAAAAAATAATCAATTTTTGAAAACCACGTGTGGAAGATAAAGATAAAAATTCGCTACTTCCCAATGCAAAACTCGGAAAACAAAACATCGAGAACGTTTTCTGTCACATCCAACCGACCAACTACGCGAGAGCAATTGCCCAACGCCTCCCGTAAATCCTCGGCGACGAGTTCAGTTCTCACATGACCCAGAGAATGGTTCAAAGAGCATTTACTTCCTTCATCTTCTGTTGTTTTTTTTACGTTATCATCGCTAGTGGTTTCCTTATTTAGCTCGGAGAGACACGCGCCAAGGGAATTGGATATTGCGCGAGCGTGCGCACGATGACGAGATCGGGCAATGGCAGCCGTAGCGCCGTCGCTGGCTTGAGATGAAGATGACGATGCTGTTATTGTACACTCTTGGACGGCATTAGAGACAGCTTTCGTTAATGCTTCTAGTCCCTGTCCGGTTCGTAAACTGAGACGAAGAAGGGAACGATCATACCTTGAATATACTTCTTCTTCTTCTTCTTCTTCTTCTTCTTCTTCTTCCAAAACATACAACGCGTCGCATTTATTCACGACTGAGATTATTTTAATACCATCCGCACGTTTAATGTTCATATTCGCAAAATCGATTCTCTTAGGATTTGTGGCGTCGATCATTTCGATGATGATATCCGCCATTTTTGCTACATTTTTACCTCTTTCGATGCCTTCTCTTTCAATTTCATCGATTAAATCTTTCGTGTCGTCCGAAAGCTTACCGACTCTTCTTTCGTACTCGTCGTCGAAAAGTGATTCGTCCTCGTCTCCGGCGTCGTAGCATTCTTCCATTATTTCCGACGTTGATGAAGTTTTTCCCGCTATTGGCAAAAATCGATGCCCGGCGGTATCAAAAATAACTACTTTTCTCCCATCTAACTCTAAACTCACCTCGACGACGTCTCTTGTTGTTCCTGGAACTTTCGAAACGATAGCCACGTTTCTTTTCGCAAAGTAGTTCAACAACGTCGATTTCCCCGCATTCGTGGCACCCACTATACACACGCGAACACCGGTCCGAACTAACTCTCTCGCCTCGGCGTCTTTTAACGCCGCGTCAATTTCACCTTTCACGCGGCAAATCGCTGGTAATACGTCTCGGTGAATCAAAGACGATTCGAGCTTTGGATCTTCGCCAGGGAAATCTAAAACCGCTTCGCACACGGCTAAAGCTTTCGTCAACACGTTCGTCCACTCGTCTACTTTCCTCGACAACGACGAAGCAGTCGGAGCACGACGATAGCTAACATCCCCGTCAGCGCTACCGAGTTCTATTTCACTCACAGCCAACGCTCGTTGTGCTTCTGTTTCCGACTCTATCAAATCTGCCAAAGATTCCGCTTGAACTAAATTCATCTTCTTGTTCAGAAATGCGCGTTTGCTGAACTCTCCAGGTTCTGCCGGTCTCAAGTTTCGAAAAGACAACAACGTGGGACTATTTTTTCCATCATCCTTTTCGTCGACAGCGCTCATCGTCGCCAATACCTCCAATACCTTTTTGCACACGGCTATGGAACCATGCATGTGCAACTCGCACACATCTTCTCCCGTGAACGAGCGCGGCGCTTCGAAGAACACGATTAATCCTTCATCGATAACCCCGATGGTATTTTTCTCTTTCCTTCTCGCCACAGCTGGCGCTTGATTTTCTCTTCTTCTTCCTTGACCTTTACCACCTTCCACTTTGTCGAATTCATCGTCGTCGTCTTCTAGTTCTAACTCGTCCATTTCCTCTAATTCTCTCTCTCTTGTTTCAAAAACAAACTGAGCGCGTCGCAGTACCCCCGGTCTCGCCATTTCCCTCCTCTTCTTCCTCCTCTTTCTCGTCGAAGAAATATATTCGTCCACATCTTCCAACCTTCCCCTTTTTTCTTTGAGAAGTCCAGTTAACGTCAGTCTCTCCCCAACTTCCCAGCTCTTCGGGCCGGATATTCGCAAAACGGCCACGCCACCTCTTCCCGGCGGCGTAGATATCGCGTATATCGTCGACCCTTCTTCTTTCTCTTCCTCTTCTTCTTCTTTTACTTCTACTTTTACTTTCAAAGCGCTGCTACACTTCGTCGCAAAAGTACTAAAAGAAGCAGTTTTTCTCGTCGTCGTTTTCGTCGTCAAAAGACGCGGTTTTGATGGGAACGCTGTCTTCTTTGCCTCTGCGCTTTCTTCTTTCTGAGAATTTAAGAATACACGATGTGTTTTGCGTTGTTGTTTTGAGGAGAGAAGATGATGAAGCGAACGATGATGATGATGATGATGATGATGATGATGATGATGATGATGATGATGATGACGACGACGAGGAGGAGTACTTTCGAGAATACTCCGTCGAAGAAAAAGGAAAAGACTTTCAAACGAGAAGGAAGACGACGACGACACATCAAAAGCACACGGTTCAGCGCTTCTCCGCAAAATCCGCATCTTCATCGTCATCTCAAATCATATCATCTTTTTTACTCATATAGCTAAATGTACTCTAGGGGATTTGATGAGTGTCGTTAAAATACGTAGCCCAAATTAGATTTTAGGGCATTCTTAGGCACAGCTTTTAGGGTTTGAAAAAAATCAAGAACAAAACACAGAACACATCTCATCTTTCTTTCTTTCTTTCTCTCGAAAGCGTCTCTCATCACAGTTTTGCGCGCGTTGTTGTTGCCCGCGTTTTAAATAATAATAAGAAGAAGAAGAAGAAGAAGAAGAAGAAGAAGAAAGGAGTATGGCGGCGGCGAAGAAGAAGAAGAAGATGAAGAAGATGAAGCAAAAATGGGCGGCGATGGAGGAGGAAATGATGATGTCCTCCTCTCCATCGAAGGCGGCGGCGTCGATGGAGAGGAAGAAGAGAGACGAGGAACTGTTCGTGGTAGATACTGCGACAATCACGCACAAAACGTCTGCTAATGCTTCCGCGGGAGGGGGTGCTTTGTTTTTAACGAAAAAACAACGCGCTCGGATGAAAACGTTACGGGTGGATTCGATATTGAGAAGGGAAAAAGTGGAAAAGTCGTATCCGAAACCGACGAAACATCGAGCGGTTGACGGAAACGTGGCGGTCATGAAGAAGAAGGAAAAAGAGGAGGAAGGGGGAAAGAAAACCGAAAGAACACTCGAACGCGCAGACGAACAAAACGGTCTGAGCTTGTGGGAAAAGCACTTCCCGAGGGCCACGGGAATCGCCCGACAGGCGATGAAAATTTTGCGACCGACGGTGGATCGAAAGCACGCGAAACCGGTACAAGTGGACGAGGCTGGATGTTCGTACAATCCACCAGAAGATTTGCGAAACGAAGTCATCATGAAAGCGGCGGCGAAGGAAATCGCAAAGGACTATAAAGAGCAATTGAATCCGGTGCGACCGCCGTTGTTAGGGCAGAAAGCGGACGCGATGCGGATAAAAGAGTTGTATTACGAAACTGGGTTTGGGGATGAGGACGACGAGGACGAGGACGAGGACGAGGACGACGAAGGAAAAGTAAACGCGAAGAAGAACAAAAGTGCAGCGAATACCTCGGAAAAGCTCAACAAAGCCGCGCGAAATAAACGCGCCCGACATCAACAGTTACAAAAAGAAATCGAAGAGAGAAAGCAATTGAAGAAACAACGACGGGATTTAAGCGAATTGAAATCAATAACGAAAGATATCGCGGAAAAAGAAAAACGCGACGAAATGAAACGGCACAGGCTTCACTTAACGCGAAAAGAGCGCGAGGAAACGCAACCTCGGCGGTTAGGAAAGCACAAATACGAGGAAGATTTACCGGAGGTGTTGTTTACAGAACAAGTCAATGGAAATTTACGAACGCTGCACGGTGCGCACGCGTTATTAAAAGATCGTTTGAAGTCCTATCAGAGAAGAGAATTGATCGAGCCAAGGAAAAGACAGATTAAGAAGAAATCAAAGATGTTGATGAAGTACGAACCAGGCGCGAGAGGCGCGAGAGAGAGCGAGAATCAAAAAGAAATCGATGCTCTGAACGCGCAGATCAAGGAGAGAAAAAAAAAGTTTTCTTCCGTTTAGTTACTTTTTAGTTGTAAAAAAAACGCTTCGTTTTTCCTTCGAAAGAAAAAAAAAAGTTCTTTCCTTCTCTTTCACAAAATACGCGCACGATCGATAGATATGCGGCGGCGGCGGCGTTACAGAATCGAAATCCTTGCACATCGAGAAGATCGAATCTTTGCTCCGCAGCGCGATGATGATCTGCAACCGCCCGTCGATATCCCGTTCGCGCCGATCGATAAATATCCCGCGATATCGAATTTACAAACGTGTTGGTCATTTTTTTTCACCTCTTCTTCTTCTTCTTCTTCTTCTTCTTCTTCTTCTAGATCTTTGCCTTCGAGTTGCCTGCTGAAGCAGGCACTGAGCGAGACCTTGAGGTATTTCCCGCTGTCCATGAAAGTGGTGGATTGGCCTGCAATGCCAAGCCTTTCAGGTAGAGAACAATGCGGCGTGTATTGGAAAGAGGTGGACGTGTTATACCATCAGGAGGAAAAGGAGGAAAAGGAAGAGGAGGAGGAGAAAAAGAGAATAATGGAAAGAGTTGAAAGAAAGACGAAACCTTTGAAAATTCCTCGAAGAACGTGCATGGCGGTACAGAAAACGAACGTTCGTTCATTTACTAAGAATAACGAAGAGAAATGGGAAGTTCTGACTTTCTTTGTGAAGCACTACGCGTGCGACGGGGACTCGATGAAGACGTTTCTTTCTTTCTTTTGTCGCATCATCCAAGAGCAAGAAGAGCAACGACAACGACTACAACAAAGAGAATACTTACTTTCTAAGCGACGTTTGAGTGAGATTCACCTGCCAACGAGTAAGCGTTTGGAATACTTTAAACTCTCAAAGAGAGAAGAAATGAAAGTTAAAGAGTACGGCGAGTTTATCGCGTATCCTGAACTCGTCGAACACGGGTGCGTAAAAGTAAAACCGTCTCGAGCGCTTCGCGGTATTTTGGTCGGTGGTCTAAAATTTATCTTTTCGAAAACCACTAGGATTCAAATTAAATTGAGCGAAACCTTCATTCGCAACATGAAAACGAGAACTGCGCAGTTGGCTCCAGTTGAAGATTACGTCGTCGAGGATGATTACGTGAGCTCGAACGACATCGCCACCGCGTTTTGTTGGAAGCTTCTTTCTTTAGTGAACGAGAGGAAGGAGAAGAAGAAGAAGAGCACGAAGAAGAAACCATCTTACGCCAATATTGCAATAAACTATAGAAATTACGGTGTTCTGCCGAGAAACTATTTCGGCAACGCTTCGTTTGCGCATATTATTGCTGTCGATGATGTGTACGCATCTGTTGAAAAACGAGCGAGAGAAATCAGGAGATCCTTGCAGAAATATCGCGAAGGAGACTCGCGCGTGATTGATTCGCGAACAAGAGTCAGACTCGCGCTCGGATCTTTGGATAATATATCGTTTCGCGAACATTTAATTTCATTGCATTCCATGTTGAATTCGCTCGATTTAAGCGCGACGAATTGGATGACGTTCGATTTTTACAATTTAGAGTTTGGGCGCGGCGTGAAAGCGACACAATTTGATGGATACGTAACGCCGCGCGTACCGAATTCGTGCGCCATCCTTCCTACTCGGGCCGGTGATGGATGTACGCTCATGGTGGAAATGAAAAAGAACAAAGTTAAAAAAGCAGTTGAGATTGTTCGAAGGATGTTTACACTCGACGATGCTGATAATAGCTGATGATGATAAATTAAGAAAAAGAAAAAGTGAGTAACAGCGTTCTGGCACCTCTCTCTCTTTATCGAAATGTCTACGCGCAGATGCCATTCCGCGTTCTCAATTCGTTCATCTTGGCCTCGATGCGTTCCTCGACTCGTTTGCGAGCGTATAATTTCGCCTCAATTTTAATTTTTGCAAACTCACGCAACTCCCGCGCCTCTCTTCTTGCCAAGAACCCTCTCGAATGCGCTTGCAAAAGAATAGCCGCGCGTACTCTCTTTTCATTTTCAGCCTCTCTTTTCTCGAGTGCAGCCAGTAACAATCGCGCTTTGCGATCGTTTGCTACCTGCTCTCTCGTTTTTACACCGCGGTAATAACTTTGGATGTGTGTAGCTGCGTGGTCCCGCGCTTTACAAGCTTTAAATTCGCCGTAAACTTTTCGTTGCTGCATACCTTTGAAAGATTTTTGAATAGTTATCGCGCTCTGCCGTTCGACGCGCTCTCGCTCTCGCTTAGCTTCAAGCGCGACGCGCTCTTCTTCTTTTCGTCGAACTTCTTCACGAAGTTCGGCGATGGTTACTCGAGCTTTACTTCCTCGAAATCTCGATTGAATCTTAATTGCCGCTTCCGTTTCTTTTTCTATTCGCTTGACTTCTTCCTTCATTTCTCGGACGACGCCGCTACGCGCTTTGTTTCCTCGAAAACTCGATTGAATCGTCGTCGCCGCGCGTTTTTGGTTCAAAAAGGCTTTGCGCTCGTTCGATCCTTTCCAGTGTTTCTGCACCGCCGTGGCAGCTTCGTTTCGAATTTTGACGAATCTCACCGAACGAGGCGATGAGGCTAATCTTGACGAGCCATCGCTCGAAGTAGTAATATTACGCTCTTCTTTTCTTTCCTCTTCTTCTTTTTCTTTCACTGAATTGTCGTCGTCATCAACTTCGGCGACAATTTGGTCGATTTCGTTGAGCAGCTCATCACTATCGCTACTACTATTACTGCTACTATTGGTCTCATTACTTTTATCATTGATGTTCGCGCCAGTGGACGATACCTCGGCGGCGGCGGCTTCCGCGATAGTTTCAATTTCATCGAGTAAATCTTCCTCTTTTCCGGGTCGTACCTCTGCTTTCTCCATCGTTTCTTTCTCGTCGGCGCTATTATTCTCTTTATCGCTGTTGCCGCTTTCGCTACTATTCGTCGTCGCCGTCGCAGTAATGCTTTGCACCCACGTTCCGATTTTATTCAATCCGGACGTATCGATAGACTTTAACAAACTCGTCGGACTGGAAAAAAGCGACGAAGATGTCGTCGTCGTCCTTGTCTCCTCTTTTGATTCGCTATCCGGCGTTCTCGGTTCATCGCCGTCATCTTTTTCTTCTCGTTTGTTCTCGTCGCTCTTTTCTTCTTCTTCTTCTTCTTGTTGTCGTAGTCGTTCCTCCTCCTCTTCTCTTCTTTTCTCCTCCATCAACTCCTTATCGATGTTTGTCAACGCCGAACCCAAACTGTCCGATATTTTTCTAATCTTTTTCTTATTCTTCGTACTCTTATCGTTGCTACTTATGCTACCGCTTTCGGTCGCCGCGTGATAATCGTCGAGAAACTCTTTATACTCCTCTCTCAACGCGTGCATTCGCATCGAACTTGCCATCGCGAGTTCCACCCTATACGCTCGCAATTCTCGACATTCTTTGTAAAACTTCACGCGATCTTTCGCGTTCAAGTTACCCACGATGATACCGTGCTCGTTTTTAAGGAACAAGGACAAAGCGCGGTTACCGCCGGCGCTCAGCGTGGCCAGTTCGAGCTCCGTTAAAATCGGTTCTCGTTCTTCGCTCAAAGCGTTCTCGTCGTTTTCAACACCACCATCGACGTCTTCGTCGTCGTCTGAATCGTCTTCCAACGCGGACGACGAAGCGGACATCATCATCGGGGAGAACAGCGGCGAAAACTCCTCTTTAACCTGATGGTTAAAAAAAATGCACTTCAGGTACTTCCCGCTTTCTATTTTCAACTGCCCATCCGTTTTGTGTTCCTCCGCGCACGCTCGACACAACAGCGTCCCAAACTTACAGTGCAAATACACGCCCACTTTCTTCTTACAATCGAAACAGAATTTGTTCTCCTCGTCGTTCTCGCTCATCGAAGAAGAAGACAAAAAAGGGGTTTCGGCGTTTGTACAGGAGTTTTGGGAATACACGGACTCGTGTATCGTTTGGAGGATGAAGCAGTTTCGTGGTCCCATGTGCTTTTTTTCCATCATCATCATCATCATCATTTCTCTCGGTAAAGGTGTCGTCTCTGATGGTTTTCTATAATTCCTCTTCTTCGTATCACAACTCAACGACAACTAAGAAAGAGAGCGCAAAAGAAGAGCGCGTTTCGTCAATACTCTACTGCTAAATGCGTTTTGCATTAACGCGTTGTAGTAGTAAAAGTGTTGAAAATACGAAATGTCCTTTTTTTTTTAAAGCCTCTTCTTCTCAAAAAGGGTGTTACTTTTTCTTCCGTTTTTTTTCTGAGGGAGTTTTGCGGTTACACTGTCGTTGGTCTCTTTTCTCGATATCTCAACACTCTACTGAAAAGAAGAAGAGAAAAGTCTTCCGGCTAAAAGCCTCTCACACCTCTCTGTGTCTCTTTTTCCCATCAGTCGTAAAAGTGACGAGTACGAATTCTTTGTTGATTGAGGGCAAAACTTTTTATAGTATCTTCTCTCGTCGGGCTGTGAGAGTACGCGCAACCAACCTCTGGAAGAAACATATGATGTCTCAAAAGTCTCATCGTCGGGAGGAAAAAGAGAAAAAAGCTTTATACCAGATGAGTGAGAAACGAGAGCAACGAAAGAAGAAAGAGACAACGATGAAACCACAAACGATATCGACGAAGAATAAAACGGACGATGATGGTATCGTTAAGAAGACGTTGATCTTTACCACGACGACGACGACGACAAAAGCCAAAAGTACCTTCGCCGACGCGGAAGAAGAAGAAGAAGAAGAGGAGGAAAAGGAGGAGATTTTGCATCAGACTTTTGGTGTTGAAACCACCAAGAAGAGAGAAGAAAGAAAAGAGGGAGAAAGGACGACGACGACGAGGCAACGAAGACGACGCAAACGACTCTCCTCCGAGGAAGAATTTACGACTAAGATGACGCCAGAGATAACGACGCCGCAGCAACGAATACAACGTCCGGCTTTGACCACCGGCGCCGTCTCTCGACCGGCGAACAATCAGCTCTTATATCGCGCAAAGTTCGACTGGTCGCACTATCCTCTCAACGCCTTGGACGAGCATTTTTTACGGACAAAATTACATCGGGAAACAGTCGAATGCGCGTCGGTGTCGTCGGCGTTTTTACAAATCATGTCGGCGATACAAACGGCGGAGAAGAATCGCAAGGACGGCAGGAGAAGAAACGCTTTGAAGTTGTTATCGAAGAATACGAGAAAGACGAAAGTGGTCGCGCTCTCTTCTTCTTCGTGCTCATCTGGTGGCGACGGTAGCGTTCAAAAGAGTAATATCAAAAAGAAGAAAGGTGGAAGTAACAAGGGAGAAGCGGCAGGAGGAAGAGCTGAGCTGACGACGCATCGAGTGCTGCCCGAAGATTTGAAAAAACACGACGGTTTATACGAGAGCGAAGACGGCGTAGAATACGGCACGAATTTGGATCGAAACAGGTACGGAACAGATACTGATTATTTGCACACGTGCATAAAATACAACGTGGCGTCTCTCAATTTATGCGAGAAATTAGTAAACATAGAGATAGTAGATTCCAAGGGAAGTATCACCGCCTCCGCGGCCGCCACTTCAGACGCGAGCGGAGGGAGTAGTAGAAGAAAGAAATTCACGACATCAGCGCCGGCTTCTTCACCACCGTCGAAGTGCGTTCGCATCGTTCGCGAGGGTGAGTGCGAGTGTCGATGCGAGGAGATTAATAAGGAAATCCAGTCGATGATGGAAAGGAAAGAAATTTTTGATTCGACTAAGGAACTCGTTTGGCCTCAGGTTGGAAAAAAACACGGCAACTTAGGAAATAGGAATCGCACGAAGAACAAGAGTAACAACGATAACAACAATGACAACAACGCGACAGGCGCCACGTCAGTACAAACGACTACGACCAATACGACTACTACGACTACTACAACAAACGTAATGACTACTAGTGCGATGGCGGCGATAGCAACGCCAAGAATGCGCGCATCGAGCGAGGATCAGAATGAGAAACGCGGTGAGAGTGGTAAAACCAATAATGACAAATTAGGCGTTCTCCTGGACGCGCTTACGCAAGTTGGAGGAATACAGATTACTCCAAACGGGACGCCTTCACGACCGACGAGGGAACGTAAGATAACGAAAATGGATGATGTGATCTTTGCCGAATACGAAAGCCAACGCGCGGCCTCACCGGTGGCAATCCAACCGGCGAAAGACAAGGCGTTCGGTGGAACTCTACCTCTGGCCATTGAGCAAGCGTTCGCATCAACGCCTCCACGACATAAAACGGCAACAGAAATAGCGTCAAGAGAGGTAGAGGCAGGAGTAGCGACGACAAATAATATCGAGAACGTACAAAATACAGAGGCGATTCGGGAAGCTATCATCGCCGCAACGAAAGAATCGATCGATATGATATCGGAAGAAAATCTTCGCGACGAGTTGCGCAACGCCGTCGTTTGCGCGTACGAACGTCACATACACGCGACCGTTGCAGAAAACAACAGAAGATACGCGGAAATTAACGTCAATTTACTTAGCAAAGAAATCTTGTCCTTGCGAGAAGAGTTGAGATCGATGGCGATGACCAACGCTTCGTTGAGATTGAAGCGCGCCGCAGACGAAACCGCTAAAGCAGGGGTAAAGACAAAGATGCGAAAACAGAAAGAGAGCGCCACAAACGCTTCTTCTCTGAAAGTCGAACAACAAGGTGAATCCAGCGAAGAAGAAGTCACGACGCCGAGAAAAGGCGACGACGCAAACAACAATAACGTTCTCGTCGCGCGTTCTTCCTTACAAGACGACATCGCTCAAGTCAAACGTCGATTGGAACGAGCGCTTGAAAACGACGCCGAGCCGGTCGCGACGAAAGCGTTGTTCTTTCAAGAAGTGCAGGACCATTTGACGACTTTGTTGCGGTTAGTCCACTGCGAGGTCCTTCTCAACGCCTCCTCGGAAGGAAGAGAGTGACGAGTGAATAACTTTTCGTGAAATTTTCACGAGGTTCTCCCTCGGATTCTAGTATAAGAAAATAATTAATCGTTCTGATCCTCACTTTATAGTACGTTGTGATCGACAGCTCTCTACCGGCGCAGATAAATACAAACGAATAAACAAACCGCCACTTTAATAAGAAAATGCTCAAAACTAACGCTACAAAAATCGCACTCGATCGCAAAAGTCGTTCCTTTCGCGTCGTCTTTGCCGCTCTGTCTGTGTTCTTCTTTATCTTTTCGGCGGAGGGAGCTTTGGACGAAGAAAACAACATGGGGCGTTCTTTACTTCAGGATCATTCCTCCGCGCACGCGGTATGGCACGGACATTCCATGGACGAGAGAGGGGAATTCTGGGATCGCGTGGGCGGGCATTTCGATCGCAATCGCCGCGAAGAAGAGGAAGATGGCCCGTTGCGGTGAGCGCGTTTCTCTCTTTTTTTTTTCTCTTGTTTACCCTCGTGTATTTTAAACACTCACATCCCTCTCTCTCTTCCTCTCTCTCTTTGTCCATTTTATACACCACTCGCAGATGCTTACTGAACAAGTGTGGCGACCAAACGCGCGATTGCATTCACTCGAAAGCGTGCAGAGACTTCATGAGGTGCACAATCAACTGCGGCCGCGAAGGCCGCCGAACTGAGAGAAAAGATATCGATGGATTATCTTTTAATCCGACAAAGTGCGCGTTCGCGTGTGTCCAAGAACAAAGCGAATCGGATGCTGTGAAGAAGTTTTCTTTGTGTACGATTACGAGCGGGTGCTCTTTACCGCTTCAATAAGAAAGAAGTTGCGTTTGAATTACTACTACTACCTAACATTACTACTACAATTATTGCAATTTCATCTATACGAGCGCATCCGGCGCGTCGCCTTTGAACAAATCTTTCATGTGTACGTTTGTCAATTTCATTCTCTCAAAGTTCGGTGCTCGCTTCTTCTTTTTCATCAATTTCTTCTCCGCCTCGAGTTCTTCTCGCGAGACCTTTCGAAACGACCGTTTCGCCGCCGGTTCCATGTTCGCTTTTCGCAACTCCTTATCAAATTCAGCCTCCTCCTCCGGAATCTTCACCTCGGCGTACATCTTCACAAACTCCTCGTCGATCAACTCTTTGTTGACGTTCTCCTCCTCCTCCTCTTCTCCCTCCTTATTATTCGCACCGTCTTCATCCACGACGCTCACCCTCGGATACGTCACCCACTTCCTCGTCTCTGAATTTTGCACTCGCCACACCTTTCCGCTTTCCTCCAACTTCATCGCGTCAACCAACACGCCGTCGTAACTATCGCCTAAATCTTCCTCCAACACCCCATCCGCGTGCTTCACAATCAACCCTAAAAGCTCGTTCTTATTCTGTATGTCGAATTTCGGCTTATACTTCAGTGTATCTCTCTTCTCGTCGTACAAAATCTTCTCGTTCGCTTTCAAAGTCAAAAACAACTCCGACTGCTTATCGAGGTGCGTGTCAAAACCGAGCAAAGCTTTCAACTCGCTGTTCGTCATTTGCTCTCTCGTTCTTTTCAGGCAATCAATGGTCGCTTTTTGTCGCGCGAGCAAAGACGTCGGAACGTGTAGTACTTGTTGCGGTTGATTCCCGCCCGCCTGCGCCTGTAACGCCGCCTCCCTATCTTTCAACAACTTTGCGTTTGCTTTCTTCAATTTCTCCTCCTGTCGTTGCCTCTCCTGCTCCGCTTGTCTCCGTATCCGATCTTGTTGCGCTTCCGATCGCGCGTCCAACGCAGCTCGATCGCGGGCGACGTCAATCATGATCTTCGCCGCCGCTTTCTCGCCTTTGCGGTACTTCTTCAGAGTTTCCTCCAGGGTGGATTTGCCTCCCGATTTCGAAGATTTTTTCTTCCCCGACATGATGATTTGATGATGATGATGATGATGATGATGCGTCTCGCTCACAATCTCTCTCTCTTTCAAACAAACAAACAAACAAACAAACAAAGTTGAATATACTACACTATCGTGCGCGCGAGGAGCACAAAAGCAGAGGAGAGAAAGAACAAAAAGTGTATAATAATAATACGATTTGCCGATTTTTTGTTGTCACGGGAGAAAGAAAAGTGAGGTTCTGCCCCTCCTTTCGTCCAAGACTTTTTACTGCTTTTTTCCAAAACGGTACTAGTGATCTTGCGCGTATCGTCGTCGTTTGAGCAGCGCGAAAGAAAGATGCCGCGTTAATAATCGATCGTTAGTATTTAGATTGTTGTTATTCATCAGTTATTAGTGTGTGTGTTTAAAAACTACGTGTTACAAAAATTTCCTCCTTCTCGTCTCTTCTCACTCTCTTTATTATTATATTTAGTATTCCTTCTTTTTTTTTAAGCGACGGTGTACTCTTCTACGGTTAATTTAGTCTCCCCGCCGTATTTAACCGGCGTATCGTCGGTCGTTCGACTGACGCCGACGATTTTCACGTCGCACAAGGTTGATCGGGCGGAAAAGTTGACTTGGACTGGGAAGAAGAGTTCGCCGTCGCACGCCGGCGTGACGAATTCCATGCTTCCGTTTCGATTCGAATCGTCGATTAAATCAATGGTCCATACCAGTTCGTTTCGTCTAGAGTCAACCGTGAAGTCGCCATCGCAGCTGTTAACGGTTGGTGGTTCCCGGGAGGAAGGCAAAGGGATGACGATGGAGACGTTTTCGTACTCCATGCCGTCCGAGGCTTCGTATTCGATAGAGACGAAGGATTCGCCGCCGGACACAGACGGCCAGCAGTTGATAACAATCGGCACTTTGCTCTCGTCTTTGGTTTGGAAACGCCATTTCAAAATACCAAGCGGGCTACCACACGGAAACGGTCGGTTTGGATCTTTCAATCCCAAAATACCTTCGTTAGCGTGTAATTGCTTGTCAATGTTTGGATGCGTTTTGAATTGGTACCCTTCGTTCGCGCCGGTATCAATCGCAACCTTTACAAACGCGTCGTCTTCGTTTTGGATTTCCATCATCATCGTACCTTGTACTTCCATGCTTTCTAAACCACCATCTTTGGATAAGTGAACGTTTAACTTCTCCTCGACGATGATGCTGACGGATTCTTGCGGGACTTGCGGGACTTGCGCGCTCGCCTCGTTCCCTTTGGTGTATTCCGTCTCCACGGATTCGCCTTCCTGTCGCAAAGCGTCCATGAACCGGTTCGTTTTTTGCTTCGACCCCAAAACCATCCCTTTCTTCGGCCCAGCTTTTGCGGCGAGGCCTTTGGGACCTCTCGGTTCGCCGTAGCCGTCCGAGGCGGCTTTCGAGCTGCCTCCGTACCCGCCGATGTTGTCCATATCGTCGCCAAAACCACCACCTCCGCTGCCAGATCGGCCTCCCGATGACGCGAACGGATCGGAATCTCTCTCTTGAAACCCAGAGATGCCACCACCACCAAATCCGCCGCTTCCTCCTCCGCCTCTTTCCATCTTCTTCTCCACTTTAATCTTATCAATCTCCATCGCCTTCCTTTTCATCACGTCCTTCGTATCGTTAATCTTCGATTGAATGATCATCTTGTGTAACTTCTCCTCGTGCGATTCCATCTCCATAAATGTTCTAATTTGACTCATGGTCACGTTTTCTTTATGTCCGGCTGAGATGACTTCATCGAATGCGAATATCAACTCAAACGCCGCTTTGCTCACGCCTTCTTCGTCCACTTGTTGATAGCAGTACTCCGGCAACGTCTTCGCCAGCATTCTCAAAACGTCCAAATCCTCCAAAATATTCGACGCTTTATTCGTGACTAACAGTAAATACATGGTTCCATTTTCCAACGGTTGATACACGTATCGCACGTTTTCTGTTTCCACGTACGTGTGTTGTTTCCCTTGATTGGCGGTGCCTCCGACCAACTTTGGAAACGCGGCTAATAAACCTTCGATGCGTATTCGAGTCATCGGGACAAACTGGCGAGAGACCAAGGCTTTGCCCGATTTCGTCACCACCGAGGCGGCGAGGACAACCTGTTTGTTGTTTTAAGAAAAAGATTAAGAGAGAGAGAGAGGAAATGAGGATGACTTCTGAGTGAGTTGGTTCTTCGATTGGGTTGCGCGAATGAGATCGCCTTCTTAGCTCATCTCTTTCTTTTCTTTTCAACGAAGATGAAAACCACCACCCCCATATATATTCTTTTTATCTTTTCCGAGACCGCGAAAAGACGACGACACCCGACGTTCTTCCAAACGCAACATCAAAGAACAGAGAGATGATCATCATCCGGAGATAACAACAACAGAAGAAGAGAGAAAGAGAGAGAGAAAGAACGGACGAGAGAAAGAATTTGACGAGAGAGAATGCGACGAGAGAAGGAAAAAAAAAGAAACGAATTTTAAGCGCGAAAACGCATCGAATCGCCGTTGACACGCCTCCTCGTTCACTCGAACGGTATTCACATCGCGTACCATTTTTCTTCTCTAGTATTTCTTCCCGCGACTCTTTTCTGCGCAGGCGTGAAAAATTTTCGCGTCGCGCGTCGTAGAGTAGTGTGTGAGTACTCCGCGTTGTTGTGCGTTCGTTCACCCGCCTCTTCGCCTAAATCTCTCTAATTCTTCTCTCTTCTGTGCTCTACAATAATAAATGACTCTCTTGCTCTTTCCTCTCCTTCTTCTTTGCGAAAATTTTTCAAAAAACCCTAAATACTGACCGTGATACAAAAATTTCAACAAACTCTGGAGCTGCCACGACGCAAAAAAAAAAAAAATAAAAAAACAAAAACACTGAGA
>Ga0233451_10002048_pt1 | contig 18797 bp, 16 predicted proteins | sample 011ome_29_FD_183052 | JGI IMG/M metagenome (GOLD analysis project Ga0233451, IMG submission 183052) | Coastal salt marsh microbial communities from the Groves Creek Marsh, Skidaway Island, Georgia - 011504CT (spades assembly) | ecosystem: Environmental > Aquatic > Marine > Intertidal zone >...
TCTGGATTCTCTAGCACCTGCCCCAAAGCCGCATGCCTGGCTGCCAAGTAGTCGCGCTTCTTTTCAAGCTTGTGAAGCTCCTCGCGCGCTTTGTCAATTGATGCTCTGGCCTCAATCTCCTTCTTGCGAGACTCTTCATACCTTGTCCTTAGCTCAGCGCTAGCACTCGAAGTATTGGTATCGCTCGCCGTGCGCATGGCCTGAAGTTTCTTGAGTTCGACAGAGATATTCTCCAATTGGCCTCTTTGCGACGAGAGTGTGTCTTTGGAAACCTTGATAGCCTGCTCAAGAGCTTCCTTGTGGCTTTCTCTTCTTGCCAAAACTGATTTGTAGGCCTCTCCTTCCAAGCGAAGAGCTTCAACCTCGGAGTCAAATTTGTCTAGTTCAAAAATTGCTGCAGCTTTGGCTTTGGAAGCATCAGACAAGAACTCAGTAGCTTTCTGAAGAAGGCCAATGAGCTTTTCTTTGCCGCATTGGATTTCCTTCAGACTGCGATGCAAGGAATCTAACTGTTCCACCTGAAAGTTCCCCGAGTCGCTAATTGCCAGGTTGATCTTTTGAGTCGCAACACTCCTCGAACTTCTAATGGAGGTTTCTAGAGACTCGAGGGTGAACAGTCTTGATCTAGCAGCATCTGGTAGAGCCTGGTTTAGCTCAGCCTCAAGTGCAGCCACTGCCTGCCTTGAAGTGTCCAGCTGGCTCTGAGTCATGGATGCCTCCGACTTACGCCTTAACTCTTCTTCTGAGGCTAGCTCCAGCTTCTCTTTAAGGGAGGTTAGCTGCAGAGACAAGAGTTGTGTTTTAGCCTCGCGAATGCCTGCTGCAATCTCCTTGGCCTGCTGGGCCGTCTCTGCTTGCCTGCCAAGAGGCCTAAGATTTCGCTTTACCTCAGCAATCAGATCCTGGAGCCTGGTGAGGTTGGCATGCATTGCCTCAAGCTTGCGTTCAGTCTTTTCGCGCCTTCTGCGGTATTTTAGTACTCCCGCGGCCTCTTCAATAAAGGCCCTGCGGTCGAGAGGGGTTGCCTTCAAAACGCTGTCGAGCTGGCCTTGTCCCACGATCGAGTGCATCTCTCTCCCAAGCCCCGCATCGCTCAAAAGCTCCTGCACATCGAGAAGTCGACACTTTTCTCCATTAATTGAGTACTCGCTAACTCCGTTGCGATAGAGGGTTCTCGATAAGCTGATATCGGAGTAATCGCTCGAAAGTTTGCCCGATGAGTTATCGAACGTAGCGGTTACCTCAGCTCGGCCGAGAGGCGGGGTAGAAGCCGTTCCGGCAAAAATAACATCCGCCATTTTGAGACTGCGCATGCTAGTTGGGCCTTGTTCGCCCAATACCCACGAAAGTGCGTCAACCAAATTCGACTTACCTGATCCATTCGGGCCAACTATTGAAGTTATTCCAGAGCTCAAATCAAACTTCTGACCACGAGCGAATGATTTGAATCCCGAAATACTTATCGTTTGCAGTTTCATACTTGCCTAAAGATAGAACCCATGGGCTGCTCGCTTAACGTATTCCGCCGACGCCTTTTCCCTAATCACTTTTCGATTTGTTATGCGATTTGCAGGGTCTGCTGCAAGCTCCAAGCCATGAAGTATGGCTTTACCAACCCCGTCCACGCTCAATTCAGCGACTTTGACGCCTGTCGAGGTGAACCACTCATCACAACACGAAGTCGAAGTTTGAACTGGAATTGCCCCCATGGCCATTGCTTCCAAAAGTGACGTACTTATTCCGTCGCTCAGAGAAAGCCCAACGTAAACCTTTGCTCTGGCATGCAGCTTGAGCATGGATTCATGCGAAAGAGTTCCTTTTCGGTGGACCAGAATTGTCAGCCCAGTATGTCGAGCAACTCTTCGAGCCTCGCGAGCCACGGACCGATCAGCAGAGAAAACTACAACCTCCAGACCGGCGATTTCTGGAGCGATGTTCTGGAGAGCCTTCAGTGCGATTTTCGCTCTGCCGACCCAACCGTGGTATCCCTTTAAGAGGAGGCACGTTCGGGCTGATTCAGGGGGCAGCTCGCTCTGCAAGACTTTTTCTGAGAAGCCCCCCGCGTTTGGGCGGATTGGTTTTACCTCGCCTGCGAACCCTAGTTCAATGGCTAACCCGACATCCCTGTGACATTCCGCAGCGTAAGAATCGCACATTGATAATAACTTCTGAAGTTTCGGAAGGTGCCTCGGCGACTGTTGAAACCAAAAAATGTCGCTGCCATAGTTTGTGCAGATAATCTTGAATGTTCTCTCCCTAAGTAGACTGAAGGCCTTTAGGCCGATGTATCCAGCGTTTTGGAGCTCAATCAAGTGAACAACCGATGGCTCAACTTTGGCCACCATCCTCTGAAGCAGGAAGGCCCTCAGAGCATTATCAAAGATTCTGTCTAGCAGCCACAAGGGTAAAGACCCCAACCGCGTCCAAGCAGGAATTTTGAATGAGGCACGATTTCTCCCGTTCAACATTCTCTTAATCTGAGGGTGAAGTCGGCGCATTGGAGAAGATGGAAATAGCCAAAACTCAATTTGCTCGCCAGCAAACTGATCCAGCCACCTAGCAACATGGATGCTGTCTAACATTGCCACAACTACTACTTTTCTCACGAGGAGAACCGAAAAGAAAAAGGGATGGAAGACTTCACCGTGATTCAGTCTCCAGAAACTTGAACCAGGCGATAGCCCCCCAATTCACTGACAATGTCGAGCCCTGGACCTAGTTCCATGGTGCTGTCTACAACCAGAAATTCGTGGTTAACGTCAAATGAGTCCTTAGTAATCGCAGTTCCAGCCGACACCAACAGAAGATCGTTGTCTGCATCCATCCAAAAAGAAATGGTGCGCCCATCAAACCGTGTTTGCGCAATAACTGTCGTTAGGTCTCGCTGGTTCGAAGGTATGGCCTCGTAAGCAAATTTACCCATTTCATCTGGACCATTGTCTTGACCTCGAAACGAAATGTACTGGTCCTGACTGGTGAACCCCATCATGGGGAATGTGATTGCCATCGTCGCAGTCAGCGACCAGAGGAGGTGTCTTGGAAAGAAAGCAAGTACTAGAACAGCGCTAAAGCCAATTATGGAAACAGAATCGTAAACAAATCTGTCTACGATAAGGCCAGCCAAGAAGGGTGCGTCTGCTATCTGAACTGTCAGGGAGTTGAAAAATCCAGTGAAGGCAACGGCAGAGGCAAACATAAAAAGGGCCGAAGGAGCCCATCGAGCGAACAACGTTACAGAGTTCAACTTCCCTTGGCTTACCAGAGCAATCGCCACGAGGAACATTACAGGAATTAGAAAATCATAATAACGCAGAAGGACTCTTGTGGTGTGATCATCCCCTCCTCCTGTAATCCAGCCAGTGAATAGCACAATCGCAACGACCATCGCTCCAAGCCAAATCAAAACTGATAGGGCAAGCTGATCAACGGGCTTTGCTTCTTCGCGTCTTATGGGTGTGAGGAATCTTGCTATGACAACAGTTACCGCTGCACCCGCTATGGCGGCAATGGAGACAATGTGGACAATAATTTGATCGGGAAACAACCCAAGTGCTCCAATTACCTGTCCCGCACCGATCAATGACTCGCCAGCCATCTCGGGCTCGGTCCCTGTACTTGCAATTGTGGCTAAAGCTTCCCCAGTGTTGTAACTCGTGAAGAGTGACAAAGTAGCAGGGCCGCCGAGCACAAAGCCGAGACCAAAGCGCGTCACCAATGCCACTCCTATGGTCGTCGTTAATGGCCTCAAACGCAAGAGGAGTGGTCCCTGTCGAGAAAAGACGTAGAGTAAAAGAAACAAGCCCATACCCATAGCTGAAATTAGAGCATGCGGCTTGGTAAGGGCTGCCAGTCCAAGGAAAACTCCTAGCCAAGCCCATGAGGCTGTCGCATCAGCTTGTAAGGCTTTGGAGAGACTAAAGACAGCGCCCCCAATCATTGCGAAAAATAGCGTTTCCGGGAGAAACATTGAAACATAAACGCTCAGGGGGCTCAGGAGGACTCCAAGTCCGAAGAGGAGCGCGAGCCATTTGTTTGCGTAGTCTCGGAGTGTGAGGATCAGAAAGACCACAAAAAGCAAGAAGAAGGAAAGGTTAAGCCCTTTGGCGCATTGATAAAAGCCATCCCCGCACAGGAGCGTGCCCTTGTAGATGAAGTTGAAAAGGTAGTTGCCGAGGCCGGCCGCCTCAGCCGACCAAATCTCATAGTGCCTGGCGCTCACAAGATAAACCCACTCGTCGCCCAAGATTGCTGGATTGATTCCTAGAACCCTCCAAAGGACGAAGGCACCGGCGGTGCCGATTGCCAAGGAAGTGGTCCACGCCCAAGCCCGCGGGTCTTTGAGTCGATTACTCATCTTTTCTCTCTCTTTGGTTCGGAAGCGATGTCGTAGGCCGTGAAAGCGAGCGCCAATTGGACGCCGAGGATGATGAGAAGAGACGAAACGGTCACCTGTCCCGCCGTAATCCCCTGGCTCGCCTCGATTGAACTTGCAAAGGAGGACAATCCCAGCCACAGTCCGCTCAATATCAAGCCAGTTGCCAACGGCAGTTCCAGGCTAGCGATTGACCATTCTTTGAGGTAGTACTGGTAAACAACTCGAGCGGCAAGATTACGTAGATGAAGGAATGGGAAAGTCAACAGAACCTTTCCTATTTTGAGATTACTTTTCTCATCCGCATAAATGGCTTCCATTGGTATGTCTGCAACGCGCGCATTGCATAGGCGCAGGCGATACAACAAATCTGATTCAAAGAAGAATCGGCTTGCGAGCTTATCAAGTTCAATTCTGCGCGCCATCTCTGAGGAGATTGCAAGAAAACCGTTAGTCGGGTCGTTCACGGACCAGTAGCCGGATGAAATTTTTGACCAAAAAGACAGGACCGCATTTCCCAAAATGCGTAGAGGGGGCATCATACGCAAGGCCGCTGGCGCCGCAAACCGGTTCCCTTTTGAATAGTCGGCGATTCCATCAAGCAATGGCTTCACCAGCAGTCGGATTTTTGACGGATCCATTTGTCCGTCGCCATCAAGCTTCACGATGATGTCGGCGCCTTCACCCAACGCGCACAGGATTCCCACTCTGGTGGCTCCGCCAACGCCCAGGTTTTCTTCGTTGAACACCACCGATACTCTCGGGTCGCCCACTTGAGAGACCACATGGCGGCCACTTCCGTCTGGGCACCTATCGTCGATCACCCAAATTCTCTTAACCTCTGGGCCAATCGAGCCGATGACATTAAGAATGTGCTTGGAAACCTTGTAAGAAGGTATGACAACATGTATTGTGCGAGAACTCTGTCTGTTTTGCGGTTCCACGACCCCAAGCTACCATTGTCAAAGCCCATTTAGGAGGTAACTAGTTGAAAGTCGCTGTTGTTGGGTTGGGGAAAATTGGACTGCCTCTTGCCTGCCAAATAGCCTCGTCAGGAATAGATGTTGTGGGCTATGACATTTCTGAGCGTGTAGTGGCAACAGTAAATTCAGGAAAACCGCCATTTCCTAATGAACCAGGCTTGCAGAAAAAACTAAGCGAAGGAGTAAATTCCAAGAGATTAATGGCGACATCTGACTGCCAGGATGCTTTAGGGAATAAGGACGTAATTGTAATCTGCGTTCCGCTTCTGGTCGATTCCACGCACCATGATCCAGATTTTTCGATACTCGACAAAGTCTGCGAAGAGATCGGCAAGTTTGCGAGTGACGGCGCGCTAGTGATACTTGAAACAACCGTGCCTGTTGGCACAACCCGAAATCGAGTATCCGGCCGTATCTCTGCGGCGAGCGATTCCGTTGGTAGGTCACTAAAATTCGAGGTTGCATTTTCGCCGGAGAGAATTTCTTCAGGGAGTGTCTTTGCCGACCTGAGGAGATACCCAAAGATTGTTGGTGGTGCGACTATTGGAGCTGGGAAGCGAAGTGAAGAATTTTACAAAGCATTCTTAACTTTCGATACGAGAGCTGACCTTCCGAAACCGAATGGCGTTTGGTTGGTAGACTCCTGTGAGACGGCGGAGATGATCAAGCTCGCGGAAACAACCTTTAGGGACGTGAACATAGCCCTTGCGAATGAATTCGCGAAAGACTGCCTTAGGCTAGGGCTCAAGTTTCAGGATATTCGCATGGCTGCAAACAGCCAACCGTTCAGCAACATCCACCAAGCGGGGATTTCGGTTGGAGGGCACTGCATACCCGTCTACCCTCATCTTTATCTCAAAAACGGATCGCCTTCCCGGTTGATTCCTGCGGCCCGAGAAATTAACGACAGCATGCCTAGATTCGCTGCCTCGTCGCTAGAAAAGGAGTGTGGCTCTCTGGAGGGAATGAATGTTCTAATTGCCGGCATCAGTTACAGGTCTTACGTGAAGGAGACAGCGTACAGCGGTGCATTCGAATTGAAGAAAGAGCTCGAGAACAGGGGCGCCCGTGTTCGTGCAGTTGATCCGATGTATGCATCGGAGGAATTGATTGCACTTGGATTCACTCCACTTATGGCAAGTGACGACATTCAGGCAATAGTCATTCACACCCACCATTCAGAATTCGAAGCCTGGACTGTGGAAGAGTTTCCACACTGCAAAATAATTCTGGAAGGTCGCGACGGTCCCCTCTTGCATGCCCTAGACGGGATCTTCCAGGTTCGCCCGCTATTTTAGGGTTCGCATCCGATCTCGATACCTCAGAACCGCCCGAAGGATTAGCCCAACCAAATCTTGAGAGTACTCTGAGTGCGGGATTCCAGGCCTCTCCAGGTAGCTCTCAAATTCAGAAGTCGTCATGCCAAGTTTGCTCAGAACATAGCTCATATCAAGTTCTCGAAGAGCTTTTGTCGAGTATGTCGGTTCTTGCAGCTTTTCTAAAGCCGTAGAACGCGATATCCCTCCAGAAACAATCTCACTTGAGAGGTGGGGTTTTCTCTTGTCGAACCCAAACTTCCTAGGGAGTATCTCGGCTTGATAAAATCTAGTGAATACATTTTCAAAATGCTTACTCCCGTAGGGTTTGTAGTTGAGTTCCCTCGCCAGTTCTGCTTCCGCCTCGTCACGCGAGTAGTCTGACATCCAGTCGAGCAACGATACCCAGCGGATGCGGTTAATGAAGGTGTACCGAAGCCATTTTGCATAGGTGAACACTGGCATCTCACGAGTTGCCACTCCACGGCGCCTAGCAATGGCTTCTAGATTTTTGCCGTCGAACTTGTGCCAGAGCCATGACTTTGGCACTTCAACTCCCTCGGTCGCGTTATTGGCTCCCCCAATGATGAACTTGAGGTCATGACGTTTAGCTTCCCTGTAGCAAACCTCATGTAAGAGGTTGTCGTAGAGTAGCTCCACATCCGCAACGTCAGAATCCAAGAGTGCCCTTTGCCAGCCACGTTGAACTGACCAAGGAGTGACGTAGGTAATCAAGTCAATCCCTAGGACCTTAAGTGCTCGCTTTAGATTGCTCGAAGCCATGGAAGAATTCCAGTTATTGTCCATGTGGACGGCCAGAGGTTTCAGACCAAGTCCTACTAACCTGTAGAGCAAGAAGGTGCTGTCTAGTCCTCCGCTCACTCCCACAATGCAATCGTATTTGCGCCCCCTCAATGTCCCATGTTGCCGAATGCGCTCAACCACGGCCAGGATGTCTGCTTTTGATTTTTGATCCTGAGCCAGCCTCTGCCTCGCAGATGAGCAGTAACTGCAGCCATTTCTACCGAGGAACTGTATGGGCTTGCAAGTTTCATCCATGCAGCAAATTTGACAGATCTTCACTCTCAGCGCTCCGAGTTTTGTAGAGGTTTTTCGTAGTCGATAAGTGAGGCGCGGTACCTTCCGTAGAGAGACACCGCAGAACAAGACAGGACAGAATCAACTCCTATTTCCCAGAGATCTTGAACGTCTTCGGTTGAGCGGATGCCGCCTTCGAAAACTAGATTTCCACCAAATTCTTCTTTTACCAGCTTCGCTAGGTCTAGATCCGGACCGGCAAGTGAACCATTCCTGGAAACATCTCGGACAAACAATTCACCAACATCCTTCAAGGTCTCTGCGCTTAGCAATTCACTAAGCTTAAGTGGCAGGATTTGGCGTGTTTTCCAGTTCCACAGGTAATACTTTCCTTCAACTTTTTTGACCGCCAAAGTGAGCATTGTGGACGCTCGCCCCAGGTGACTGCTGATTTCAGCAATAATCTCGGGATTAATAAAGAAAGCTGACGACACTGAGATTTTTTCAAAACCCAACCTTGAGAGTTCAACAGCCCTTTCGGCACTGTGTACCTCTCCACCGATTGCTAGAGGCATACCTGCCTGATTACTTAATATTTTTAGCACTTGATCGGAAGTCGAAATCGCGGAAATTGCGACCTCATCGCATTCAAGTTCATTTAGGATTCGCAATAAGTTACTGGGCTCACCAAGGTACACATCTCTCTTGAAATCTTTTGTCACCCAAGTTTGCCCCTCCCACAGAAACAGAGACACTCCAAATCTTTGTCTCAAACCATGTCCCTTATAGTTTGGGCCAATTTGTGCCTTCCTTGAGCCAAGCTGCGCTCGGGGTGGAACTGAAAACCCGCAACATTACCTGACCTGATTTCCGCAGCAACTTTAGTTCCTGAATCGTTCAAATAGTAAGACTTGACGAAGTCTTGCCCACTGTAAATCAAGCCATAATCATGCATGAAGTAAAAGGGCCCTGAGGCATCCTCCTGACGCTCAAAATCTTTGCTGGGCTGAACTTCAGCCCACCCAATGTTTGGGCCCCCCGAGCCTTGGCAAATATCTGTAACCTCGAAATCAAGAACTGACAACCCGCCGCCGGGACCCTCGGCACTTTTGCGACCTAGGATTTGCATGCCCAGGCAAATTCCAACTAACGCACCTCCTTTTTGGAGATGAAACGCTAGATTTTCCATCAAGTCACTCTGAATAACGGCCTGTTGCATTCTTGACCAGTGACCCACACCAGGAAGCACCAAAACTGCGTGCTTATCCTCCCTGTAAGTCTCGACGCTCTCAGCCAGGATATTTTCCTGGAGCAAAGCATTCACAACGCTTTCAACATTGCCAATGCCGACATCCAGGACACCGACAAGCGTTTCGTGACTGAGCCGATCAGTCACTAATTTGTCGAATCACTCGTGCAGGATTACCTGCCACCACAGCTCCTGGTGGAACATTGCGGGTGACCACAGAGCCAGCCCCAACCATAGCCCCCGCACCAATTACGACAGGGGCAACCAGAACAGACATGGCTCCGATGGAGGCGCCGTCCTCGATCGTAACCCCCTCGGGCAGCCAGTCCGAGGGCGCAGCAATCTGACCCTCGGAATTGAGGGCTTTAGGGTATTTGTCGTTCGTGAGCACACAACCCGGTCCAATGAATACTCCGCTTCCGAGAAAGGCCGGCTCGTAAAGCAAACTGTGGTCCTGAATCTTGCAGTCCTCTCCAATCGTCACGCCAGGGCCGACATAAACATTTCTACCCAACTTGGTGTTGCTTCCAATTCTTGCTCCCGTTCGCACCTTCGAGCCCTCCCAAATCGTTACTCCGGTCCCGATCTCACAGTGTTCCTCAACTAGACAGTTGGGTGAGATTTTGCTGTTATTCAGGTTAAGGTTCAAGCTGGTCGCCTCCAAATCGCCTTCATGTGTCGCACCGCTTCTTCCAGTGTGCAGGGACTCGAGTCTCCCCCCGCCAAAAAGTCTTGAATCGACTCATGTTCTCCTCGAAGAGGCTCTTTCTGAGAAACGTAAATGCGCTCCTCACGCGAATCAAAATACCCGCGCATGTGCCTATAGCTCTCCCACTCGGAAGATGAGTAACTGGTCTTCAGGACTGACATAGTCCCCTGAATGGCGTCGGCCACTACGAGCCCCTCAGACCCAATTACCCTAATTTTCCTGGACTTGACTGGGCTATCCCATGACACCAATGATCTCACTGTTATGGAGCCACCGACGACTCCTTGGAGAGAAACCGTAGTTGCCTGCCCAAAGTTGGGGTCAGAGTGGGATTCGAGCGAGGACTCAATTGAGAGCGCGTCACCAAAAAGCCACTGAACTAAGTCCACATCATGGCTCCCAAGATCTAAGAGCACGCCAACATCACTAATCCTCTTTGGATTGGGCCCGATCCGTTCGCTTTCGACGATCAGAGGCTTACCTATTCTTCCCGAACCCAAAAGCCCTTTCAATGATAGATTCACTCCGCTGTATCTCTCCACAAACCCAGCAAAGGCGGCTGTGCCGGTCTTCTGAAACGCTTGAAAAATCCTCAGCTCAGACTCCTCGGTATGGGCAATAGGTTTTTCAACCAGGGCTGGAATTCCTGCAGTAGCCAAAGACACAGCAATCTCTTCGTGCGATGACGAGGGGGTAGAGACGACAGCGTAGTCGGGCTTTTTCCGAATAACCTCGCTCATGTCGTCAACGTAAATTGCATCTCCAAGTCTCGGGGAGTTGGGCTGGAGTTTTTCATCGAAACAAATCAGCTCTGAGACGCTCTCCATTGACTGGAGCACCCTTGCGTGATTTGAACCCATCAAACCAAGTCCAATAACGCAAACCCTAAAATTGTTGGATGGCACTTCCTAAGTCTATTGTGTAGGGTTGGGAGGTGCGGCAAGAGGGCGGTAAAGAATCCAAGAAAGTTTGGTTCGGTGATTACTTATTCCGAAATGAATACAGCGACGTTCTCGCAGATTTTCAAGACATTGGCGTCCGGCTAGGTTTCTCAGTTGTTTCTTCGACTGGAAGTCCTGAAGCCATTTGCATCGTTAATTTCTATCTCCGAGATGTAATTACCCTTGTCAGGAGTCCAGCGCTGAGACGGCTGAACCTCAGGATGCACTTGATTACGGAACCGTCAGTAACTCTCCCGATCCTGAATTTGAAATTCTGGACCCTATTGCGCCTCGTACGCGTGGAGCTAGGAAGTGACGGTCAAAATGTTGTCGAAAAACCGCACCGGTGCGAACCAGGTCCGGACAATTTCGACAGACTTGACAGGGCTGTAATTGTCAATGCAAACAAATTTTCGTGGGTGAAAGGTGAGCAATACACTCTCAGGCGACAAGTTGTTAGCGAGTGCCGAAGTGTAGACACTTACGGCTCTGGCTGGAATGGCACCGTGACAGTCACTCTCCTTAAGAATGCAGCTGAGATGCTTAGGGCGGCCGTCTTGCCCTCCCGCTTTCACTTTGGTGCACGACATGCGTTCTCAAAACCTCATAGGTACCTCGGCTCAACCCCCGACAAAATTGTGACTTTGTCGAATTACAAGGTCTGCCTAGTGATAGAAAATAGTCGAGAGCTTCTAACGGAAAAACTCATCGACGCTTGGATGGCAGGCTGCATACCTGTGTATGTGGGACCTGACCTCAGTAGCCGTGGGATTCCTGATTCGGCATACATTCGAGCCGAACCCACTCTGGCCAGCATCGAAGCCGCAATTGAACGAGCTTTCTACGTTGATTGGGACTCGTATCAGAGTGAGTTGAACGCTTGGCTTTCCACACCCGAATTCACGCGTAAATGGGGCCTTGAGAGCGCTTGGTCAATCGCTCTCCACCCAATTCTTCAATCTAATTCCTGAATCTTTTCCCTGACTTTCCTACATACATAACGCACTTGGCGATCAGTCAGCTCGGGGTGAATCGGTATCGAGATGACTTCTTGAGAAAGTTTGCGGGAATTGGGAACTTTGGAACTGAGGTGCTTGAACGGCCGAAGATCACTCACAGGAGTTGGGTAATACACCCTTGTCTGAATGCCTGACAAAGATAGTTCAGTCTGAAGTCTGTCTCTTTTTGCTCCCACTCGAAGCGTAAATTGATTGTAGCTGGGGGCATTGTTTTCGGCGACGCGCTGGTAAACCACTCCGGTAAGGTCTTGAAAGCTATTGGAGTAAAGGTGCGCTATCTCCCTCCGCCGTTTTAGGAAGGCTTTGGCGCGACTCATCTGCTCAATTCCAATAGATGCTGCGATGTCAGTCATTCGATTGTTGAGACCTGGAATCTCGTTGTCGTACAGAGCTGACATTCCTTGATTCCTCAGCAATCTAACCCGATGCAAAAACGACTCATCACCAGAGATTACGGCCCCGCCCTCTCCAGCCGTGACATGCTTGGTGGGATAGAACGAATAAGCACCCCAGCGGCCAAAGCCACCTGAGGAGACTCCCCCCTCACTCCCTCCAAGAGATTGCGCTGCGTCTTCTATAAGATCCAAGCCTCGCTGTTTGCAAAGCTCAACTACGGAGCTGATGCCCGAAAGATTGCCGTAGAGACTGACGAAAATAACGGCCCTGGTTTTGGAGCTAAGGCTCGCTGCAACAGTGTCGGAAGAAAGATTCATGGTATCCAGGTCTACATCTGCAAAGACTGGTTTCGCACCAGCCATCAAGACGGCATTGGCAGTCGCCGCGAAAGTGAACGCTGGAACTATTACTTCGTCGTCGGCCGTTAAGTTCATCGCTAGGAGCCCGAGATGAAGCGCAGACGTACCAGAATTCACGGCTGCCACTCCTAATCCGAGACCTTGGAATCTAGATACGGCGCTTTCAAATTCCGCGACCTTGGGCCCCATGGAAAGCTGCCCAGATCTAAGGACTCTACTTACGGCCGCTCGCTCTCTATAACCCAAGCTCGGGGCAGACATTCTGACTTCCAAATTCGCCTTTCCTCCCCATTAGCCTACACTTGGACGGAGAACTGTCAGGAGCAAGCTGTGGCCGAAAAGGTTGTGATTTTTTCTTACTCTGACATCAAAACTGACCCACGTGTTTTGAGGCAAATTGGAGTGCTTCAAGATCAATTCAATGTCAACATACTCGTTGTCGGCTGTGGTACCGCACCGCCCAACTTGGAGTTCGTTCAAATTCCCGTTCCTGGAACATTTCCGCGCTACCTCGGATATCTAATCCGCAACAAAAAGCTGCGCCAAAAATACTTCTTTGAAAGGTACCTCACCCAGGAGTTGCGGGATGAGGTTAGAACTGCGAATCTAGTCATTGCAAACGAAATAGAATTTCTGCCTCTTGTTAATGACTTGATAGAGAAGAATCAAGCGCTCTACGTGGACTTGCATGAGCACCACTTAGCCGGAATTTACTCAGGCCCGTTAGAGAGGCTGGCCTTTGCAAATTTTAAGCGTTGGCAACTAAATCATTTAGCCGTTATGTCGAAACGACGGAAAATACAAATGGTGAGCAGTGTTAGTGAGGAAATTTCCGCGTGCTATAGCGAGTGGCTTGGTGGACTAGCGGTTGAGACAATCCTTAACTCAACAGCTAAGCCACCAGAGGGAAAGAAGAAGAATAGCAAGCCATCGAGGTCAGAGAGACTTAAGTTTGTGCATCATGGGATGGGCCGAAAAAATCGAGGTATTGAACTCATTGTTCGCACTCTAGCAAAATTACCTATGAGCATTTCGATTCACCTCTTAGTCAGAACCAGTTGGGTTTATAGGAGCAAGATCCTCCTCTTGGCACGGCTGCTGGGTGTTCAAGATCGGATAGTTTTTGAACGCCCAGTTGCGTACGAGAAGCTGATTTCCAAATTGATGGATTTTGATGTTAGCCTGGTGCCAGGGTCAGATAGAACTCAACATGATCTCTTCGCACTCCCCAACAAACTTTTTGAGTCCTTGCAAGCCGGGCTTCCCCTGGTGGTTGGACCCAACCCCTCTGTTAGAAGGATTGTCGAGAAATTTGGAATCGGCAGCGTCGCTTCGGATTGGTCGGTCGACGCTCTCCGGGTGGCAATCCTTGAAGTCGTGGCTGGACTCAAGGTGTCTTTATACACGGAGGCCCTTGAGAAAGCGTCAGAGGAACTCTCTCCGCTCAGAGAAGAAGTGAAGCTCGCTCGATTGTTTGGTACTGAGCTAGGGCTCTCGCCTTCCTGACCAAGTGTGTGCCAAGCTCGCTGTGCTTGAAATTACGGACCATACTCGCACCGAGAAGTTGTCAATGGCATAGTCAGAGGGTAAGTTGGAAACCTGATTCCCGACTGCAAACTGAACTGCGGACGCTAGGGTACCAGCCTCCAATCCAACCATCGGGACTACCCCCATCTCTAGAGCCTCTTGTCGCTCCATTGAATCTCTCAACGTAACCGCTGAAAATCCTGCAACGGCCGCCTCCTCTGATATCGAGCCAGAGTCAGAAACAACGCAGAAGGCGTTCATCTGTAGGAAAGAGTAATCCAAAAAACCAAATGGGCCACTAACAATCCATTCGCTAAAATCTGCAAGTAAGTCTTTGGCTTTGTCCAGCAACCTAGGATGGGCGCTCACGAGAGCGGTTTTTCCGGTTGCAGCGCGTGCTGATTCCACGGCGTTCAAGGCTGTCCTAAGCCTGTATGGGTCATCAATGTTTTCCTGCCTGTGGAGACTTACGAGGAGATAAGACTTGGGCTCTAAGGCTAAACTGTTGAGAATTTGGCTCCTCTCAATCTGGTTACGATACTGGTTGTACACCTCCCCCATCGGTGAACCGCTCTTGAATATGAATCGCTGGGAATGTCCTTCTTTCAGAAGGTTTTGTCGCGCAAATTCCGAGTAAGGAAAATTAACGTCCGCGATAGTGTCTACCAGCCTTCGATTGAGCTCCTCAGGTACGTTCGAATCAAAAGAGCGATTACCCGCCTCAAGGTGATAGACGGGGACTCCGTGCTTTTTTGCCACCAAAGCCGTTAGAGAAGAGTTGGTGTCCCCTAACACTAAAAAAACATCAGGAGAGAACCGGATCAATTCACGCTCTACAGCTGGAAAAACTGTCGCACAAAACAACGAAAAGGAGCTGTTGTCTGCATTGAGATGAACATCTGGATCTCTGAGGCGTAAGTCAGCAAAAAAAATCTCCGATAGTGATTCTGTCGAGTTTTGGTCCGTGTGGACAAGTAGCTGCTCCGCCTCATTGTCTATGAGCTTAATTAGTTGTGAAAGTCTAATTATTTCTGGTCGCGTGCCTACAACGGTCATTACTCTGAGCTTCTTCATGCCAAAAACTCTCTAATTTCTGCTAATGACCCCAGAAGACTATCTAGCTCATCTCCAAAAAGCCTGTCGGTGTTATGCGACGTATAGGGTTCTGGCGTAGGTGCTTTTGAGCCCTCGTCAAAGTAGAGAGAGTAGTTCATGTCCCTGTCGTCAAGAGGAACTCGAAAGTAATCTCCCTCATCTATCGCTGTCATTCTCTCTTCTGAGCTTAGAAGTGACTCAAACAGCTTCTCACCGTGCCGGGTCCCAATGCTCTTGATTCTATTTTCATCGCCATTCAGCAGGCGAACCATTGACAAAGCCAAGTCGCCAATTGTAGCGGCTGGTGCCTTGCGCACGAAAAGGTCACCAGTTTTTCCAATTGAGAAGGCATGCTCAACCAAGGCGACCGAATCTTGAAGCGACATTAGAAACCTGGTCATTTCCGAATTGGTAAGGGTAATTTCCCGCTCTGACAAAATCTGGTTAGCAAAGAGTGGAAGCACCGAGCCTCTGGAAAACATGACGTTTCCATACCGAGTTACGCATATTCGAGTCGAGGATTCCCCCGTTTTTCTCGCCATAGCCATGGCGAGCTTTTCCATCAATGCCTTGCTCATGCCCATTGCGTTTATCGGGTAAACTGCCTTATCAGTGCTGAGGCAAACAATTGCTTCGACTTCAGCGGCGACTGAAGCTTCAAGAACGTTCTGTGAGCCAAGAATGTTGGTCTTCACAACCTCTGTTGGGAAAAACTCCCCCGTCGGAACCTGCTTCAGAGCCGCTGCGTGAAAGACGTAATTAGATCCTGAAACAAAGTGGCTGAGGTGGGATGTATCCCTGGTGTCACCGACAAAGAAACGGACTCTCTTGTCTCGAATTGCTCCTCTCAGCAGGTCCTGTTTGGCCTCATCGCGACTCAAAACCCTGACCTCTCCTACTCCTGACGCGAGCAAGTGTCGAAGCATTGTTGAGCCGAAAGATCCCGTTCCCCCAGTAATTGCCACAATTTTGTTTGAATAATCAATCATTTTTTGCAAACCTCATTGATGAACTCTCTGCAGAGTGATCTTATTGTCGGAACTTCGTCGTATCCAGCTACTGCCCAAAGGCGGGCATTCCTCTCAGGATAGCGTGTTCCCAGCCTCATGTCCCTGGGCGGCGACTCCTGGCTTTCAATTATTGTTATGTCAGCTCGAGGCACTTCTTCCGCAAAAATTCGCAGAAGTTCATACTTTGAGACGGTGTCCGCTGGTAGCCAATGTTGAACTGCACCAAATTCCTCCGGAAAACGCAGCCATGCCTCTGCTAACTTGGCAAACGCAAGAGTGCTAACACCGTTCCAGAGATGGTTCACGTATCCTGTGACACGCGAGCCCTGGGCCAGACCCGTGAACCAGTTGAAGAGTCCGGCTTTCCCGTGGCTTCCAATGATTGAGCATCTGACCGTCGTTGCCCGTCTAAGGTCACGTTCCCCTTGAATTTTTGACACCCCGTAAATGTCTGTTGCATCCTTATTTGAGTCCTCGAAACTTATACCTTCAGACCCTGAAAATACGCAATCAGTTCCGATTTGAAGTAGAGAATATTCATGTCTCCAGCAGTAAGCGTCCAGCTGACGTGGCAAGAGGTGGTTCATCAGTTCGGCACTCTTGGTATTTTCAACAACACTTGAGCCTGACTTCTGAGGAATCCAACCACTCGCGTTTATTACAGCTGCCCCATCGCGCAGCTCTAACTCCTCTAGTAGCTTTGTGGTGTCCATTTGAGATGCATCCCATCTCACATTTCCCGACCTCGAGAGCTGAATGAGATTTAGGTCAGGGAATTGCTCCAAGTGGATGACAACTTGCCTTCCAAGCATTCCGCTGGCTCCGAGAACTACAACGTCTCTGTTCACAACATGCTCTCCAAAGCACGCTCAAATTGTGAGACCGCACTTGATTCGCTGAACTGATCCAGTACCCTGCAATTTGGTGACTTTTCGAAATCGCACCTCAAAAGGCCTAGCGCCTTTTGAGCTACGTCTTCAGGCGAATTTTCGAAGAAAAGATTACAGCCAGGCGACTTCCCAAAGTAGGACTCGAGACCCAGGAGTCTGGTTGAAACTGTTGGAACTCCAGCCCATAAATACTGCAGAACCTTATTTGGCAAGGCGTAATCAGTAACTGGTAGTTTGAGCATAGGGTTCACAGCAACTTTTGCCTGACCGAACAAAATCCCCAACTCCTCGAAGCTGACCCAACCCGGAAGTGATATCCTGTCACCAACGTCTAACTCCCTGATAAGGTTTCGAATTCTCTCGAAAACTGGCCCAGAGCCAGCTAGGACAAGTTTGTCATCCTCCAGAGAGTGCTCTGCGAAGTAAGTAACAAATCTCTCCAGGCCTGAGAAAGGGAAAAAGGTCCCTAGAAACACAATCTGACCCCTCTCAGCTTGCTTTGGACTCGCAGTCCAGTGTTCCGAGCTGACGATAGGCGGCGCGACAGTGGAGAGGCTCGCTCCATTTCGATCACAGTAGTCCTTCATTGCTGGACTATTTGCAATCGTCAGATTTGTAAAACGGATGACAAACTTCTCGGCAAGCCACACCAGCGGCGTAACTAGTCCTCCTCGAATCCTGTGACTGAGGTCAATCGCTCTGTAGGCAATGGGAACTCTAAGTAATCGACACAGGATTGTAGCCTGCCAACCATAAGTGGGCACTGCATACGTCACCACCACATCTGGCCGAAATTCCCTTAGTACACTTGGCAAAATCCAGAACGCCCTTAACGACGTTATTAGCCTTGCAAGAAGTCTGTTCGCAAATCTAATTTTTGGAGTGAATAGCCGCACGTAGCCGTCTGCCTGAAGACGCCTGAAGCGCTCACCATTCAGAAGGGGCGGAGACTGATGAGCTACGTTTGTCGCACCTTCGGGGAAATCCAGGAAACCGACATCATGTCCTCTTCTGCTCAAATACTCAGGAAATTCGTGCATCTCGAACACGGGCTTGGTCCTGTAGTTCACCTCATGAATAAACAGAATTCTCAAGAGCTTGACTCACGGTGGGTTCGAGTAATTGGATCAGGTATAGGCACGGCACTAATAAGCCTCTTGGTGTAGTCAGCCTCAGGGCTTCTAAGAATCTGATTCTTGTCTCCCTGCTCAACTATCTCCCCGAGCCTCATCACCGCTATGCGATCACTTAGCAGGTCAACAACAGCGAGATCGTGCGAAATGAACAAAGTCGCAAACTGTTGCTCCTTCTGGATCTCCTGCAATAGCTCAAGCACCCTTGCCTGCACCGAGACATCTAGGGCACTAGTTGGCTCATCAGCAACCAGCAGCTTCGGGCTGAGCGCAAGAGCTCTGGCAATACCAACGCGCTGCCTCTGACCACCAGAGAGCTCATGCGGATAGCGGTTGCGATAGCTTCTGGGGAGCTCAACCAAGTCCAATAGTTCGCTCACGCGGTTTGTGCGGGTGGGTGAATACCAACCTGCAAGCAGAAGCGGCTCCGCGATTGACTGCCCGATCGGCCACCTTGGGTTTAGAGAACTACCCGGATCCTGGAACACAATTCCGATGTTTCTGCGAACATCAATCAGCTTCTGCCTCGAAACACCGACCATTGCCTGTCCGTCAACAGAGAGCTCGCCACTCTTGATTGGAAGCAGCCCAACAACCGCCCTGCCGATGGTGGTCTTACCCGAGCCGGACTCCCCCACCAATCCCAAAACTTCACCGGGGTAGATATCTAGGTCGGCATCCTTGACTGCCAAAAATGCTGGAACTTTGCCCCTCTTGGGGTATTCAATGTTGAGACCCCGCATACGAAGCACAGGCTCCT
>Ga0233451_10002058_pt1 | contig 18754 bp, 15 predicted proteins | sample 011ome_29_FD_183052 | JGI IMG/M metagenome (GOLD analysis project Ga0233451, IMG submission 183052) | Coastal salt marsh microbial communities from the Groves Creek Marsh, Skidaway Island, Georgia - 011504CT (spades assembly) | ecosystem: Environmental > Aquatic > Marine > Intertidal zone >...
GAGACGACGCTTGTGGGCGAGGCCTGCAAGTGGATTGTTCTGGTCCATGAACTGTGAGAGCTGGCTAGCACCGAAGAACTCCTTCAGTGCCGAGACAACTGGACGCAGGTTGATCAGGGTCTGAGGAGTAATCGCCTCGATGTCCTGGGTGGACATGCGCTCACGAACCACTCGCTCCATACGGCTAAGACCAATTCGAACCTGGTTCTGAATCAGCTCGCCTACTGAGCGGATACGGCGGTTTGAGAAGTCGTCGATGTCATCTGAGCGGACTGAAAGATTAACCTTTTTGCCGTTCATCTTGATCGCGAACTCTGCGTTCTGCGAGCTTGAAGAAACGTTGTTGGCAAGAACTAGGTCGAAGAGCAATAAGTACTTCAAGGTGCTGACGATGTCGGAGCGAGTCAGCGTGGTGATGTTCGCCTCTTCTTCAATCTGAAGCTTGCGGTTGATCTTGTGGCGGCCGACGCGAGCTAGGTTGTAACGCTTTGACTCGAAATAGGTTGAGCGAAGCCATGCATCGGCTACCTCACTACCCGCAGCCTCACCACGGACCTTGCGGTAAACCTCGCGAAGCGCCTCCTCCTTGCTCAGGATTGGGTTGGCAAACACTTTGGACTCGTCATACTCGAGAGTTCTCTCAATGATGTCCTCGTCGAATTTCATGCCTAGCGGGCTTGCCTCAACGGCAGCCTTGATGTCGGCGAACTCCGCACGAATCTCGTCTTTGGTGAAGCCAAGTGCCTTGAGGAAGATGGTGGCTGAAACCTTAGTTTTGCGGTCAACCTGCACCTGCAGAATCGGCTGGCCGAAACGAGCAGCGGGCTTTCTCTCATCCTTGACCCACTCGGTCAGAAACTCTAGGTAGCTTCCGCGGCTAGGGATGATCTGAGCCTTGTTGTTGCGAACGTCAAGGTTTCCAGTGGTGTTGGTTGACACCGAGAAGTAGACACCTGGGGAGCGAACAAGCTGGGAAACAACGACGCGCTCGGTGCCGTTGATGATGAAAGTTCCCTTGCCCGTCATTACCGGAAAGTCGCCCATGAATACGGTCTGCGACTTAATCTCACCCGTTAGGTAGTTGGTGAACTCAGCCTTGATGTAGAGCGGCTGGGTGTAGCTCTTACCCTTCTCCTTGCACTCATCTGGAGTGTAGGGAGGGTCGAATAGTTCTGGGTCGGAGAATGACAGGCCCATCTTTGCGTCCTGAGCAGCATTGCTGCTGTCCTCGATTGGGCTGATCTCCTCGAAGACCTCGTCAAGACCGGTCTTGGCAGCCTTGCCGGCAATTGCACGCCAGGCAGGAGCACCGACTAGCCAGTCGAAGCTCTCAGTCTGAAGCGAGAGTAGGTCAGGAATCTCTACCGGGTCAGAGTGCTTGGCGAATGAAGGCCTCTGAGCGGTTCTTGATGTATTTGCGGACTTGGTGGATTTAGCGTTTTTCGCAGCAGCCAAAGTGAATACCCCTAGGGAAGTTGTTAGGTTTGGGCGGAAATTCGCATACCTAAACCGAAACGAGCCACAATTTGCATCGCGCCAGACAACCGCTATTTATCGCCGGGCAAGGTTAGGAAAGCAAACCTCAATACTAAAGGAGCGGCATTATGCTACGCAACTTAACATTCCGCAGTATTTTTACAAATTTGTGACCTTCTCATTTTCTAGCCAAATCGTCACGCCGTGAAAGGTAGTCCTGAATGGATTTCCTAATTCCTTCTCGAAGCCCGGTGGAAGCCTTCCATCCGAGGGACTCTACCTTCGTTACATCCAACAGCTTCCGCGGCGTTCCGTCGGGCTTAGACGTGTCCCAAAGAGTTTCTCCGTCGAAGCCAACCTCTTCGGCAACGATTTCGGCCAGCTCCCTAATAGAGATGTCTTCCCCGCTTCCTACATTGATGTGTTGTTCCGAATCGTAGTTCTCCAGAAGAAATACGCAGGCGTCAGCCAGGTCGTCGACAAACAAAAACTCACGGAGTGGGCTTCCGGATCCCCAATTTGTGATTGTCGATTGGCCGCTGGCCTTCGCCTCAATGTATCGTCGGATTAGTGCCGGTAGCACGTGAGACCGAACGGGATCATAATTGTCGCCAGGGCCATACAGGTTCGATGGCATAACCGAAATCCATCGGCGTCCATGTTGCTTTCGCATTGCTTGGATCTGCTGAATACCTGCAATTTTGGCGACAGCATAAGCATCGTTGGTTTGCTCCAGCGCGCCAGTCATCAGAGCGTCTTCACGGATTGGCTGTTCGGCGAATTTTGGATAGATACAACTTGACCCGAGAAAAACGAGCCTTTCCACGTCAAACTCGTGGGCGGCGTCCATTACGTTCAATTGGATTCTCAAGTTGTCACTCAAAAAATCCGCTGGATAGGTGTCGTTGGCAAGTATTCCGCCGACTTTAGCTGCTGCCAAAAATACGACAGCTGGTTGCGATTGCTCAAAAAAAACGAAGACCTTTCCTCGATCCCTAAGGTCAAGGTCCTGAGAGGATCTTGTAACGATATTTTGGAAACCTTGGCTCTCTAACTGGCGCACAATTGCGCCGCCAACCATTCCCCGGTGACCAGCGACAAGTATCTTTGAAGAGCGATCCACTGGAAATTTGCTCATCAGAAAGCGGGTGAGTCTATCCAAGGTGAGCCAGCATGTGCTTGTGCCTCGATGTCTGCATCAACCATCAACCGAGCAAGCTGATCTGGCATTGTCTTGGCCTTCCAGCCAAGCTCCCTTTCCGCCAAAGAGGGATCACCAATAAGCGCATCTACCTCAGTTGGTCGGAGGTACCTTGAGTCAAATTCGACAAACTCCTGCCAATCCAGCCCTGCATGTGAGAACGCAGAGCTTAGGAAATCTCTGATTGTCGCTGCTTTGCCTGTCGCTAGAACGAAATCCATTGGCTCCTCATGCTGCAGCATACGCCACATTCCCTCGACATACTCGGGTGCGTACCCCCAGTCCCTCACGGCGTCCAAATTACCGAGATAAAGCTTGGATTGAAGCCCAGCCTTGATCCGGGCAACTCCACGAGTAATTTTCCGCGTAACGAATGTCTCGCCGCGCCGAGGCGACTCGTGATTAAAGAGAATTCCGTTGACCGCAAAAATCCCGAACGCTTCTCGGTAGTTCTTCGTCATCCAGTAGGCATAGACCTTTGCGGCACCGTATGGGGATCGCGGGTAAAAAGGCGAGGACTCACTCTGCGGCGGAGGGGTTGCACCGAACATTTCAGAGGAAGAGGCCTGATAATACTTGCTTCCAGGTGCCGCCAAGCGAACCGCCTCTAGGACTCTTGAGGTGCCAAGGCCTGTGATGTCGCCGGTGTACTCAGGTTCGTCAAAGCTCACTCGCACATGAGACTGCGCGCCCAAGTTATAGATTTCGTCCGGCTTAAGGTCGCCGATCAGTGAAACGAGGCGCGATCCATCTGAGAGGTCGCCGAAATGAAGAAAGAGCTTGGGGGAGGATTCGTGGCGATCCTGATATAAGTGGTCAATACGATCTGTGTTGAAACTAGAGGATCTTCTAACGACCCCATGAACCTCGTAGCCCTTTTCCAGTAGAAGCTCTGCAAGGTAGGATCCATCCTGACCGGTGATGCCAATAACTAGTGCTTTTTTCATCAATTACTCGCTCCCTGTCATCATTCTAGAGCTTTCGGTCATATTAGGCCGCGGCCCCTTTCACCCTGTATTTCCCGCCTTGCGTCTATTTCTTTCAGGGACTGACGCTTGTCGAATATTTTCTTCCCGCGCGCCACACCAATCTCAACCTTGGCAAAGCCATCCTTAAAGTAGAGCTTGAGGGGGATTAGGGTGTAGCCAGTCTCTCTAGATTTCCCTGCAAGCTTTGCAATTTCCCGTTTTGCGAGAAGCAGCTTGCGCCTTCTACGCGGAGCATGGTTTGTCCAAGAGCCTTGGGTGAACTCTGGAATATAGGCATTCTCGAGCCAAATCTCTCCCCCATCCACAGCCGCATAAGAGTCAGTCAACGACGCCTTTCCCTGCCTTAAGGCCTTGACCTCTGTGCCGGATAGGACAATGCCAGCCTCATAGACATCGTCTATGAAGTAGTCGTAGCGAGCTCGCTTGTTGTTAGCAATGAGCTTCTGACCACGCTCGCGTGGCATGGGAGTCTCCTAGATCCTTAGATGCCTGTAGGTAGAAATACCCGAGGCTAGGACAGCGAGAATAGCACCGAGGCCAAGAACGTAGGGAGCCACTTGGACCACGTCCTGGGTAGAGACCAAATTATTGAAGGCCAGCTCAAGTGCAAGCGAATCAGTTAGGTAATTTTCAACTACAAAGACATTCAGAGCGATGGCGAGGCCACCACCCATGAGCGCTGCCAGCAACCCCTCCAAAATGAAAGGGAGTTGAATTGACGCGCTTGAAGCCCCAACCAAGCGCATGATGCCTATTTCCCGACGTCTGGCAAACGCGCTCAATCTAATTGTCGTTGTGGTTAGGAGCGCTGCACTGAACAGCATGATGGTTGCGATACCACCCGCAGCTAGGCTCGCTCCATTCAACAGTCCGATGATTGGATCGAAGTAGCTTCGTTGATCAGCTACATAAGCAACCCCTGGCTGTGATTGAAAGGTCTCCACAACCAGCTGCGCCCGCTCTGGGTCCTGCAGGGAAACCCAATAGGTCGCATTTAGTTGTTCAGGGTTTAGGTAGCTGGCCGCTGTCAGAGATCCACTTTCGTCCAAGAGCCTCGCGTAGGCCTCTTCTTGGCTTTCAAAATAATATTCGGCAATGTAGGGAGCCAAGGCGGAAGACTTAAGTTGACTAGCAACTGCTACCTGTTCAGCATCGGTTATTGCACCAGTTGGACAGATCAGATCACTCTCAAAATCGTTACACAGGTAAACGGCAATCTGTGCTTTGTCATACCAATAGGTTTTGAGGTTGGAAATCTGAATCTGCAGAAGGGCTGTCACCGCTACAAAGCTGAGTGAAATGAAGGTTACCAGGACAATCGATAGGACCATCGAGAGATTGCCGCGAACTCCCTCCCAAACTTCTCTCAGGACAAAGGACAATTTCATGATTCGTCCTCCGAAATCTGAAGCGGGCCGCTAGGCATCTCTCGATAGCTTGCGGTTTCGGCGTCCCTAACTACCCTTCCATCCTGAATCTCAACAACTCGTCGTTGCATCTGATCAACAATCCCTCGGTCATGTGTTGCCATGACAATCGTGGTTCCAGTCATATTGATACGGCTTAGAAGGCCCATGATGTCGCGACTATTGTCCGGATCAAGGTTCCCAGTCGGTTCATCTGCCAACAGCAGTTCGGGGCGATTCACCAGTGCCCTAGCAATCGCCACTCTCTGTTGCTGGCCCCCGGAGAGAGCGGCCGGAAAGCTGGACGACTTGTCCTCAAGGCCAACAAGTCTGAGGACATCTGGGACGTTGGTCTCAATAAATGCCCTGGACTTGCCAATTACTTGGAGGGCAAAGGCAATGTTTTGATAAACAGTTTTGTTCGAAAGCAGGCGAAAGTCCTGAAACACCACCCCTAATTTCCGACGGTAAGACGCCACGCGGCGTTGTGGAAGGGTCCTTAGATTTTCTCCCAACACAAATATCTCGCCAGAATCTGGTTTTTCTTCGCGAAGCATGAGCCTCAGAAGAGACGATTTTCCCGACCCCGAAGAGCCAACGAGAAAAACAAATTCACCGCGGACAATTTGCAGCTGAACTTCTGCCAGAGCTGAGGCACCTGCACCACGGTAGGTCTTAGTTACATTTTCTAGGCGAATCATGTCTAGCCAAGCCTAAGTAACAAGGTGAGAACAGTAGGTCTAGCGGGCAGGGTGTTAGCGGTTTTGCTGGGCTCGCCACTTTATACCAGCAGAGATAAAGCCGTCCAACTTCCCACTGAAGACGTCGTCGGGATTGTTTTCCTCGTGTTCGGTTCTGAGGTCCTTGACCATTCTGTAAGGGGCTAGCACGTAAGAGCGCATCTGCTCCCCCCAGCTAGCCTTCACATCGCCAGCCAGTTGCTTCTTTTCTGCGTCTTCCTCCATGCGGCGAACCTCAAGAAGCCTTGATTGAAGAACTCTCATGGCTTCGATCTTGTTCTGCAGTTGAGACTTCTCGTTCTGGCACGATACAACGGTGCCAGTGGGAAGATGGGTAATTCGGACGGCAGAGTCTGTGGTATTCACGCTCTGACCACCAGGACCTGATGACCTGAATACATCGACACGAATGTCACCTTCTGGAATCTCGATTTGATCCGAGGATTCAATTAGTGGAACCACCTCAACTGCAGTGAATGACGTTTGACGCTTTCCGGCTGAGTTGAAAGGGCTCATTCTGACAAGCCTGTGCGTTCCGGACTCCACTGACAGCTTCCCATAGGCATAGGGAGCATCGAACATAATGGAGGCCGACTTGATACCCGCACCCTCAGCATACGAAGTTTCCAAAACGGTCGACTTGATGCTGGAGATCTCGGCGTAACGCAAATACATTCGCATCAACATTTCGGAAAAGTCCGTCGCATCGTCACCACCAGCTCCACTACGAATCGTCATAACTGCAGGCCTGGGGTCATACTTACCGTTAAGAAGTGTCTCTGTTTCGAGAGATGTCAGCATTCCGTCGAGCTTGGCAATGTCTATGTTCACTTCGGCTGCCGCAGTCGAATCATCTTCCTGGGAGGCGAGCGTCGAAAGTACAGAGGTGTCCTCAAGAAGCCTCTCTATTTCAATTAGGCGGGCTAGAAGTTGCCTTTTACTCGAGAGTTCAGAAGTAACTCTCTGTGCGTTCTCTTGGTTGTCCCACAGGCTTTGATCGGTAACCTGCTGCTCCAAAAGCTCGATTTCCGAAGGAAGTTGCGTCACATTTAGGACGATGGAGACTTGACTGAAGCGAGTTTCTAAGTCCTTTAACCGCTCACTGGATTCCATTTGACTCAAGGGAGGCAAGCCTAACTCTATTGTTCATCTCTCAAAATGGCGGTGACGGTGGGATTTGAACCCACGGTGGACTTTCATCCACACAACTTTTCGAGAGTTGCACCTTCGGCCGCTCGGACACGTCACCAACGAAGAAGATAGCAGTTACAACTTCGATGAGCGAATTTGTTCAAAGAATCGATCGAGTAGCTGCTGGCACGGTTGAGACAACACCCCTCCAATTACCTCTATGGGAGGGCCAAGCCGCCTATCTCTGAGTAAATCATAAACTGAGCCGGCGGCGCCCCGCTGAGAATTGTTAGCGCCGTAAATCACCCTGGATATCCCTGTTTCTCGAATTATCGCGGCACAGAAAATGCACGGCTCGAGCGTAGTTACTAATGTAGCGCCACCGAGTTCACCGAACTCTGGAGAACCCCATGCCTCCAGAACTGCGTTAGTTTCGGCGTGCCCCAATAGAGCCCCATCAGCTTCCCTCGAATTGCAGGTTTGAGCAATAACGTCACCTGATGAGCTAACCAGAACACATCCAACAGGAATGTCTATTCCTGACTGCGCTGCTTCTTTCAGCGCCGTCTCCATCCAATTCTCAAAAAGTTTGCGCATCTCGGAATTCTCTCAGATTAAATGAAACCGGGTGAGGCATGAGCCCCACCCGGTTCGGTTAGTAAAGAGTCACTACTTGGTAGTTACTACCTCACTGCGAACAAATGCACCATCGATGTACAGGTCAACCGTAATTGTGTAACCTGCACCGGTCAGGCGAACTGTTCTGCTGTAATCGTTGCTCTTGTAAGCAGCGATTGGGTCTACAACGAGCCACTTGCCAGCCACCTTTGCAGATAGCTTCTGACCCATGTAACCCTTGGTGTAGATAGCTACGTAGCCCTTGAAGGTACCAACGGTGATCTTCTGGTTTGCAGCTGCAACTGTTTCAGCACCGACTGTGATCTGACCAACTGTAGTTAGCTTGTCTGCCGTTGCAGTCGAAGCACCGTTTTTCAGATAAGTGGTGGTGACAGTAGCAGTGCCAGAGTCATTAGCCCCAACGATGACATTGAAGGAGAACTCTCCGTCTTCATCGGTGTTTGTTGGCATAGTTCCCAGAGCAATACCAGATCCGTTGTAAACCACAAGGATACTTGCGGTGTGTCCATCGGTCTGAACCGGGTTACCCAAGACGTCTGTCAACGTACCAGTGATCTTCTTGGTAGATCCCTGAGCGATGTTAGTTGTGTCGTAGGTAATGACCGCACCCGTTGTGCTAGCCGCTGCACTGATGATTACCTGTGAGGTAGTCGTGCCACCGGCTGTCGTGAAGGATACGGTGTGAGTACCGGCCTTCTCACCTGCAAATTTAACAGTGATCTGCTTGCTTGCGTTGGTTCGAATGGTCATGGTGGCACTCGCGGTCTTAGTTGATCCGTTGTCGTGGATTACGAGTCCAGGAGCGGCAACGATAACGTCAGCGCCCGCAACAGTTCCAGTCACAGTTATGTTTCCGGACCAGCTGTAAGTTCCACCTGCAACATCGTAAGAGATGCTTGCAGAGGTCGTAGCCAGAGCGGATGCAGTGCTGAACTGAGCCGTGTTGGAGGACACATTCACAGTGATCTGAGTTCCGGCATTGCCGTCCTCCCACTGTCCAGTGTCCTGGTTGTAGCGCTGAAGGACAGTGTCCAACAGAGCTGAACCGGTTGTAGCCGCAGGAAGAACAAAAGTTCCGCTTGCTTCGCCAGCAGTGACTGTGTGGAATGAAACTGTACTAGAACCGTAGTTAAATCCAGTTCCGGAGCGTGTCAGCTTAATGCGCTGGTCAGTCCGCTTTGAGGCTACTTGCCACTGGTCTTCGACATCGAAGGTCAGAGCAACGGAAGAACCTGGAGTTGCGCTGTAGATGTCAAAGGCATTGACGATGCTGTAATCGGCAGCTGTGTGGTCAAGGGTAACGGTGTCAGCAGTCACGTTCTTGTAAGTCACCGTAGCGACAACGTTTGCAGCAGCGGCCCCTAGACCGGCAGTCTCAAGCGTGAAGGAACCGTAACCCGAAGCGCCAGTCGTCACACTCAAAGCCGTTGGCCAAGATGTAGTGGCGGCGCCACCATTGATCTTGATGTAGCTTCCAGGCAACGAGAGAACTGGACCCGTTAGCCCTACGGACAATACGACTCCAGAAACGGAAACTGAGTTAGTCGCAGCTCCTGCATGGATTGTGTACACCTGGTTCGTGCGAACAGCCACGGTGTCCATGGACTTTGTGGCATTGCCGGCAGAGGTCACCATCGCATACAAGGTGGTCACAGCCGGACGAGCGGCAGCCTTGGCAACAACAGCACCTGCCAGATAACCAGCGTAGATGTTGGTTCCAGCCCCGGTCCAGGTTGGTAGGTATCTAACTGCAGCAGAAATCGTGTCGCTGGCGGTCAGACTTATAACAGCGATCGAAGCCGAAACAACGCCTGCTCTAGCTGCAGTTACAACTGTCGAGATAGAGACTGACGCGTCTGTCGAAGCTCCGTCTTGAGGGCTGTAGGCATTGTGTGACGAAGACATCGCCAGGAAGAAGCCTCCCCGGAGATTCTTTGTGTTCACACCGGAAACCACTGCACTAACAGTTACAGTCGTGTCGGCAGCCGTTGGGTCAGTCAGGCTTACAGCCCCACCAATCGAATTCGGGTGGATGAGGGTAATGACCTGCGTGGTGAAGAGCTCATCGGAATCAACTTCATCATCCTTTGCTCCGCCTTGATTGTCGATCCAGACGGTTACCTTCAAGGTAACTGCAGACCATGACGCTACAGCGGAGGTGGAGTGGACTTTGAAGTTAAGGTGCTGAACTCCCCCAGACATACTCGCGCTCGCGGTCGCGGAGGTGCTTCCGGCCTGAATCACGACGTATGGAGAAGCGGAAGTTGCGCTAAGCGCGTTTACCACTGCACCACTGGCGGTCCAGACGACATCCATGTTTGTACCAGCTGTTTTTTCAACCTTTATAACTACGTTGTTGTTGTTGAACTGCGTCGTAGTACTAGTTTGTTTTAGCTGTGCATAAACAGGGAAGTCCGAAACGATAGTGCCTGTGAAAGTAGTGCCCTCGACTGGATAGATGCCAATGTCAGAGCCGTCAGTTGCAGCCTGCGCAGCAGGTACTGAACCGAAGAGCGAGATGACAAGAGCAAAGATCGCTCCGAGAGCCAAACCTTTACGGTCTGATTTCTTTTGCATATCTTTCTTTCTTTCTTGGTTTAAAGGGAATCCGTCGGAGCCCCTACGACGAAAGAGAACTACCACCAACCAAGCAGGTGATAAAAAACTTTCGCCGCAGATAGATTACACGCCCGAATCAAACTCGTGTTACGGCAACGGCTAAAGATTCAGGAAAAATTGACGGGCCTAGACGCCGCTCTTGAGAAGCTCCAGAGACGTGACATTTACTTTTAGGCCCACAAATTCAATTTTGAAGCGCAAATATTCCAGGGCACCTTTGGTGGGAGCGTCAACTGCGACGTTTCCAAAAATGCCGCCAAAGTCTCCGACCAAAAAGTCGGTTGCGACGACATCCATTGTCCGAGGCTCTGCCCAACTTGCGAGAAGTGGTTCAGATGCAAAGGTTTGGGCCAGCCAAATCAGGTTGTTGCCGTTCCTCGAGTCCTCGATGTAAATCTTGCAAGGCTTGGATACGACTTCGGCGTCACATGCTCCAAGGTGAATGACAAGCTCAATGCCGTCAGATATGTCGTGTCGAATTAGAATCTCATCAGCTGCTCTGATTGCAGTCGAAGTTCCAGAGACACCGACTTGCAATGGATTGTTAGCAACAAGCGAAGCTAGCTCCACCTGGAGACGCCTCCTTTCCTCTTCTTCAGCTGAGGGGGTGGATAAACCTGTCTGAGTTTGATCCCCTGGAATGTCGCTGACTTCTGGCGACTCTGGTCCATCCACCTCCGAAGCAATCAAAGCCTGGTCGGCAGAAGCCTCAAAACTATCCAGGCTTGACTCTTCTGGAGAGGAGTTTATAGATGAGCCAACTTGCTGCTCATCCTCTGGAGACGGTGCTGGCAAAGCCTCCTGTGTTGGCTCAGCCGCAGTGGATAAAACAACTTCGTTTGGAAGTTCACTGGTCGGAGCTATTGAAAAGGCCGCGAATAACACAAGCACCAAAGAGCTTCCCGAGATTAGCTTGAGTCGGTGACGTTTTGCTGCAAGGTTGAGCGCTTCGCTTACGCTCATGTCGGCAGCCTCGGCCTCACCTACAAAGACCGTCCTAAAGGACCTGCGTGCGCGCAGTAGGAGCTGCCTGAACGCGTTTTCACTCAATCCCATGTCCTTGGCAGCCTGCTGCGAGCTCTTTTCCTCAAACACAGTTGCCACTATGGCTTCTCTGTGCCTTGGAGAGAGCTGGGCAAGCGCCAGCCTCACAATTGCGGCATCATCTGCGCGTTCAATGTCCTCGGATAGATCGTGGTCGGTCGCCGCAGTTGACTCCTCTAAGGGCTCTGCGTTGCGGATTGGGTTCCCGCCTTGTGCCCGGATCACATCGAGGCAAAGGAGTCGAGTCTTCCATTTCAAAAACCTCAGGACCCCCACCTCAGAATCAAGATCCGGTAGAGCCGTCATGAGGTAGAGGAAAGCGTCTTGAACTACCTCTTCGACAATTGAAGGATTGCTCAAGAATTTGCGAGCATGCTTCTCTAGATGCGGGCGAAAACGAACATAGATGTTCGAGAAGTCCTGCGCAGACCAGTCCTTCAGCTGAACAGGGGTTTCCGAATCGAGATTCGATAGAGCCGCGAGGTTGTAGAAAACGCGCGCTGTTGAGAGCGAGTCATCAACTTCCGGGTTTCCATCGAAGTTCTGATCTGGGCTTGACATACCTTTCAATATACGTTGGACGAGCCGCATTGTTATGAAATAGTCTGGCTTAGAGCTGGTGGCTTGTAGATTTGGCTAGTGCTAATCGGAGTTGTTGGTCTGGGTTACTTGGGTCTAACCCACTCAATTTCAATGGCGATGCTCGGCCACAAAGTTTTCGGTTACGAATCTGACTCAGCAAAGGCTCGGGCAATCTCAAGTGGAGAGGTCCCTTTTCATGAACCAAGTCTCGAAGAACAGTTGGCCGAACTAAGACGCTCGGGACTTTTTTCGGTTGCGGAAAATTTAAGTGAAGGCCCCGAGTGTGACGTCCATTTCATATGCGTTGGCACTCCCCAAACCGGGTCTAGAAAATCCGCTGACACCTCGTTTGTTTTTTCCGCAGGTGAGAGCCTTGCGAAAGTGATTAGGCCAGAAACCGTTGTTGTTGGAAAGTCCACCGTTCCAGTCGGGACGGCATCAACTCTTCGGGACCGAATGTCAGAAGTGGCAGGATTCCCTGTTCACCTTGCATGGAACCCCGAGTTCCTCCGAGAAGGCACAGCCCTCGAGGACTCGCTCGCACCCGACCGGATAGTTATCGGCAGCTGGGATGACTTCAGCACTGAGAAAATAAAAGAGGTTTATAAGCCCATCCTCGACAAAGGGGTCCCGCTAGTCGAGGTCAATGTTGAAACTGCGGAGCTAGTGAAGGTAGCATCAAACGCTTTTTTGGCGACAAAGGTCAGCTTCGTCAACGCCATGGCTGAGATAGCAGAAGTGTCTGGTGCAGATGCGGTTGAACTTGCCAAAGCCATTGGCTACGACGAGCGCATCGGTAACAAATTTCTTCGAAGCGGCATTGGCTTTGGAGGCGGCTGCCTCCCCAAAGACATCCGGGGGTTTGTGGCTAAGGCAGAAGAGCTGGGCGTCGGTGAGGCAGTCAACTTTCTGAAGGATGTGGATGCCATCAACCAACGCCGACGGGCTAGGGTGGTCAAGCTAGCCGAACAGGAACTAGGCGAGCTCAAGGACAAAAAAATCTTGATGCTGGGGCTTTCCTTCAAGCCAGACTCTGACGACATGCGTGATTCTCCCGCGCTAGATGTTGCTTTGCGATTGGCCCAAGCTGGAGCAACGGTAACTGTTCACGACCCGGTGTCATTGATTGCTCTTGGCGAAAGGCACCCTGAGCTGGCTCGGGAGCCAGACCTCCGCGCCGCAGCCCAAGGGCAGGAACTTGTCATCCTTGGGACAGAATGGTCTGAGTACCAAGCAATAGATCCAACGGCTTTTGGCGACCTAGTCGCAAACAAGTCAATAATCGACGGCCGTAACGTTCTCGACGTTGCGCAGTGGCAAGCAGCTGGCTGGAGACTGATAGCTCTTGGTCGCAATGTCCACAAGTAGGAAGGTCGGCATCAGCTTCGTGATGCCAGTGCGAAACGAAGCTAAGCACCTTGCCACTGCAGTGCAGGCAGTTATTTCACAAGAACACAGGGGCGGTCAAGAGGTAATCTTGGCTATAGCTCCCTCAACGGACTCAACCAAAGAGATCGCCGCTGAGCTGAAACAGCGGTTCAAGTCAAAGTTAGTCGTCTTCGACAACCCAGCAGGCGACACCGCAACTGGACTGAACCTAGCGATTGGGGGGGCAAAGTTCGAAACCGTGATCCGCGTCGACGCCCACAGCAAACTCACCGAGGGCTACGCATCTCTCGCTCAGGAATTACTGAAGGAAACAGGTGCTGCAAATGTTGGCGGCAGGATGGTTGCAGAGGGTGTGACGGATTTTCAAAAGGCAGTTGCCTATGGTTACAACAACCGCATCGGTCTTGGCGGCGGTGCCTTTCACCTTGGCGGCAAGGCAGGGCCTGTGGATAGCGTCTACTTGGGCTGTTTCCAAAAGAGCTGGCTCAAAAAAGTTGGGGGGTTCGATCCAAAATGGGTTCGAGGTCAAGACTGGGAGCTCAATAAGCGACTTCGGGAGGCCGGAGGAACAGTTTGGTTTGACCCGAGACTGAAGGTGACCTACTGCCCCCGAAACAATTGGCGAGCGCTTGCCAAGCAGTTTTTGAACACGGGCATCTGGCGCGGTGCTCTGACAAGAGAGGCTCCAGGCCAATCGGCAATCAGGTATTGGATTCCGCCTCTACTTGTCTTGTCTACAATCCTTTGGCTTCCTGTGACGCTGTATTTGCTAGTGATTGCCTTTGCCGCGATGAACGCAAATGGACTAAAAACAGCCGCAAGGCTTTGGCTCATGGTTGTGCTTCCGACTATGCACTACGCCTGGGGGATCGGGTTTTGGTGGGGACTGGCTAGGGGCGCCAGATAACACCTACTGGTAGTTTTTACCCGTGACCAGCCAAGGCCTGATTGTCTGCAGTTTCTACACCCCAGACGACTACTACTCATCTCATGCAAGAGCATTGAGGGCACAACTTGATGATCTTGGCCTTGAACACAATCTCCTACAACTAACCAAGGCCCCAGGCGAGGACTGGGCCGACACCACAAGACGCAAAATTGGCTTCATACAAGAAGTCTGTGATCAGAACCCAAACAAGAAGGTCTTTTGGGTGGACATTGACTGCCGGATCAACTACCTGCCTGACTACATCGCAAACTCAACAGCTGACCTTATTGGCTTTCAGCGCAGTTTCGGTTCACCCCTGCAAATCGGGTACGGCAACAGAACCAGATTCTGGGAACCGAGCTTCTGGGGCCTTGGCACATCTCCCCAAGCTCGAAAACTGATTGCAGATGCCTACGAACTTGAGCAGCGAGCTGAGGTGAAGGCAACCGACGACTACTTCCTTGAAGAGGCGTGGAGGGCAAATGCCAAGCACCTGACATTTCAGATGATTCCGTCCACAGACATTGTTCGCGAGCGCGCTCCGATGGAACTAGGCCAGCGCCAACCATTCTTTGTTTTCGGAAGCTCAGGAAACGTGGCCGAGTTCAAAAACAAGGTTGTCCAGCACGGCTCTGGGAAACAGGTAGGCCTCAAGAAAAAGGCCCTGCAGCAAGCGAAGAAGCTTGAGCGGAACCTTCCAGAATCAATTCGCCGTCCACTTCGCAGGCTTGCAGACAGTAGCGGTGTAACCGGAGTGCTCACTTCAGGGCAAGCACGAAGCATCGACCCCGAACGTGCAAAGGCAATAGGGGAGATTCTTGGAGGTGCAATCAAGGGTGACCTCAAGCTCTACAAATCCGCTAAAGATCTCTTCAACAAAAAATACATCGCGTCTCAAGGCGAGAGCTCAAACATTGAGGCCGCGGAAACCTTCGCTCATTATTCGGGGAAAAAGTCCGCACAGACCCTACGGCTGACATGGTGGGCAAAGCCTTTCCCCGGCAATTTTGGCGACTGGCTATCACCTCTGATCATCTCTCACTACTCGAAAGCCAGGGTTCTGATACAGCCTCCAACAAAGCCGACGGGAAAAAGGCACCTAATCGCACTTGGCTCAATCGGAAGGTTCATCCAATCAAGCGCCGTGGTTGTAGGCACAGGCATCTCAACAGATGATGTTCAACTCAGCCGCAAAGCCAAGTATGTTTCCGTCCGCGGGCCAATCACAGCAAAGGCATTAAGCGCATCTAGGGGTCCTGGGATAACTGCCTTCGGTGATCCCGGAATTGTAATTTCAAAAATATTTCCAGTGAAACGTGGCAAAACAAACGGCAGAGGCGTGCTGGTAAGGCACTTTTCACACAGCTCAGCAAACCTGAGGCTTCCCAGCAGGATTGACGAGCTTTCGGTGATGATGTCAAGACCAAGGGACGTCAAGAGCTTCGTGCAGAAACTAAATGAGTACGACTACGTGATTACCTCTGCGATGCACGTGATGATCACGTGCCACTCCTATGGCATACCATGTGCGCTGGTGACCTTTGAGGGCTACGAGGAGAACGTCCACGGCAGCGGGATCAAGTATGAGGACTACGCGCTGGGAGCTGGAGTCGAGGTTCTCAACCCCATTTTGCTCCCAACGGACCTGAGAAAGACCAAGCTCAAGAAACTAGCCAAGACCATCAAGGTTTCCAACAAAAAGATCAAAGAGGTCGAGGGACACATCCGCCAGGCGATCGAGTTGGTGCTCAAATGAAACGCATGACATCGCTACTCTGGAAGTCAGCAAGGCAACTGGTGCCTAAGGGCAAGTACCGTTGGCAGCTAATTCTGCTAGTTCTAATAGCCGCAGCAATTCCCGTGACCGAGCTCTTGGTGGCGAAGCTGTTCACCGACCTTGTGGTCTCTGGTGCTGGCATGCCGGTAACTGAGATTGTCATCTCAGTCATTCTGTTTGCGCTCCTCTTTGCGACCACACGCATTGCCAACTATCTGCAGAAGACCTACAGGGTCAAGTTCTTTGACAAGGCTTTTGGTTCAGACGAGAGAGTGAAGTCTTCCCACACCGAAAGCTGGGAATGGGCAATGGCTCTGGAGCTCGTAAACGTTTTGTCGTTCCTGACTCAAATGCTCGTGATTGCTACCTTCTTCTTTTTCCTAAGCCCTGGCTTCGCGGCTTTGAATCTGGCATTCATCCTCGTTGTGCTCCAGGTAATGGGCGTGCTTTTTGTCAGGCAGTTCAAAACTCAACGCGGGTTTGTTCAGAAGCGCAGAGCCAAAGAGGCCGTGACCCCTGCTGAGCGTCTCGGCACAAGAATTCAACAGGCTGAGTTTGGAACGCTACTAGCAAGCTTCGGAGTGGTGGTGCTATTTGCGATTCTTATCTGGCTCAGCATCGATGGTCAGATTAGCCTTGCCAACACCATCGTCTTCTTCCTCGGACTCAGGCTTCAGAACACCACCTTCAGCTCTGTCTCTTCATCTTTGATGCGCTTTGCAAGGGCAAAGGCAAATAGCTTCTAATGAGCCCAAAACTCACAATCGGCTACTCGGTCCTGGTCGATCGCGTTCAAAACATCCGGCCGCCTGAGGTGCGTGCCGATTGGGAGACGGTCATTGTCGTTCAAAACCCGCAGCAGAAAAACTGGTCTCCAAGAGAATTTCCGCAGCTAGGTTCACGAAATGACTTGAAAGTTCAGGAGCTCCAGTCGGTAGGAGTTGCAAAAAGCCGAACCAGAGCCATTTGGCTGGCTGGCAGCGAGTACCTGGTTTTCGCAGATGACGACATCGAATTCAGCGAGACCGGCCTAGAAGATGCGATTCACTACCTTGATAATCACCCGATGCTCTCGCTACTTTTGGCGCAGGCCCAAGACCCCTCCGGAACACTCCGAAAGAGATACCCCAAAACCGCAACAAAGCTAGGGCTATTCAACTCGGCTCGTGCCGCCACCTACGAGATGATCATCAGGGTGGATGCCATAAGGCAGTTCGGGGTGGTCTTTGATGAAAACTTTGGTGCGGGTAGCGAGAACTATCTCGGCGACGAATACATCTTTATTGCTGACCTGCTGAGAGCAGGAGGCAAAGCAGAGTTCGTGCCGATAACAATTGCGACTCACCCAGAGATTTCTTCTGGCTCTGGGTGGGGAACCGATCGTGACCGAATGGCTCGAGCCAAAGTGTTTTCCAGAGTCTTCGGGGCGCTGGCCCCACTAGTGAGACTGGCATTTGGCCTCAGGCGACTGCGAGAGCTTGGTGGGTTTGCGAATCTAATCCGCTTCGCACTAGCGCGTTAGAACTGAGTCTTCAGCTATCAAGACCCCATCGATGTAAACCTCAACATTGATCTGATACCCGGCCCCCGTGTTGCGCTTGGTTAGCGAGTAGCTCTTGCCCGGAACGAGAGTAATGGGGTCAACCTTGAGCCAGCGGCCTGCAACCTTGGCGGTGAGCTTCCGACCTTCATAGCCTTTGGTGTAGATGGCGATGTAGCCATTGAAGGTTCCGATTGTCACCTTTTGTTCCGGGTTTTCCTCAGGAGTCTCCGGCGTTGAGCTTTGAGCGGAGAGCCTCTGGTAAGCGGCGGAGAGGTTTATGAGCGGGATGTTCTTTCGGATCACGTCATCGACCATCGTCCCGCTTGCCTTCATCGCCGCAAGAACTTGCTCGCTGGTCTTATCCGGAAAGGCCTGCTTCAAAACAGTGAATGCACCTGCGACCATTGGGGTGGCGGCCGAGGTGCCCGAGCTAGTTAGGTATCCGAGGGTGTCTGCCGAGCGAGTGAAGTCTGGGGCCAAGAGCTCTATCTTCTCTGACATCGTGACATACCAAGAGATCTCGCCAGCAGAGTTCACCGAACCAACCGCGACAACGTCCAGAAGGCAGCTTGGGAAAACGGAAGTGGCTATGTCAAGCACGGGGGTATTGCCGGCTGCAGCAAAGGTAACGATTCCCCGGTCGCGCATGTCACCAATCAAAGTCGCAAGCTCGGTAAGTGCTGGGTTGTTATCGCAAAGCAGCCAACTTCTAGGCATCTCTGAGAACAGGCCTCCGAAGGAGAGCGACACAGCGACGGTGTTGTTGGCAGCCGCACGATCAGAAATGTATCTGGCGGCAGCGGTGATGCCCTCAAGCGTTAGATCAATATTTGCCATGACGATTTTGGCGTCCGGTGCGATTCCGCCCGGGGCAACACTGTTCGGTTTACCAGCCGCAATGCCAGCAACCATGTTTCCGTGGTTCTCTGCAAATACCGGGAAGTTATTGACGATCCGCTGCGATGCAGCGATTAGGCCGGTTTGACTCTTTGAACCGTTGGGACAGAAGTTATTTGTATAGGAGGCATAGAGGCAAAAGCCATCAATAACCTCACCCTGGAAGTACTCATGCGTAAGGTTCACGCCCTGGTCGATAAAAGCGATTGATGCGCCAGATCCGGTGTGGCCAGCTGCCCAAACCGAGCTCACGTTGACCATGTCAAAGGCAGGCTCTGCAACGTTGGCCTTGGCAGGAGCGGCAAGGCCAACTACTGCCAAGACTGTGACACACAAAGCCGCAAATAATCGTTTAGCCAAGTTCTTTTCTTCCCCTAATTCAAGAGAATCTTA
>Ga0233451_10002060_pt1 | contig 18734 bp, 19 predicted proteins | sample 011ome_29_FD_183052 | JGI IMG/M metagenome (GOLD analysis project Ga0233451, IMG submission 183052) | Coastal salt marsh microbial communities from the Groves Creek Marsh, Skidaway Island, Georgia - 011504CT (spades assembly) | ecosystem: Environmental > Aquatic > Marine > Intertidal zone >...
ACCAAAAAGATGAGTTGAATTGATGGTCGATTCAATGTAGACTGCTGATCATCAAAGTGAAATGGCGCTTCAATATGTATTTTTTTAGCAATATAACGCCCAAAAAATATTCCTGATACAACGGCAGCAGGCAACCCCACCACAAAACCCATCACAATAACCAAGCCTAAATCCGCACCTAAGATATCCGCTACTGCGACTGGTCCGGGAGTTGGAGGTATGAAAGCATGAGTAACTGCTAAGCCTGCTAGTAGTGGTAGTGCATAAAGTAAAAGTGATTTTTTGGTACGGTGTTGAAGAGCGTAAATCACCGGAATCAATAAGATAAAGGCTACATCAAAAAAGACAGGAATCGCGATGAAGAACCCACTAAACAACAGGGTCCAAGGGGCATTTTTAACTCCAAAACGCTTCAACATATGATCGGCAATTGCCTGTGCAGATCCCGTCACTTCCAATATAGCACCAAACATGGCTCCAAGACCAACAATGGTAGCCACATAACCTAGGGTCGCTCCCATTCCTTTTTGAATGGTTTCAAAAATACTCCCAGGATCTAAACCTGCTACTACTCCAATGAGAATTGTTGCGATTAAGAGAGAGATAAAAGCTGGGGCTTTTAGTTTTAGTATCAAAAACAATAAAACCGAAATGCCAACAAATAAGGCTAAAAGTAGTGTACTTACCATATTAGTTCTTCCAATTATAATGATGTAACCTACCATCAACATCTGATGTTAACTCATAACCATGTGCACCAAAATAATCGCGTTGGGCTTGAATCATATGAGCTGAACTCTGTGATTGAATGCTTTGTTTAAAAAATTCATAAGCGCCACTTAAAGCAGGTGTAGGAACAGGACTGCTAACTAAAGAGGCTAAGGTGTTTTGTATTCCTATGCGATCTTTAGTGAATTGAGCAACGACAGAAGCATCTGATAAAGGCAAGAGTTGCTGATCAACAATGGGAATTAAACGATATAAGAGCTTTGACTTGATGATACAGCCTTCTGTCCATAGTGAGCACACGACTCCAAGATCGATCTCCCAATGTTGCTTTTTAGAAGCAACTTGAATCAACGACAAGCCTTGATGATGATTGATGATTCGAGCAAAACTATAGGTTGCTTTCAAGTCATCAAGCGATAGATTAATCGTTGAATTTTCAAACGCATAGCATTGAGATAGTTGAGTTCGATAGGAACGTTTCGAAGAGCTAAATCGTGCAAATAAGGCAGCAGCCATAAGGGTCGAAGGCTGTCCAAGTTCAACAGCAGCTGTAAGTGACCATGAACCCGTTCCTTTATGAGCAGCACTATCTAAAATACGATCAATCACATATCCCTGATCATCTGTAGTCCTTAGGATTTCAGCGGTAATTCCAAGGAGGTAACTCTTAAGCTCCGTTTGATTCCAAGATTCAAAAATTGAAGCAATTTGATCGTAACTCATTTCTAAAGCTCGGTGCATAATTTCAAAAAGCTCGGCAATCAATTGCATCTCGGCATATTCGATTCCATTGTGAACCATCTTTACAAAATGACCAGCACCACCATCACCTACGTAGGCAGAAGTTGGAGTACCATCTTTTTGTTTTGCTGCTATTGCTTTAAGAACATCTTCCATAAGCTCATAAGCCTCTAAAGAACCTCCAGGCATTAGTGAAGGACCCCGGAGCGCTCCTTCCTCTCCTCCAGAAACACCTAATCCCATAAAGAGAATTCCCTCGTGGTTTAATTCCTCAAATCTGCGTTGACTATCCTTATAATGAGAGTTGCCAGCATCGATAATCAAATCTCCAGACTCTAAAAGAGGCAAGAGCTGCTGAATCACCTCATCCACGGGAGCTCCAGCGGTAAGCATTAGGATAATTTTTCTAGGGCGTTCGATGGATGCTACAAAAGAAGTTAAATCTTCAAAGCCCAAGGCATCACTCAATTCCTTAAACCTGCTAATTTTATTTTGAGCAACTCCTTCCTCACTGCCCTTTACATAGCGATTATACAGAGCGATTTTATAGTTATTTCTAGCGATATTTCTGGCAAGAGATGTCCCCATTACCCCTAATCCTATTAATCCAATACTTGATTTCATATGTGATGTACTAGTGCTGATACTATCGATTCCACCGATTGATTGATTGATACCGTATAAGCATCAGTGGGTTCTTCCAAGATATCAAATTGATTTTGTAATAAGTTTGGCGGCATAAAATGAGTTGTTCGAGCGTGCATTCTCGAATATATTAATTCAAAGCTTCCTTTCAAATATACCCATTCTATAGTTAAATTTTCAGACAGGAGCACTCGATAGGAATGTTTTAATGCAGAGCACGCTAATACAAGTCCTTTTTCTTTGTAAGATGAGCACAAGTTATGTAACGTCTCAAGCCAGGGGATTCGATCCTGATCAGTTAAGGGGATTCCCGAACTCATTTTTTCTTTATTGGAGGCAGAATGAAAATCATCAGCATCAAAAAAAGATAGGTTTAATTCTTGAGCAAGTGATTGTCCTACTGTAGTTTTACCACTTCCACTGACTCCCATGATGATAATGAGTTGAGACATTATAAACTCTGATAATATGATTGAATCATCGCGTTGGTTTCCGCTTTTGATTTAAAGACGTCAAACGTCTTACCTTGAGTTCGCATCGCACCAAGAATATTTGCATAATGACCAGCTGACACCGCATCTGAAGTTGAAGCAAATCCATAGGCTAATCCTCCTGCAAAGGAATCTCCACAACCCGTTGTATCAATGACATCTTGGACTTCATAGGAGGGAATAAAGGTAGTTTGAATACTTCCATCGTCTCGTTTAAAATAAAGATTACAACCATCACTATCCAAGGTAACATATAGATACCGTACTCCTGCATTTAAAACATTAGCCGCAAAATCATCGAGATGAGAACGATCCTCTGAATTATAATCGATAGGTTCAGATGCATCAAAATGACAGTATAACGATTCCTCTAAATTCATTTTAAGCACATCGATATAAGGTAACCATTGATCCATATCTTCCCAATGACAGCGAAGACGATTTCCTTGCTGATCAACATAAGAAGTAGGACCGTGAGCATCAAATATTACTAGTGACCCTTTTTCCTTTATAGCTTTAAGCGTATGTTTTGGCACTTCATAATTCGTAATAGGGACACATACAAATACATCGGCTTCTACGTGTTGAATGTCAGCAGGTTCAATAGGATGCATATTGCTTTTTTGCTTTTCAATTCTATTGTTTTGATCAATAAAATTCAATTCTACAATAGTTCCCTGGTCGTGTTCTTGAGATATAAAGTTTGTATTGATATTTTCATAGGGCGCAAAGACCTCTAGAGTAGCGCTATAATCTTGTTGATGAACATGTGCGATAGGAATCACCTCCCCATTAGCCTCTACCAGTTTACTTACGGCAATAGTAGGATGACTAACGCATCCATATTTGTATATCGTTTCATTTCTGTGAGTGATAATGGTATCTCTAGGAATCGGACCTACAACAGCTATTTTCATATGATTTATTCTTCTTGATCTGTAAATATAGCATTTTCATCGATTCGAAGCTGTTACAGTTCACTAAGGCAGATTCATTCTTTAATTTAGTTTGGGAATTACTTTTTTAGAAGACAACCTCTCCATGGAATCTTTACGCTTTAAAAGCGCTACACGAACGGCTTCATCATAACCTTCTTTTAGCGATTCCAAACTATCGTTCACCCGTTGATAAATCTTTAAGTATTGTTTTGGTTTTGAAGCATAATATATATCATTTTTAGCAAAGGTTAAGCTGTCAATACCATGCCAATTATAAATAATAGTCATAGGAGCTATATCTCGTTCTTTCAAATAGGCGTTTTGAGTGTTTGAAACCGCATTTAGGATAGAGAAGTCAAACAAAATAGCTACCATTTTATCTTCTTCAATAAATGGTTCTGGCTGTTCAATTGTTGGGGAAGAACAACTGACTATCCATAGGCAAACTCCTAAAAATAGAATTCTTATCATCTGTTAAATTCTAATCGTTTTGCATTTCTATCTTTGGAGAATTCTCCGTTGACATAACCTAAATGACCATTAATAAAGGTATGGGTTACACGATTAGAAAATTCAACTCCTTCAAAAGGAGACCAGCCACACTTATAGGCAATATTCTCCTTACTTACACTCCATTTTGAATTTGGAGCTACAACAGCAATATCAGCAAAATATCCTTCTCTTAAGTACCCTCTATCTTGAAGATCAAATAAAATCGCAGGATTATGACACATTTTTTGAACAATTTGCTCTAAAGAAATCATTCCTTGATTATACTTTTCCATCATCCCAATTAAGGAATGTTGAATTAATGGCCCTCCGGAGGGAGCATTCACATATGGATTATTTTTCTCTTCTAATGTATGTGGTGCATGATCTGTTGCTACAATATCAATTCGATCATCCAAAAGTGCCTTCCAAAGACCAGCTCTATCCTCCGCTGACTTAACTGCAGGATTCCATTTAATTAAACTTCCCTTTTCTTTGTAATCCTGTTCACTAAACCAGAGGTGATGCAAGCAAACTTCTGCAGTGATTTTCTTTTCATGAAGGGGAATAGCATTAGAAAACAAATCAGTTTCTATTGCTGTAGATAAATGAAAAACATGCAAACGAGCACCCGTCTGTTTAGCTAACTCAATTGCATTTGATGAGGACAGGTAACACGCCTCAGCAGATCTAATTTTTGGATGCATTTCAAAAGGAATAGCATCACCATAGGTTTCTTTTGCCGCCTCTAAATTGCGCTTAATTGTTGTTTCATCTTCACAATGAGCAGAGATCACTAGAGGTGTTGCTTTAAAAATACCTTCAATGACTTTAGGGTCATCCACCAACATATTCCCAGTTGAAGAGCCTAAGAAAAGTTTTACTCCTGAACAGGCTTTAGGGTCTAACCGCTTCAGTTCTTCTAAATTATCGTTAGTTCCACCAAATAAAAAAGAATAGTTGGCATACGAATGAGCGGCACCCAAAGCCATTTTTTCCTCTAATCGATCAATAGTTACTGTTTGTGGATTGGTGTTTGGCTGTTCCATGAATGAAGTTACCCCACCAGCAAGAGCTGCTCTACTCTCAGAAGCAATATCGCCTTTATAAGTTAATCCAGGCTCTCTAAAATGAACCTGATCATCGATGACACCGGGTAAAACATAAGAACCATTTAAATCGATTACTTGTGCTGAAGCATGACTTAAATTTTTTCCTATTTTTTCAATTCGTTCTCCAGTAATTAGCAGGTCTGTCGCTATTAACTGTCCCTCATTAACCAGTATTCCATTTTTAAGCAAATACACTCCCATTAGAACTTGTTTTTATTAAACATACTATTGAATTTCAATGTTAGCACCCCTAAGATTCCTTCTTTGATAATCGAGGAAGACATTTTTGAGTATCCTTGTTCACGATCTTTAAAAATAATAGAGACTTCTTTGATCGTGAACTTTTTTTTGTAGGCTTTAAATTTCATCTCGATTTGAAAGGCATAACCTACAAATTTCACTTGATCTAAATCGATTGCTTCTAACACCCTTCTATGGTAACATACAAATCCAGCCGTTGGATCCTTGATTGACATTCCGGTAATCAACTTTACGTAATAAGAAGCTCCTAGAGACAACATAACTCTCTTCAACGGCCAATTCACCACATTGATTCCCTTAAGGTAACGTGAACCAACTGCCATATCAGCTCCTAATTCACAAGCCCGATATAGCTTTAATAAATCCTTTGGGTTATGCGAAAAATCAGCATCCATTTCAAAGATATAGTCAAAGTTTCTCGCAAGCGCCCATTTAAACCCATGAATATATGCCTTACCCAATCCTTCTTTTTCAGCTCTAATTTCCAAAAAAAGTCGGTCGACAAATTCGTGTTGAAGTTCCTTGACTATTAAATTCGTTCCATCCGGAGAATTATCATCTACAATAAGCACAGAAAACGGGATATGTAACGAAAAGACAGCCCTGATGATCGCCTCAACATTTTCTCTCTCATTATAAGTGGGTATGATAACCAGGGGTTTAGACATAAGTAAGATTTGTACAAAAATAACAATTAGACCTCAGAAGAACCCCTCCAGAGCGGATTAATTTGTAATTTTGAATTCAATTTAGTAAAACAAAAAGATCCTATACCCTTTAAAGTGGAATCAAGCTTAAGAACTATTTTTCAAGAAGATTGGATGGCTGTCGTGCTCTTCAGTTCATTGATGCTATTAAGCTGGTCTAAACACGTATTTCCTCAACTTTTTAATCAATTTAAATATATTCTTGTCAATCAAAAGTTTACACTTAGTTTTTACCAGACTAAAATGCTAAGCCATCCCTATTTTTTATCGATGGCAATCATCTCCTGGTTAAATATAAGTCTGTTTTGTTACTTGATTATTCCTCAAATCAATCCTACGATTAAAGATCATTTTGAAGTTACTTTTACCTATGTCACTTTCTATTGTGGCGCTTTTCTTATAATCAAAACACTTCTACAATTAATTCTAGGAGAAATCTTTGACAACCACCTCATCAAACGATTCCTATTTTCTAAATCAAGTCTATTAAGCTTTAACTCCTGGATCCTATATAGTGGATCAATTTTGTTAATCTACCTTTTAAACCAAAATTTAATTATCATATACTCAGTGAGTTTACTTTTTTTATTGCTTTATATTATTGGTTATATCAATATATTAAGAAATTACAAAAAATATGTTTTAAGTCAAATATTGTATTTTATTCTTTATCTTTGCGCCTTGGAAATTGCTCCATTAGTAATCATTATTAGTTATCTCAAGATTGCATAATTATTTATGAAGGTAAAAACTATATTAGTTTCTCAGCCAGAACCAAAAGCAGAAAATTCTCCGTATACTAGGCTGATTGAAAAGGAAAAAGTAAAGGTTGATTTTAGACCTTTTATTCATGTAGAGGGAGTAGATGCTAAAGAAGTTAGACAGCAGAAAATTGACTTAAACGAGTTTAGCTCTATCATTTTAACTAGCAGAAAATCAGTAGATCACTTCTTTAGGCTCGCTGAGGAGATGCGTTTCAAAGTTCCTGACACCCTTAAGTATTTTTGTATATCAGAAGCTGTCGCTTACTACCTACAAAAATATGTGGTTTACAGAAAACGAAAAATTTATGTAGGTAATCATACCTTTAAAGATTTAGCTCCGTTAATTAAAAAATACAAGAACGAAAAATACTTACTTCCAAGTTCTGATGTATTAAAACCAATCATTCCTGAAACACTTAATGAATTAGGAGTGAACTGGAAAAGAGGTATATTCTACAAAACAGTCATTAGTGATTTATCTGATCTAAGTGATGTTTTTTATGACGTATTAGTTTTCTTTTCCCCATCAGGAATTGAATCTTTGTTTAAAAATTTTCCTGATTTTCAACAAAACAATACTAGAATTGCTGTTTATGGTAACTCAACAATTGAGGCCGCTAAGAAAGCGAAACTGCGCGTTGATATTTCAGCACCAACTCCTGAAGCGCCATCAATGACCATGGCTATTCACAATTACATCAAAAACGTTAACAAGAAGTAACGTTAGTTATTTACTCGCATCAAAAGGCCTTACAGGGCCTTTTTTTAATTCCTATTCTGTCAAAAAACGATCGTTCAATGGGCTTAGCTACTAGTAAACCCATTCATGTGCTCCATATTCCTGCTATTAGAATGAGTATCTTACAGGGCCTCCTCTTCTGATTTCTTCAGAGGTAAATTCTTCGAATTTCTTAAAGTTAGCTCTAAAAGCATGTGCTAATTTAAATGCAGACTCATAATAGGACTGATCATCACCTAACCAGGATCTTCTTGGACTCAACACCTCATCAGGAACACCTGGACAGTGTCTTGGTTGAGCAGTGCCAAATACGGAGTGTATATGATAATGATCGTAATCGTAAGGCCCTAATTCACCTTTCATAGCGGCATTGATCATCGCTCGAGTATACTTTAGTTTCATACGTGAACCAACACCATAAGGACCTCCAGTCCATCCCGTATTTACTAACCAAACAGCTACTCCAGCTGCAGACATCTTCTCAGAAAGCATTTCTGCATATGTAGCTGGATGTAATGGCATGAATGGAGATCCAAAACAAGCGGAGAACGAAGGTTGCGGTTCTTTTACCCCTGCTTCTGTACCGGCGACTTTTGCAGTATATCCAGAAATAAAGTGGTACGCTGCTTGAGCTGCGGTCAATTTTGAGATTGGAGGTAAAACACCAAAAGCATCAGCTGTTAAAAAGAAAATATTTTTGGGGTTTTTACTAATTGATGGCTGTTGAATATTTGGAATAAAGTCAATAGGATAACTCACACGGGTGTTTTGAGTAATACTGCTATTAGTATAGTCTACAACTCCATTTTCATCAGCAACTATATTTTCAAGTAATGCTCCTTTTTTGATCGCACCAAAAATTTCAGGTTCATTAGCTGCAGAAAGATCAATCACTTTTGCATAACAGCCTCCTTCAAAATTAAAGACGGTATTTTCTTTTGTCCATCCATGCTCATCATCTCCTACTAATTTTCTAGAAGCATCAGCAGATAGAGTAGTTTTTCCTGTTCCCGATAATCCAAAGAAAATAGCAGTGTCCCCTTCCTCACCAACATTTACTGAACAGTGCATAGGAAGCACCTCTTTATAGACGGGAAGAATAAAGTTCAACGCTGAGAAAATCCCTTTTTTAATCTCTCCCGTATAGGCCGTACCTCCTATTATAATTTTCTTTTTAGTAAAGTTTAAGATGGCAAAATTTTCTTGTCTAGTTCCATCGACTTCAGGATCAGCCATAAATCCAGGAGCACAAAGTACTGTCCATTCCGGATTTAAATGTTCTAATTCTTCTTCACTTGGGCGAATGAACATATTATAGGCAAACATATTTGACCACGGATATTCAGTCACTATTCTTATCGGCATATGATACGCTTCGTCTGCACAAGCATATGCATCTCTTACATAAATTTCATGATCTGACAAGTAATGAACCACCTTATCGTATAAGGCATCAAATTTAGCTGCACTAAAGGGAATATTAACGGCTCCCCACCATACTTGATTCTTAGTGGTATGATCGTTAACTATAAAACGATCTAAAGGAGAGCGACCGGTAAACTTACCCGTTGTTACGGCTAAGGCCCCAGTACTAGTTAGGTAACCCATATCCTTATTAATAGTGTCATCAGTCAGTTGATCGGGCGTATCTTGATAATGAATTATTTCACTTGTTACGCCAATTGATCTTAGGGAAACTGTAAGTTTTGGTTGTCGTTTACTACTCATGATGTTAACATTGATTTAGTTACTAAGGCAAAGATAAGGTACTCAAAACGGTAAGCATAAGACATAGATCAGCCATAAGTGGTGGTTTTAAGGGTGTAAAAGGCAGCAAGAAACCATGCGATTAAAAACAGAACTCCTCCAAGAGGCGTTATATAGACTAAAAACGACCATTCAATTCCAATCAGTGGTAAAAGATAGTACGCATAAATTGAACCGGAGAATAGAAGAATCCCAAAAACAAGTAAATAAAACAATAATTGTTGGTGTTTTAATGTAAATCTATTGACACTTATTCCAATGATTAATAGCAGTAGTGTATGAATCATTTGATAATAAATCCCTGTTTTGAATGCGTCTAATGCTTTAGGAGCTAAAAGGTCGCTTAAGGCATGGGCCCCAAAGGCTCCTAAGGCTACAGCTGCAAATCCGAAGATAAAAGCAGTACTTAAAATTGTTTTATTCATAACTTTTTATATATTTATAGTTATATATGTAAAATACTTTCGTTACAATATACCTTATAAAAATACAATAATTTAAGCGCACAATGGGACGTACTATTGGATTAATTGGAGCTGGAAAATCTACGAGTTATCTCATAAAATACCTATTAGATAAAAGCAAATCAGAAAATTTTGTACTTCATATAGCTGATCAATCAGTTGAACACTTAGATCCTAAAGTAACGCATCATCAAAATATAAGCATTTATACAGCAAATATGTTAGATGATCAACTACGAGCCGAGTGGATTAAAGACAAAAATCTTATCATATCGATGCTCCCTGCCCGCTTTCATCATTTAGTCGCTACCGATTGTGTTGCCTCAAGAGTTCCTATGCTCAGCGCATCTTACATCAGTGATGAAATTAGAGCGATGGAAAATGAAATCAAACAAAACGGCTTGCTATTTATGTTTGAAATGGGCGTAGATCCTGGAATTGATCATATGAGTGCAATGCAAGTTATTGACAGAATCAATTCTGAAGGTGGCAAAATGGAGATGTTTGAATCCTTTACAGGAGGCTTAATCGCCCCAGAAAGCGATACTAATTTATGGAACTATAAATTTACCTGGAATCCTAGAAACGTAGTGATGGCAGGCCAAGGAGGAGCTGCTAAGTTTCTTCAAGAAGGAACCTATAAATATATTCCTTATCACAAGTTATTTAGAAGAACTGAATTTTTAGATATTGAAGGCTATGGAAAATTTGAAGCCTATGCCAATAGAGATTCATTAAAATACCAATCGGTATATGGTTTAGACGACATCAAAACCTTATATCGAGGAACTATTAGAAAAGTAGGGTTTTCTAAAGCCTGGAATTACCTGATTGAACTTGGTATGACAGATGATAGTTATCAAATATCCAATTCCAAAGGAATGAGCTACAGAGCCTTTACCAATATGTTTCTTCCGTATTCGCCAACCAACACCGTTGAACTAAAACTTCGACACTATTTAAAAATTGATCAAGATGATAGTATCTGGGATAAACTAGTGGAACTTGACTTATTTAAAGAGGAATGTCTCATCGAAATCGCAAATGGCACTCCAGCTCAAATACTTCAAGAGATTCTTTCTAAGAAGTGGCGTCTTGAAGAAACCGACAAAGATATGATTGTCATGTATCATAAATTTGGTTATCAGCGCGATGGTAGGTTTAAACAACTAGATGCTTCTATGGGTGTTATTGGAATAGACTCCCGTTATACCGCAATGGCAAAAACAGTAGGATTACCTTTAGGTATCACCGCGATTCATATGCTCAATAATACGATTAAACTCACAGGAATTCAACTGCCTACACGAAAAGAGATCTATGAACGAGTACTTAAGGAATTAGTTGAATTTGACATTCAATTTACGGAACGAGAATGCCCCTATCACGGATACCATCATAAACCATAGCGCTGTAATCGTAAAACACTATATTTGTTTTAAATTGTAATTATAAATGAATTTTTCTAATAATACCGTAAGCTTAGATGGCATCGATAAAGAAATCCTGCGTTTTTTAATGGAGGATGCTAGAAAGCCTATTTTGGAAATTGCTCGACAAATTGGCATCTCAGGAGCTGCTATTCATCAACGACTCCGAAAATTAGAAGGTTCTGGAATTATCAAAGGTTCTAAATTTATGGTAGATCCTAAGGTAGTTGGATACAACACCATGGCCTATATTGGAATTTTCTTAGACAAGGCGATGAGTAATCCTAGTGCTATCAAAGCACTAAAAGCGATACCTGAAGTGTTAGAATGTCACTACACTACTGGTAACTGGTCTATCTTGATCAAAGTACTTTGCCGTGATAATGCACATTTGATGGATTTACTCAACAAAAAAATACAACAAATCAATGGCGTGTCGAGAACAGAAACTTTTATTTCCTTAGATCAACAGATCGATCGACAGATTCAATTGTAATTAATCTCTTGAACCTAAGAATCGAAGGATAAAGTATGCTAATGTTGCTAATGCTCCAATAGCCGCTACTAGATAAGTTCTTGCAGCCCATTTTAAAGAATCTTTAGCTCCAGCCAATTCTTGTTGGTTAACAATCCCCTTTGCTTCCATCCATTTGATGGCACGATGACTTGCATCATATTCAACAGGTAAAGTGATCACACTAAAGGCAGCCACAATTCCATAAAGAACAATTCCCAATAACATTAATCCAGATCCTAGCGATGAAGTAGCTGATAAAATCAATCCCCCCATGATCACCCACTGAGATAAGCCTGAAGCTACCTGAACCATAGGAACCATTTGAGAACGCATTTGTAACCAAGAATAAGCCTCAGCATGCTGAACAGCATGACCACATTCGTGAGCTGCTACTGCTGCAGCTGCTGCATTTCGTTGTGCATAAACTGCCTCCGAAAGGTTCACTGTTTTATCTTTAGGATTATAATGGTCCGTTAATCGACCTGGGGTAGAAATTACTTTAACATCATAGATACCATGATCATGTAGCATTTTTTCTGCAACTTCAGCACCACTCATTCCATTAGATAGCCGTAATTCAGAATAGTGCTTAAATTTTCTTTTAAGTTTTGAACTCACCGACATAGAAACAATTGCGATCAATCCAACAAGTAAATAATAAGTCATCATAGGTAGTGTATTTATATGCTATGTATGAAACAAAAATAGAACCAAATAATAAGATTTTTAATAATTTAACAAATTTTAGCAGCCTACTGACAAGCTGTCTTTCTATTTGTGCTTTATCTTGAGTATGATAATAGATAAATTAAAAAGCGCTGTAATTGCATTTGCAATAATAATAGGTATCGAGTTTAAGTGAATACCATAGAGAAGCCATAAAATAACTCCAGTGAACATGACTACATACATCACTAAAGAAATATCTTTGGTTGATTTTTCCTTATAAGACTTTAATGCCTGAGGAACAAAGGCTAAAGTAGTCAATGTTGCTGCAGTAAATCCTATAAGCTCAAAAACCTCCATTAACCGACGATGTTTACAATTTTACCCGGCACAATAATAACTTTCTTTGGAGTGCGATCACCTAAGTATTCTTTTGTTTTAGGGTGCTCCATCACTCGCTTTTCTATTTCATCTTTTGAAAGATCAAGCGGCAATTCGAAGGTAAATCGCATCTTTCCATTAAATGAAATTGGATAAACCTTTTGATCTTCAACCACGTACTTAGATTCAAATTTAGGGAAGTTCTCAAAGGCGATAGACTCTTGATGACCCATCTGATTCCATAATTCTTCTGCGATGTGTGGCGCATATGGTGAAATCAATACCGCCAAAGGTTCTAGAATAGCTCTTGCCGTACATTTTTGGCTACTGAGTTCATTGACACAAATCATAAAGGTAGACACAGAAGTATTAAATGAAAAGTTATCGATATCCTCCGTGACCTTTTGAATTGTCTTATGCAAGCTTTTAAGGGCTTCTTTAGTAGGTTCACTATCGGTAAGCTTCAGTCCATTTTGATCAAAATAGAGTTTCCATAGCTTTTTCAAAAACCCATGTGTTCCAGTAATACCAGCCGTATTCCAAGGCTTAGATTGTTCCAATGGTCCTAAAAACATTTCATATAAACGCAGGGAATCAGCACCATAGGTTTCACAAATTTCGTCAGGACTAACTACATTGTATTTAGACTTTGACATCTTTTCTACTTCTCTAGTTGTGATCATCAATCCTGCTTCTAATTCAAATTCAGCATCCTTAAATTCAGGTCTCCATGCCTTAAAAGCGTCTATATCTAATTCATCTGAAGCATTTACCATAGCTACATCTACATGTATTGGCTGCAAATCTCTATCTTGAATTAATCCTTTAGACACAAAAGTATTGGTGTTGGGAATTCGATGGACAAAAGCTGAGGTCCCTGTAATCATTCCTTGATTGATGAGTTTCTTTGCAAATTCATCTGTTACAACTATCCCTCTATCGAATAAGAATTTTTGCCAAAAACGTGCATAAAGCAAATGCCCTGTAGCGTGCTCTGAACCCCCAATGTATAAATCTACATCTTGCCAATAAGAAATCGCCTCTTTGGAGAAGAGTTCATCAGCATTATGAGCATCCATATATCGATTAAAATAAAAGGAACTACCTGCCCATCCAGGCATCGTATTCATTTCTAGTGGAAAAACAGTTGTATGGTTGATCATCTCATTTGAAACAACCTTGTTCTCCTGGGTATCCCACGCCCAAACAGCAGCATTACCCAATGGGGGTTCCCCTGTTTCTGTTGGAAGGTATTTTTCAACTTCCGGTAATTTAATAGGTAAATAAGTAGCATCGATCAATTGAGGCATTCCATCTTTGTAATAGATTGGAAAAGGTTCTCCCCAATACCGTTGTCTACTAAAGACCGCATCTCTAAGTTTAAAGTTCACTTTAGCTTTACCACAACCTCGTTCTTCAATTGCAGCAATAACTGACTTCATCGCCTCTTTATGAGTTAATCCTGTTAAAAAATCTGAATGATCAATCTTAGCATTGGCCTTATCTTCAAAAGCAGCCTCACTGATGTCCACATCCATAAAGATATTCGGAATCTCAATATTAAAGTGCTTGGCAAAATCATAATCACGTTGATCCCCACATGGAACTGCCATAACAGCCCCTGTTCCATAACCTGCTAAAACATAATCTCCTATCCATATCGGAATTGCTTCACCGGTAAATGGATGTGCTACATAGGAACCCGTAAAGGCACCACTGATGGTTTTAACATCTGCCATACGCTCGCGCTCAGAACGCTTAGCAGTCGCACTAATATAAGCTGTTACTTCCGCTTTTTGCTCAGGAGTAGTTAAGTGCTCCACCAATTCATGTTCAGGAGCTAAGGTCATAAAACTCACTCCAAATATAGTATCAGGTCTAGTGGTGAAAACCTCAACATCAAAGATGGAGGATTGATGTTCATTAGGGATTGTTTTAAAGATCACAGCAGCACCGGTTGAACGTCCAATCCAATTGGTTTGCGTATCCTTTAAGGGTTGTGGCCAATCGATTTTTTGTAAATCGTCTAACAGTCGTTGAGCATAAGCAACAATTCTCATACTCCACTGCAACATTTTCTTTCGAACTACTGGGTGACCTCCTCGTTCTGATACCCCATTAATGATTTCATCATTTGCCAAAACCGTTCCAAGTGCAGGACACCAGTTCACTTCGGTTTCTGCCAAATAAGTCAAGCGGTATTTAAGCAACAATTCTTCTTGCTCTTTTGGACTCATGGACTTCCACTGATCTGCAGTAAATTCCTCAATGCCTTCATCACAAACAGCAGTAACATTCAAATTGCCTTCCTGCTCAAAAAGAGTGATCAGTTCCGCAATAGGTGCTGCTTTATCTGTAGATTTATTATACCAGGATTCAAATAATTGAGAAAAAATCCATTGGGTCCATTTGTAGTAGTCTTCATTTGAAGTTCTTACTTCTCTACTCCAATCAAACGAAAAACCGATTTTATCCAACTGCATACGGTACCGCTTAATATTTTCAGCGGTAGTTATCGCAGGATGTTGACCTGTCATGATTGCATACTGTTCTGCCGGTAGTCCAAAGGAATCATACCCCATTGGATGTAGCACATTATACCCTTGATGTCTTTTATAACGGGCATAGATATCAGAAGCGATATACCCCAATGGATGACCAACATGAAGTCCCGCACCAGAAGGGTAAGGAAACATATCGAGTACATAATACTTGGGTTTATCCGATGTATTATCAGCTTTAAAAGTTTGGTTTTTGGACCAATACGCTTGCCATTTGGCCTCTATTTGATTGAAATTATATTCCATAATAGTTTTTTGCTCTATTTAAGGGGTCACAAAAATAACAAAAACAAAGCAGTCCTGTGGCTATTCGAGTCGCTAAATTACTCAAAACGAATACCTATAGAATAGCAGATACTCCTTATTATAATTCTAGTCTTTTTAATTACCTTTGAAAACACTATGAGTAACGCATTTGACAAATTTCAAAAACGTAGGTTGATTTCATCCTATTTCTCAGTAAGCCTAAGTATAAGCCTAGTCCTGTTTTTAATGGGAATATTAGGAATTCTAGTTCTCAATACTAATAAAATAGGCGACTACTTTAAGGAGCAAATCACTATAACAGTATTTATTAAAGATCGTGCTAACCAGGTGGATGTTAAGCAACTGGAACAACACATATCGATGGCAGCGTATACTAAATCCAATCGATTTATCACCAAAGAAGAGGCTGCAAAAGAATTTTCCAAAGACTTAGGAGAAGATTTTATGAATTTTCTTGGATATAATCCACTTCAAAATGCATATGAAATCCATTTAAAAGCAGCTTACGTCACTTCAGCAATGATGGAGTTGATCGTCAATGAACTTTCTTCCAATACTATAGTATCCGAGATTTCTTATGATCAACCTCTAGTAGCATTATTGAATGACACGATCAAAAAAATTAGCTATTGGATATTAGTCAGTAGCGCAGTCCTGTCATTGGTTGCTTTTTTACTAATTAATAGCTCCATACGTCTTTCAATTTATTCTAAACGATTTATTATAAAGACCATGCAAATGGTAGGAGCTACCAAAGGATTTATTCGAAAACCATTCATTGTACAGAATATAAAATTAGGGCTCATTGGAGCTGTTGTGGCTAGCCTAGGAATTGGTTTTGTCCTGTATTACGTTCACCTTAATTTTCCTGAGCTCTCCCTACTTTACGATTATGTAAACCTGAGCATTGTTTTTGGCGGAGTTTTTATGTTAGGGATACTAATTGCATGGATCAGCACCTTTTTTGCTGCGCAACGATTCCTAAATTTAAGAACCGTCGATTTATACTATTAAGAAGATGACTATGAAAAAAACTAAAGAGGATTCAAAAAAAGAAATGCTATTTAAAAAGAAAAACTACACATTTCTATTTATAGGATTAGCATGTATGACCCTTGGATTTCTACTCATGTCAGGAGGTAAATCAACTGACCCTACCATCTTTAATCCTGAGATTTATAATTTTAGAAGAATTCGACTTGCTCCCACACTTGTGTTAATTGGATTAGGTATTCAAGTCTATGCCATTCTAACCACCACTAAAAAATAAGTATGGAGACTATTGACGCGATTATACTTGGAATCATCCAAGGACTAACTGAATTTTTACCAGTTTCATCAAGTGGACACCTAGAACTCACTAAAGCGATCATAGGAGATGGACTAGTAGCTGAGCAAAGTTTACTATTTACTATTGTTCTACATTTTGCAACCGCTTTAAGTACCGTTGTTGTATTTTATAAAGACATCTTAGAACTTCTTAAGGGACTCTTCTCTGCTAAGAAAAATGAGGAACGTAAGTATGTATTTAAAATTATCATCTCCATGATTCCTGCCGTAGTAGTTGGATTGCTTTTTGAAGAACAACTTAGCACCTTATTTACGGCCAATGTTCCCTTAGTAGGGTTAATGCTCCTCCTTACAGCTGCCCTATTAATTATCACTGATAAAGCACCAATAAGCGATAGCGCAGTGTCTGTAAAATCTGCAGGGATAATTGGAATTGCTCAATCAATTGCTATGCTTCCAGGAATATCAAGATCTGGAGCTACCATAGCTACTGCCGTTCTCTTAAAAACAGATCGAACAAAGGCTGCTCGCTTTTCATTTTTAATGGTGATTCCACTCATCTTTGGGAAAATTGCCAAAGATGCACTTTCAGGTGATATCGTATTTAATCCAAGTGACATTAACGCCGTCATTGCTGGATTTATTGCTGCATTTATCTTTGGGTTGATCGCTTGTAAATGGATGATATCACTTGTTAGAAAAAGTAAGCTTCACTATTTTGGGTACTATTGCGCCGTTGTTGGGACGTTATCTATCGGATATTATTTCTTCACCTAACATGGAACACTTAAGCGCTGAAGATTTTTTAAACGGACAAACACTTCTAATTGACAAGGAACTTAACTGGACTTCTTTTCAAGCGGTTAACGCCATAAAATGGGCAATCCGGAAACGTTTTGATCTCAAAAAAATAAAGGTGGGACATGCAGGAACATTAGACCCCTTAGCTACTGGTTTATTGGTTATATGTACGGGAAAACACACCAAAATTATTCAAAATATTCAAGGACAAACTAAAGTCTACACCGGAATCATAACCCTTGGAGGCACGACCCCTTCTTATGATCTTGAAACTACAATCGATCAAAATTTTCCAACAGATCATATTGACAAAGAACTGCTTCATAATACCACAAAAAAATTCATAGGAGATATCGAACAATTCCCTCCAGTGTTCTCTGCTCTTAAAAAAGATGGAAAACGACTGTACGAATTTGCTAGAGCTGGCGAAGCCGTTGAAATAACACCTAGGACGATTCATATCGATCAGTTTGATATCACCGCTATCGAAGGAGTAAACATTCATTTTAGAGTTAAATGTAGCAAAGGAACGTATATCAGGTCCCTTGCTCATGATTTTGGAAAAGCGTTAAACTCAGGAGCACACCTTTCCAGTCTTCGAAGAGAAGCTATTGGGGATTATGCTGTCAATGATGCCTTGAGCATTGAGGAGTTTAAACAGCGAATCGGATTTAAAGAGCACTAAAATGAATTGGCTCAACCACTATAAAAGAACCCTTTATCAACTAGGAACACACCTAGCCCATCTACTGAGCAGAAAACAATGGGCCTTAGTCATAAGCACCTGTATTTTAGGCGTTTTTCTGATCTTGTCCTATCAGCTTGAATTAAAGAGTTTAACAGACGAAATCTTGATTGAATTAGCCATAGAAGAACCCGAAGAAGCGCCTAAAGAGGAACCTATAAAAGAAAAAGAAGAGCTCCAAGAATTAGAACCTAAAACCAATAAAGCCTACAATACCTCATTAAAAGAA
>Ga0233451_10002063_pt1 | contig 18720 bp, 19 predicted proteins | sample 011ome_29_FD_183052 | JGI IMG/M metagenome (GOLD analysis project Ga0233451, IMG submission 183052) | Coastal salt marsh microbial communities from the Groves Creek Marsh, Skidaway Island, Georgia - 011504CT (spades assembly) | ecosystem: Environmental > Aquatic > Marine > Intertidal zone >...
GTCTTCTCGGCGTTCGGTGGACCCGGGCGTCTGGCGATGGGCTTCTCGCCGACCTACTCGATGTACGAGCAGTACGCCCGCGACACCCACACGCGCTATCGCACGGTGGGCCGGCGCCCGGACTTCGGCCTGGATGCCGCGATGGTCGTCGCCGCGATGATCGGCGGATCGCCCGACATCGTCATCCTCACCTCGCCCAATAACCCGACCGGCACGGCCCTGTCGCTCGACGTCGTCTCCGCGGCCTGCGCGATGTCGACCGGCATCGTCGTGGTCGACGAGGCCTACGCCGAGTTCCGCCGCCCCGGCACCCCCACGGCGCTCACGCTGCTCGAGGCCCATCCCAACCTCATCGTGACGCGGACGATGAGCAAGGCCTTCGCCCTCGCCGGCGCACGCGTCGGGTACGCCGTTGCTGCGCCCGAGGTGATCGACGCACTGCGCCTGGTGCGCCTGCCCTACCACCTCTCGAGCGTCACGCAGGCGGTCGCGCGCACGGCGCTGGCCTTCGGCGACGAGTTGCTGGGCCAGGTCGACCTGCTGCGTGCCGAGCGCGATGCGCTCGTCGTATGGCTGCGCGAGCACGGGATGCAGGCGGTCGATTCCGACGCCAACTTCATCCTCTTCGGCGAGTTCACCGACCGGCATCGCGCGTGGCAGGCGCTTCTTGACCAGGGCGTCCTCGTCCGCGAGGTCGGGCCCGAGGGCTGGCTGCGCGTCACCGTGGGCACGCCCGACGACAACGCGGCGCTCCGGACGGCGCTCGAGCAGGTCATCGCCCAGGACGGCATGATGGTGCGCTCCGACGGTGATCAGGCCGCGGGCGATGCAGGAGAGGACCTTCGATGAGCCGCACGGGCCGGGTCGAGCGCACGACCAAGGAGAGCAGCGTCCTCGTCGAGATCGACCTCGACGGGTCCGGGCGCGCGGATGTGCAGACCGGGGTCCCGTTCTTCGACCACATGCTGAGCCAGTTGGGCAAGCACGGCGGCTTCGACCTCACCGTGCGCACGACCGGCGACCTCGAGGTCGATGCGCACCACACCGTGGAGGACACCTCGCTCGCGCTCGGCTCCGCCTTCCGCGAGGCGCTGGGCGATGCCGCGGGCACGCGCCGCTTCGGCGACTCGCTGGTGCCGCTCGACGAGTCGCTGAGCCAGTGCGCCGTCGACCTCTCCGGCCGGCCCTACCTCGTGCACGTCGAGCCGGAGATCGTCGAGCTCATCGGCACCTACGACACGACGCTCACGCGCCACATCTTCGAGTCCTTCGTCGCCACAGCGCAGATCACCCTGCACGTGCGGGTGCTCAACGGCCGCAACGCCCACCATGTGGTCGAGGCGCAGTTCAAGTCCTTCGCGCGCGCCCTGCGCGATGCCGTCGCCCTCGATCCGCGTGTCGTCGGCGTGCCGTCGACCAAGGGCACGCTGTCGAGCCGCGAGTCCGCGGAGGCCTGATGGGCTGGACCGCCGTACTCCTGCTCGCCCTGGCCGGATTCCTCGCGGGCGGCACCTACTCCTTTGCCAAGCAGGGCAAGCGCAACGCCGCGGTGATCCTCGGGATCCTCGCCGTGATGGCGCTCGTGGGCGGCGCGCTCTATGCGTGGAGCGCTCAGTGAGGGCCCACTCCTGATGCCTTCGGTCGTCGTCCTCGACTACGGCTCCGGCAACCTCCGCTCCGCACAGCGTGCGCTCGAGCACGCGGGCGCGACGGTCGAGGTCACCGCCGATCCCGATGCGGTCATGGCCGCGGACGGTCTTGTCGTGCCGGGCGTCGGCGCCTTCGCGGCGTGCATGGAGGGCCTGCGGGCGGTGGATGCGCCCAAGCTCGTGGGACGTCGACTTGCCGGAGCGCGCCCCGTCCTCGGCATCTGCGTCGGGATGCAGGTGCTCTTCGAGACCGGAGTCGAGCACGGCATCGAGACTCCGGGCCTGGCGGAGTGGCCCGGCGTCGTCGAGCGGCTGCACGCTGACGTCCTGCCGCACATGGGCTGGAACACCGTGGCCGCTCCCGAGGGCTCGCGCATGTTCGACGGCATCCGCGACGAGTACTTCTACTTCGTCCACTCCTACGGCGTCCTCGACTGGCTGCTGCCCCCGTCGGATCGCATGACGGCGCCGGGCGTGACGTGGACGACGTACGGCGCTCCCTTCGTCTCCGCGGTCGAGAACGGCCCGCTCTGGGCGACGCAGTTCCATCCCGAGAAGTCCGGGGACGCCGGGGCGCAGCTGCTGCGCAACTGGCTCGGGACCCTGGGCTGACGAGGGCTGGCGAGGGCTGATCATGGCGAAGGAGCGTGCCCGCAAGCGGGCCGAGCGCGAGGCCGCAGCGGAGCGCGAGCGCGCGCAGCGGGCCCGCAAGCGCGTGCGACGCGAGCGGGTCGAGCGCGGGAAGCGTGCTGTTGCCTCGCTCGTGCCGGACGCCCCCAAGCGCACGCCCGGGCTCCTCGCGCGCAGGAAGCGGCGCCGGCTCCTGGCCTTCGCCCTCGGGATCGCCGCCCTCTGCGTGCTCACCTGGCCCTTCCTGCCGAGCTGGACGGCGCGCTTCGTCGTGCTCGTCCTCGCCCTCCTCGCCGCCCCCGTGGTGTGGGTGATCTCCTTCGGCCGGGTCTGACGGCGAGCTCCCTCACGCGTAGGGTTCGCACCATGTCTCCTGGCACCCGATTCGAGCTCCTCCCGGCCGTCGACATCGCCGACGGCACCGCCGTGCGCCTGGTCAAGGGCGAGGCGGGCACCGAGACGTCGTACGGCGATCCGGTCGCCGCGGCCCGCCAGTGGGTCGACCAGGGCGCCTACTGGCTCCACGTCGTGGACCTCGATCGGGCCTTCGGCCGGGGCACCAACGCCGAGCAGGTCGCCGCCATCGTGGCCGACGTGCGCGACCGCTGCCACGTCGAGGTCGCCGGGGGCATCCGTGACGACGCCTCGCTCGAGGCGGCGCTGGCGACCGGCGCGCATCGCGTCGTGATCGGCACCGCGGCGATGGAGCAGCCCGACTGGGTCGCCAAAGTCATCGCGCAGCACGGTGACCGCATCGCGGTCTCCCTCGACGTGCGCGGCACCACGCTCGCCGCGCGCGGATGGACCCAGGAGGGCGGCGACGTCTTCGAGGCCATCGACCGCCTCGATGCCGCAGGCTGCGCGCACTACATCGTCACCGACGTCGAGCGCGACGGCACGATGCACGGCCCGCATTTCCACCTGCTGCACCGCATCTGCAAGCACACGTCGACGCCCGTGATCGCCTCCGGCGGCATCGCGACGCTCGAGGACGTGCACAAGCTCGTCGAGATGATCCCCCAGGGGATCGCCGGTGCGGTCGTGGGTCGCGCGCTCTACGACCAGGCCTTCACCTTCCCCGAGCTGGTCGCCGCCATCGAGCCCCGGATCGACCTGTGGACCTGGGGTCCGCCGCAGCCGTGAGCCTCGCCGTACGCGTGATCCCGTGCCTCGACGTCGATGCCGGGCGCGTCGTCAAGGGTGTCAACTTCACCGGGCTCCGCGACGCCGGCGACCCGGTCGAGCTCGCGCGCCGCTACGACGCCGAGGGTGCCGACGAGCTCGTCTTCCTCGATATCACCGCGTCGTCGGGTGATCGCGAGACGACGTACGACGTGGTGCGCCGCACTGCCGACCAGGTCTTCATCCCGCTCACCGTCGGCGGGGGAGTGCGCTCCGTCGCCGACTTCGATCGCCTCCTGCGCGCGGGCGCGGACAAGGTGAGTCTGAGCACCGCGGCGGTCACCGGACCCGAGCTCATCGATGCTGCGGCCGCGCAGTTCGGCTCGCAGTGCGTCGTGCTCTCCGTCGACACCCGACGTGCCCCGGGCATGGAGTCCGGCTTCGAGGTGACGACGCACGGGGGTCGCGAGGGCAGCGGGCGCGACACACTGGCCTGGGTGCGCGAGGCCGTCGACCGGGGAGTGGGGGAGATCCTGCTCAACTCCATGGATGCCGACGGCACGCGCGACGGCTTCGACCTCGAGCTCATCCGCGCCGTGCGCGACTGCGTCGACGTGCCCATCATCGCGAGCGGCGGAGCCGGCCGTGCCGAGCACGCGGTGCCCGCGGTCCAAGCCGGCGCCGATGCGGTGCTCGCGGCGAGCATCTTCCATTTCGGCGACGTGACCATCGGCGAGGTCAAGGACGCTCTCGCCACCGCGGGGCTGCCCGTGCGCCCGGTCGCCGCGCGCGCGTCGCGATAGCGGAGAATGGCGACGTGACCGAGGTGCGCTACGACGAGCGCGGGCTGGTGCCCGTCGTCGTCCAGCAGTGGGACACCGGCGAGGTGCTCATGATGGCGTGGATGGACGCCGAGGCCCTGCGGCGCACCCGCGACAGCGGACGCGCCACCTACTGGTCGCGCAGCCGACAGGAGTACTGGGTCAAGGGAGAGACCTCCGGCCATGCGCAGGCGGTGCGCGACATCCGCGTCGATTGCGACGGTGACACGCTCCTGCTCCTGGTCGATCAGACCGGTGCGGCCTGCCACACCGGCTCGCGCACGTGCTTCACGCCGCTGCCGGACGAGGGACCATGAGCGCACGCCGCGCCTGGGGCTTCCCGCTCCCGGCCCCGGGGGGCACCGCGCCCGCGCTCGATCGCTTCCGCGAGCTGGCTGCCGGCCGTCGCGTGATCCCCGTCGTGCGCAGGCTGCTCGCCGACGGCGAGACGCCGGTGGGCCTCTACCGCAAGCTCGCGCAGGAGCGCCCCGGCACCTTCCTACTGGAGTCCGCCGAGCACGGGCGTGCCTACTCGCGCTTCTCCTTCATCGGCGTGCGCAGCAGCGCGCTCCTCACGGAGCGCGACGGCGAGGTCGCCTGGTGGGGCACCCCGCCACTCGACGTTCCGCGCGAGGGGGATCCGCTCGCGGCGCTGCGCGCCACCGTCGACCTGCTCCACACCGATCGACCCGAGGGCCTGCCCCCGCTCACGGGCGGGATGGTCGGCTACCTCTCCTACGACGCGGTGCGCCGCTGGGAGCGCGTCGACGACGCCAACCCCGACGAGCTGCATGTGCCCGAGCTGGGCTTCCTCCTCGCCACTGATCTCGCGGTGCTCGACCACGCCGACGGCACCGTGCTCCTCATCGCCAACGCCGTGAACGTCGACAACACCGACGAGCGCATCGACGATGCGTGGCACGACGCCATCGCGCGCCTGGATGCCATGGAGCGCGACCTCGAGCGTCCCGCGCCGTCGACCGTGGCGACGTACGACCCGGACGCGACGACGCAGGTGCGTGACCGCACGGCCTCGGAGGACTTCCAGCGCAGTGTCCTCGAGGCACAGGAACTCATCCGGGCAGGAGATGCCTTCCAGGTCGTCGTCTCCCAGCGCTTCGACGCCCACTGCGCGGCGAGTGCGCTGGATGTCTACCGCGTCCTGCGCGTGACCAACCCCAGCCCCTACATGTACCTCCTGCGCATCCCCAGCCTCGACGGCGATGGCGTCGACTTCGACATCGTCGGCTCCTCCCCGGAGGCGCTCGTCACCGTGCAGGAGGGGCGCTGCCGCGTCCATCCCATCGCGGGCACGCGTCCGCGCGGTGCCACCGCGGAGGAGGACGTGCGCCTCATGGAGGGCCTCCTCGCCGACGACAAGGAGCGGGCCGAGCACCTCATGCTCGTCGACCTGGGGCGCAACGATCTCGGGCGCGTGTGCCGCCCGGGCTCGGTCGAGGTCGTCGAATTCATGCAGGTGGAGCGCTACTCCCACGTCATGCACCTGGTCTCCACCGTCGTCGGTGCGCTCGACGCCGATCGCAGCGCACTCGATGCCCTGGTGGCGACCTTCCCCGCGGGCACGCTCTCGGGTGCGCCCAAGCCGCGCGCCATGTCGATCATCGACGCCCTCGAGCCGGCCCGGCGCGGTCTCTACGGGGGAGTGGTCGGCTACATCGACTTCGCCGGTGACCTCGACACCGCCATCGCCATCCGCACCGCGCTCATCCGCGGCGACCAGGCATATGTGCAGGCGGGCGCGGGTGTCGTCGCGGACTCCGATCCCGCCTCCGAGGACGCCGAGTGCCGTGCCAAGGCGGCCGCCGTGCTGCGTGCCGTCGCGATCGCCGGCAGCCTGCGCGGGATCGGGACGTCGCCGTGAGCGCGGGACGGCGCTTCGCCGCAGTCCTCGTCGTACTCGGGTTCGGAGCCCTCGGCGTCCTGGTGTCCTACGGCGCGACCTGGGTCCTCGCCCTCGTGCCCGTCTTCGCGGGCACCGACGGGGGTGCCGCGCCCGCGCGCGAGGTGGCACTCAGTGGTCGCGATCTGGCTCCGCTCGGCGGCGCGATGGGCTGGGTCGGCCTCGCCGCCATCGCGGCCCTGCTCGCCACGCGGACATGGGGGCGCCGCGTCACCGGCGGTGTCGTCGTCGTGGCCGGGGGTGTCGCCGGGGTCACGGCCCTCGCCTTCGCGCTCACCGACGTCGCCTCCGGGGGAGCGGGCGCCTTCATCACGGCCGCGCTCGGTCCGACGGACGCGGGCGCGACCTCCGTGAGCATCAGCGCATGGTGGGTGCTGGCCATGGTGTCCGGGCTCGCCCTCGTCGCATGCGGGCTCCTCGCCCTGCTCGACGGGCCGAGCTGGCCGCGCCTGGGAGCCCGCTACTCCCGCCCCGACGGTCAGGCCGGCGCGCCCAGCGCCGCGGCCGCCTGGGATGCGCTCGATCGCGGGGAGGACCCGACCCTCGAGCCGCAGGACTCCCGGGACCCCGACCCTGGTTCAATGGGCAACGCAGCACCCGACACCCGCACGCAGGAGGAGCGATGAGCGCCGGCAAGCATGGTTCGACCCCCGCGGCCTGGACGCTGGTCGTCCTCGTGACCCTCGGCTTCATCGTGTCCACCGTGGGCCTCGTCATCGGCCAGTGGCCCGTCTTCTGGGTGGGCGTCGTGATCGTCGCCCTCGGCGGGATCGTCGGCGGCATCATGAAGAAGGCCGGCCTCGGCAAGGCCCGTCAGCACGCCTGACGCATCCGGGACGTCAGCGACGCGCGCGCAGAGACCACCGTCGTGACCCCCGCCGAACGCCGCCCTCTCATCCTCGTCGTCGAAGATGAGGCTCCCATCGCCGACGTGCTGCGCATGTACCTCGATCGCGCGGGCTACGACGTCGCCGTCGAATCCGAGGGTCCCCGCGGACTCGCGGCCGTGCGCGATCGACGCCCCGACGCGGTCATCCTCGATGTCGGACTGCCCGGCATGGACGGCACCGAGATCTGCCGCCGCATGCGCGCCGAGGACAACTGGACCCCGGTGCTCTTTTGCACCGCGCGCGACGACGAGGTCGATCGTGTCCTCGGCCTCGAGATGGGCGCGGACGACTACATCACCAAGCCCTTCAGCCCCCGCGAGGTCGTGGCCCGCGTCAAGGTCGCCTTGCGTCACGCGCACACGAGCGCACCGGGGGACGTGCTCGCCCTCGGCGATGTCACGCTCGATCGCGGGGCGCGCCGGGTCTCGGTGTCCGGCGCGGAGGTCGCGCTCACCGCGACCGAGTTCGACCTGCTCGCCTATCTCATGCAGCATCCGGGTCGCGTGATCACCCGCGACCAGCTCCTCGAGCAGGTCTGGGGCTACGCCGCGGTCGTGGGGACGCGCACCGTCGACGTCCACGTCGCGCAGGTGCGCGCCAAGCTCGGCGACGCGAGCCCGATCCGCACGGTCCGCGGTGTCGGCTACTCCGCGGAGGCACCGTGACGCAGGTCCGGCGATGACGCGCCTGCGCATCCTCCCCGCGACCGTGCTGCTCGCGGTGGCAGTCGCGACCATCGCCGCGGTCGTCGCGGCCCTCGTCTCGCTTCCGCTGATCCGCAGCAATGCCGAGGCGCTCGCCACCGCGGAGCTCGCGCGTCTCGCCGATGTCACGGCCACCTCGCTGCGTGTGGACCGCGAGGGCCGCTACGTGCTGCCGCCGCGCGTGGCCGGAGTGCTGCAGGCCGAGGAGGTGACGGCGTACGTCGTGGGCCCTGACGCCCAGGACCTCCCCGAGGGCGTGAGCGCCGAGGAGGTGGCCGCCGTGACCACCGGTTCGGGCGTGCAGGCGCGAGCCGAGACATCCGCAGGCACCGTCCTCGTGGTCGGCAGGCCCTTCGAGCCGGGGATCGGCGTGATCCTCGTCCAGCCCTCGTCCGTCGCGGGGGGCACGGCGACCGAGCTCATCGGCCGGCTCCTGCTCGCCCTCGTCATCGGCCTGGCCATCGCGGTCGCGATCGCCCTGGTCGCGGGTGCGTGGCTCACCACGCCGCTGCGGCGAGCAGCCGATGCCGCACTGCGCCTGGGTCGGGGGGAGCGCGGCATCCATGTCCGTCCCGAGGGTCCGGCCGAGGTAGCCGACATGGCCGAGGCACTCAATCGACTGGCCGCGGCACTCGCCGTCTCCGAGGGGCGGCAGCGGGAGTTCCTCCTCTCCGTCTCGCACGAGCTGCGCACGCCCATCACCTCCGTCCGCGGCTACGCCGAGGCCCTGGCGGATGGACTCGTCGTCGGCGACGACGTGGCACGCACCGGCTCGGTCATGGCCGCGGAGACGCAGCGCCTGGACCGGCTCGTAAGCGACCTGCTCGATCTCGCACGCCTGCGCGCGGACGACTTCGTCGTCGAGTGCGTCGATGTCGATCTGCGCGGGATGCTTGCCGACGCGTCCGAGGTGTGGAGCGACCGATGCCAGCGCGCGGATGTCGCGCTGTCCGTCGACCTGCCCGCGTCACCGGTGATCGTGCGCGCCGATCCGCTCCGCCTGCGCCAAATCGTCGACAACCTCGCCGAGAACGCCCTGCGCGTCACCCCCGCGGGCGGCGTCATCGTGATGACGGGCCGGGCCGAGGACACCTGGGGCATCGTGGAAGTGCGCGACTCCGGCCCCGGACTCGCGTCCGAGGATCTCGACGTGGCCTTCGAGCCCGGGATCCTCCACGAGCGCTACCGCGGTCTGCGCCCCGTGGGCACGGGCCTGGGGCTGGCGCTCGTGGGCCGTCTCGCGGCGGGGATGGCCGGCTGGGCCCGTGCGGGCTCGGCGCCCGAGGGGGGAGCGGCGTTCCTCGTGGGAGTCCCGCTCGCCGCCCTGCCTCCCCACGCCTCTCCGGCGTAGTCTGCAGGCATGTCGGTGGCACCGGTGCAGTCCGCAGCCGAGCCCACGGTGGATCCGCGGCCGCGTGCGCGTCGCCTCGTGGCACCGCTGGCGACAGCCGGGGGCGTGCTCCTCGGCACGGCGTACATCCGCGCCGTCGACCCCAATCAGCCCGGGCACTATCCGCTGTGTCCCACCCTGGCGCTGCTCGGCATCGACTGCCCCGGATGCGGGGGACTGCGCGCGACGCACGCGCTCGCGCACGGCGACGTCGTCACCGCACTCGACCACAACGCTCTCTTCGTCGTCCTCGCGCCCGTGCTCGTGGCGCTGTGGGGGCTGTGGCTCTATCGCGCCTGGACCGGGGTGACTCCAGCGCGCACACGCACCCGAGACCTCGTGTCGCGCGCGGCACCGATCGTCATCCTCATCGTCGCGATGGCCTTCGCCGTGGTGCGCAATTTCGTGCCGTTCCTGGGCTCGGGAGTGGGCTGAGGATCATGCGCGCGCCCCACGGGGGTCGGGTGAGCAACACCCGGTCGGCTGTGGCACGCTGACGATGTGAATGCGCGGCGTGAGTCACGCCTGTCGGCGGGGGGTGAGCGATGACCGTCCTCGACGACATCATCGCGGGCGTCCGCGATGACCTCGATGCGCGCATGGCCAACACCCCGCTCGACGACGTCAAGGCTGCGGCCGCACGCATGCCGGCGCCGCGCGACGCCGAGAGCATCCTGCGCGAGCCGGGTGTCGGCGTCATCGCCGAGGTGAAGCGCGCCAGTCCGAGCAAGGGTCAGCTCGCCGAGATCGACGATCCCGCGCAGCTCGCGCGCGACTACGAGGCGGGCGGCGCACGCTGCATCAGCGTCCTCACCGAGAGGCGTCGCTTCGGCGGGTCTCTCGATGACCTGCGCGCCGTGCGCTGCGCCGTCGACATCCCGGTGCTCCGCAAGGACTTCATCGTCACCAGCTACCAGCTCTGGGAGGCGCGCGCGCACGGAGCGGACGTCGTCCTGCTCATCGTCGCGGCACTCGAGCAGGAGGCGCTCGTGAGCCTCATCGAGCGCACCCGGTCCCTGGGCATGACGCCTCTCGTCGAGGTCCACGAGGCCGACGAGGTCGGCCGCGCCGTCGACGCCGGCGCCACGATCATCGGCGTCAATGCGCGCAACCTCAAGACCCTCGAGGTCGACCGCGGCACCTTCGCGCGACTCGCGCCGCTCATCCCCGACAGCTGCCTGCGCATCGCGGAGTCCGGGGTGCGCGATCCCCGCGACCTCATCTCCTACGCGGAGGCCGGTGCCGACGCGGTGCTGGTGGGGGAGAGCCTGGCGACATCACCCGATCCCCGCGCTGCCGTGCACGACCTGGTCACCGCCGGCTCGCATCCCGCGCTCAGGGGCATGCGTGGCTAGCGAGACCACGACCACCGCACCTGGCCACTTCGGGCCCTACGGCGGCCGATTCGTGCCCGAAGCGCTCACGGCAGCGCTCGACGGGCTCGATGCGGCGTTCGTCGCGGCCATGGCCGATCCGGCGTTCCATGCCGAGCTCGAGCACCTCCAGCGCACCTACACCGGTCGCCCCAGCCCCCTCACCGAGGCCGTCCGCTTCGGCCAGGAGCACTGCGGCGGCGCGCGCATCTACCTCAAGCGCGAGGACCTCAACCACACCGGATCGCACAAGATCAACAACGTCCTCGGCCAGGCGCTGCTCACCGTGCGCATGGGCAAGAAGCGCGTCATCGCGGAGACCGGCGCGGGGCAGCACGGCGTGGCTACCGCGACAGCGGCCGCACTGCTCGGTCTGGAGTGCGTCGTCTACATGGGCGAGGAGGACACCCGTCGCCAGGCGCTCAACGTCGCGCGTATGCGGCTCCTTGGTGCCACGGTCGTCCCCGTCACCGCGGGCAGTCGCACCCTCAAGGACGCGATCAACGAGGCCATGCGTGACTGGGTCACCACCGTCGACGAGACGCACTACATCCTCGGCACGGTCACCGGGCCCAGCCCCTTCCCCACCATGGTGCGCACCTTCCAGTCGATCATCGGCCGCGAGGCCCGCGAGCAGGTGCTCGAGGCGGCCGGCCGGCTGCCCGATGTCGTCGCGGCCTGCGTGGGCGGTGGGTCCAACGCCATGGGCATCTTCGCGGCGTTCCTCGACGATCCGAGCGTGGCCCTGTGGGGCTTCGAGGCCGGCGGTGACGGCGTCGAGACCGGTCGCCATGCGGCCCGCTTCGCCGGGGGTGCCCCCGGGGTCCTCCACGGCGCGCGCACCTACGTCATGCAGGACGAGTGGGGTCAGACGGTGCCGTCGCACTCCATCAGCGCGGGCCTGGACTATCCCGGTGTCGGTCCCGAGCACGCCTGGCTGCACGACACCGGTCGCGCGCACTACGCGCCCGTCACCGATGCCGAAGCCATGACCGCCTTCGAGCATCTGTGCCGCACCGAGGGCATCATCCCCGCGATCGAGACCGCGCATGCCCTCGCGGGTGCTATGCGCCTGGGACACGAGCTCGGTCCGGACGCCGTGATCCTCATCAACCTCTCCGGGCGCGGCGACAAGGACGTCGCGACGGCGGCGCGATGGTTCGGCCTGCCGGCCTTCGACGAGGCGGCCGAAGGACGATGACCGCACTCGCTGAAGCCTTCGCCCGAGCGAAGGCGGAGGATCGCGCCGCACTCATCGGCTATCTCCCCGCGGGATTCCCCACACGCGAGGACAGCGTGCGCCTCATGCGCGCCATGGTCGCCGCCGGCGTCGACATCGTCGAGGTCGGACTGCCCTACTCGGACCCGCTCATGGACGGCCCGGTCATCCAGGCGGCTGCCGATCAGGCCCTACGTGCCGGCACCACGCCCGCCGACGTCATCGCGGTCGCCGGCGAGGTCGCCGACACGGGCGCCGCGGCCCTGGTGATGTCCTACTGGAATCCCGTCGAGCGCTTCGGTGTCGACGCGTTCGCGCGCGATCTCGCGGCCGCGGGCGGGTGCGGGGTGATCACGCCTGACCTCACACCCGAGGAGTCGGCCGACTGGGCTGAAGCCACGACCGCCCATGACATCGATCGCATCTACCTCGTCGCCCCGTCGAGCACCGACGAGCGCCTGCGCACGGTGAGCGAGGCGTGCACGGGCTTCGTCTACGCCGCGTCGACCATGGGCGTCACGGGAGCCCGGACGAGCGTGTCCGGCGCCGCCGAGACTCTCGTCGCCCGCGTGCGCGCCGTCACCGACCTGCCCGTCGCGGTCGGCCTCGGGGTCTCCACGGGGGAGCAGGCGGCCGAGATCGCCGCCTACGCCGACGGGGTCATCGTGGGATCCGCCTTCATCCGGCTCGTCCAGGAGGCCGCCACGATCGAGGACGCCGAGCAGGCCGTCTCCGCCCTGGCGGGGGAACTCGCGGCCGGGGTGCGGCGTCGCAGGATCGACGCCGGGCCCGTAACGTAGGAGCCCGGTCGCCAGCCCATGAGGGCGGCGTACATCGGAGGTTGAGAGCGAGCATGGCGAAGGACAGGGAGACCAAGAGCACGCGCGACAAGGCTGCCGCGGCTCGGGCCGAGCAGGTGGCCAAGGAGAAGCGTCGCGAGCGCACCGTGCGGATCATCGGCGCCATCGGCGTGGTGGTCGTGGTCGTGCTCATCATCGGCCTCGCGGTGGTCGTGCCCCGACTGTCGGGCGATTCCTCCGCCGATGGCGGCACCCCGATGCCCGCACCCGATCCCAACGCCGCTGTCCCCACCGGCGTCTACGGCGCCGACGGTGTCGCGCCATGGGGCGTGCCGGTCGGCGATGCCCCCGAGACCGCTCCGCTGCTCGAGCTCTGGGAGGACTTCCAGTGCCCGGCGTGCGGGTCGCTCGAGGAGCTCAACGGAGCCGGCATCCAGAGCCTCGGCACCGACGGCACGGTCCGCCTCGTGTGGCGTCCGACCGCCTTCCTCGACAACAACCTCGGCAACACCTCGTCCGCTGCGGCCATCAACGCCTGGGGCTGCGCGATCGATGCCGGCAAGACCGTGGAGTACCACGACGCGATCTTCGCCAACCAGCCCACGAGCGAGGGCGAGGGCTTCTCGCGCGATCTCCTCGTGGGTCTCGCCGAGCAGGTCGGCATCACGGGCGTGCCGCTCGAGCAGTTCAACGACTGCCTCACGAGCAACCGCTACCTCGGCTGGGCCGCCAACTCGACCCAGGCCTTCTACGACGCCAATGTCGAGGGCACGCCGCGCGGATTCCTCAACGGCACCCCGCTCGACGGAGCGCAGCTCGCCGACCAGGCGACGCTGGAGAAGCTCGTCCAGGAGGCGGCAGCCGCCCAGTAGCGGCTGTCGACCGACGTGGAGCTGCTCGCGTCCATCCCCAGTCCCAGCCAGGGAGTGTGGAATCTCGGCCCGGTGCCCCTGCGCGCCTACGCCCTGCTCATCATCGCGGGCATCGTTGTCGCGATCTGGCTCGGCTCCAAGCGCTACGTCGCGCGCGGCGGCAGCGCGGGTGTCATCGGGGACATCGCGCTGTGGGCGGTGCCCTTCGGCATCATCGGCGGCCGGCTCTACCACGTCATCACCGACTGGCAGCTCTACTTCGCCCCGGGTGGCTCCGGCATCGTCGGCGCCGTACGCATCTGGGATGGCGGCCTGGGCATCTGGGGTGCTGTCGCGCTCGGCGGGCTCGGTGCATGGATCGGTGCGCGTCGCCTCGGTGTCGCACTCCCTCCGATCGCCGATGCGATCGCACCCGGCATCGCACTCGCGCAGGCGATCGGACGCTGGGGCAACTACTTCAACCAGGAGCTCTTCGGCGCACCGACGACCCTGCCGTGGGGTCTGGAGATCGCGCCGCAGTTCCGCCCCGAGGGGTACGCCGAATACGCGACCTTCCATCCGACGTTCCTCTACGAGTCCCTCTGGATGGTCGGGGTCGCACTCGTGCTCATGTGGGCCGACAAGCGATTCCAGATGGGCCACGGTCGCGTCTTCGCGCTCTACGTGCTGCTCTACACCCTGGGCCGTGGCTGGATCGAGTATCTCCGCATCGACACGGCCAACACGATCCTCGGCGTCCGCCTCAACGTGTGGACCTCGATCCTCGTGGGTCTCGGCGCGCTCATCTACCTGATCGTGTCGGCGCGGATGCGCCCCGGGCGCGAGGAGGTGTATCCGCCCGAGAAGTACCTCGAGCGCGAGCGCCTCGAGCAGGTCAAGGAGCAGAAGGCCGCCCCCAAGGAGGCGGCGCGCGTGACCGAGGTCGCCCCGGGGGAGAGCCCCGCGAGCGCGTCGGGCGAGGTCGATCCGCCCTCGGGCCCCTCGCCCGACTAGACACACCTGGGACGGCGTCCCTAAGTTGAGTTCATGCCGACCCCGCGCCTCGTCGCAGCCCTCGTCTCCACCGTGGCCCTCGGAGTCACCCTCGTCATGCCCTGGGGTGCCCAGGCAGCGGCCCCGACGCCGGTCGCCGACGTCGTCCCGGCCGCAGCACCCCAGGGAGATCCGTGGGTCGTGTCCCTGGGCGACTCCTTCATCTCGGGCGAGGCCGGTCGCTGGGCCGGTAACGAGTCGGGCACCACGAGCGATATCGATGCGCTCGGGCGAGCGGCGTACTGGGATGCGGGTGACCGTGAGGCGATCGAGCGGTGTCACCGCTCCCGCTCCGCGGCGATCCACATCGGCGTGGTGAAGTCGCTCAATCTCGCCTGCAGCGGTGCCATCACGAGCACTAAATTCGACTCGGACGGCAACTTCAAGCCCGGCATCGACTTCTATCGCGACGGCAACCGCAAGGGCCAGGCGCTCATGCTCCAGGAGTTCGCGGAGCAGAACAAAGTGAGGATGGTCGCGCTCTCGATCGGCGGCAATGACTTCCGCTTCTCCAGCATCATCGAGCAGTGCGTCAAGGACTTCCTGGTCCCCCTGGCGTCACCCAAGTGCAAGAACGACGACAAGGTCAACTCCTTCATCTCCGCGTCCGCCCAGGACAGGGTGCGCAAGGACACCGCCACCGCGATCCTCAACATCGCCACAGCCATGGAGAACGCCGGCTACGACGATGCGGACTGGACCCTCGTGCTCCAGCTCTACCCGCAGCCCCTGCCCGGCTCGTCGAACATGCGTTACACGGAGTACGGCTACGAGCGTCAGCGCGACGGCGGCTGCGGATTCCGCGACGCGGACCTCGACTGGGCCGCCACCACGCTGCTCCCCATCGTCAACGACACCTTCCGCGGCGCAGGGCGCGACGCACAGGCCCAGCGCCCATCCATGCAGGTCGCGGTCATGGACTCCTCCAAGGCCTTCTCGCAGCGCCAGCTCTGCCACGACGAGGTTTGGCGCATCCAGGAGGGCCGCTGGTCGGGCAATCAGAAGGGCCCGGATAGCTGGCAGGCCGCAGGCGCCGTGGACCAGAGCGAATGGGTCATGGAGATCAACCTCGTCAACCTCCGCGAGACCTACCAGCAGGAGTCGCTGCACCCCAACTACTGGGGTCAGCTCGCCCTGCGCAACTGCTGGCGTCAGGTGTGGAACGACGGAGACGTGCGCGGCGGCGTCTGCGAGCGCGATCGCGCTGCCAGCGGGCTCACCGCGGACTGCGAGCCACGGATGACGCTCACGCCCAGCGGCCGCGCTGCTGCGCGGGCCGCGTCGCCACGCGAGGGTGCGTCCGTGACCCTGCGGTGCCCGGGCATCTCCGTCGATCAGGGGCAGACCGCCGTCCTCCGCGGTCGCGTGACCGGCGCCGGTCCCGACACGCGCGTCACCCTCCAGGCGAAGTGGGATGGTCGTGCGTGGCGCGACGAGGCGACGGTCCGTCCTGACCCCGAGGGCGACTACCGCTTCACGGTGACCGTGCCCGCCTCGGTCGAGGTCGGTCGCGTCTACCAGTGGCGGGCGGTGGTCACCTCGGGTGGAGACGTCGTCGCGGTGAGCCAGACCCGCAGCACCCTGGTCCGCTAGTCACCGGGGCGGCCGGCCGCGGCACGCCTGACGCTGCCGAGACCCGGGAATCCGCGTCCGGAGGGTGCCCGGGCGCGGATATCGAGGTCGGGAGCAGCCGGGGGTGGGGTAGCCGGGTATAGGCGACGGGCTGGGGACGGAGGCCACCGCCCGAGGGCCTCCCGCCGCTGCGCCTCACGGATCGGCTCCTGCTAATGTCTCGCGCACGGGCCAATGGCGTCCCGTCCTCGCCCCGCGCATGCGGGGTCGAACGACGTGGAGGTGTTGGCCTTGTCTCTTTCGCAGCCCCAGCGCGGTCTGGCGCAGAAGTTCAGCGCGCAGCCGCCCGCCCAGGGTCTCTACGACCCCTCGGCCGAGCACGATGCCTGCGGTGTCGCCTTCATCGCCACCCTCACGGGCAAGCCGTCGCACGAGATCGTCCAGCTCGGACTCACCGCGCTGCTCAACCTCGACCACCGCGGCGCCTCGGGTGCCGAGCCGGACTCCGGTGACGGCGCGGGCATCCTGCTCCAGGTGCCGGACCGCTTCCTGCGCACGGTCGTCGACTTCGAGCTCCCGGCTGCGGGGGAGTACGCCGTGGGCATCACCTTCCTCCCGCAGGACGAGATCGCGGAGGCGGCGACGCGAGCGCACATCGAGCGGGTCGCCGCCGAAGAGGGCCTGCGCGTGCTGGGCTGGCGCGACGTACCCACCGATCCGTCATCCCTGGGCAGCACCGCGCTCAGCGTGATGCCGCGCTTCAAGCAGCTCTTCGTCGCTCCCTTCGGTGATGCGGTCAGCGGCCTGGCCCTGGAGCGGATGGCCTTCTGCCTGCGCAAGCGGGTCGAGCACGACACCGACGCCTACTTCCCGTCGCTGTCCAGCCGCACCCTCGTCTACAAGGGCATGCTCACCACGCACCAGCTCGGAGCGTTCTTCCCCGACCTGGCGCATCCCGACATGGAGTCGGCACTCACGCTCGTGCACTCGCGCTTCAGCACCAACACCTTCCCCTCGTGGCCGCTCGCGCACCCCTATCGGCTCATCGCCCACAACGGCGAGATCAACACCGTCAAGGGCAATCGCAACTGGATGCGCGCACGCGAGGCGATGCTCGCCTCCGATGTCATCCCGGGCGACATCGAGCGGATCCTGCCGATCTGCACGCCGGGGGGCAGCGACTCGGCCTCCTTCGACGAGGTCGTCGAGCTCCTCCACCTGGGTGGCAGGTCGCTGCCGCATGCGGTGCTCATGATGATCCCGGAGGCGTGGGAGAACGACGTCGACATGGATCCGGCGCGACGCGCGTTCTACGAGTACCACTCCACGCTCATGGAGGCCTGGGACGGACCCGCCAACGTCTCCTTCACCGACGGCACGCTCATCGGCGCCGTACTCGACCGCAACGGCCTGCGTCCCGGGCGCTTCTGGGTGACCGATGACGGTCTCGTCGTCCTCGCCTCCGAGGCCGGCGTCCTCGACCTGGATCCGGCGTCCGTCATCCGCAAGGGGCGCCTCCAGCCCGGGCACATGTTCCTCGTCGACACGGCCGCGGGCCGCATCGTCGAGGACGAGGAGATCAAGGCGAGCCTCGCCGAGGCTGAGCCCTACGCGGACTGGCTCCACGCCGGTCTCGTGCACCTGGACCTGCTCCCCGATCGTGAGCACATCGTGCATCCCACGTCGTCGGTCGCACGGCGGCAGCAGACCTTCGGCTACACGGAGGAGGAGCTGCGCCTCATCCTCTCCCCGATGGCGACCAGCGGGGCGGAGCCCATCGGCTCGATGGGCACCGACAGCCCCGTGGCGGCACTCTCGGCGCGCCCGCGCCTGCTCTTCGACTACTTCCAGCAGGCCTTCGCACAGGTCACCAACCCGCCGCTCGACGCGATCCGCGAGGAGATCGTCACGTCGCTGTCCACGGTGATCGGTCCCGAAGGCAACCTGCTGGAGTCGAGCCCGGCGCACTGCCGCCAGGTGGTCCTGCCCTTCCCCATCATCGACAACGACGAGCTCGCCAAGATCCTGCACATCAACTCGGACGGCGATATGGCCGGCTTCGAGGCCGCCAAGGTCTCGGGCCTGTACGACATCGACGGGGGAGCAGCGGCGCTCGAAGCGCGCCTCGAGGAGATCTTCGCCGAGGTGGATGCCCTCATCGAGGGGGGCGTGCGCTTCATCGTGCTGTCCGACCGCGACTCGACCACCGACCTCGCGCCGATCCCGTCGCTCCTGCTGTGCTCCGCGGTTCACCATCACCTCGTACGCCGCAAGACGCGCACTCAGGTCGCGCTCATCGTCGAGGCCGGTGACGTGCGCGAGGTGCATCACGCGGCCCTCCTCGTCGGCTACGGAGCGGCCGCGATCAACCCCTACCTCGCGATGGAGTCGGTGGAGGATCTCGTCTACCGCGACATCCTCACCGGGATCGCCCCGGAGAAGGCCGTCCGCAATCTCGTCAAGGCGCTCGGCAAGGGCCTGCTCAAGGTGATGTCCAAGATGGGTGTCTCCACGGTGGGCTCCTACCGCGGCGCGCAGATCTTCGAGGCCATCGGGCTCTCGCACGAGCTCGTCGAGCGCTACTTCACCGGCACTGTGTCGCGCCTCGGCGGCGTCGGCCTCGACGTCATCCACGCCGAGGTGCAGGCGCGTCACGACGTCGCCTATCCGCCGAGCGGTATCTCGCCAGCGCATCGGCGCCTCGAGGTGGGCGGCGAATATCAGT
>Ga0233451_10002067_pt1 | contig 18713 bp, 16 predicted proteins | sample 011ome_29_FD_183052 | JGI IMG/M metagenome (GOLD analysis project Ga0233451, IMG submission 183052) | Coastal salt marsh microbial communities from the Groves Creek Marsh, Skidaway Island, Georgia - 011504CT (spades assembly) | ecosystem: Environmental > Aquatic > Marine > Intertidal zone >...
GACGTCGTGTTTGATCGCGTCCTGATGTTGGTTGCAGAGGTCGCTTCGGGGTCTCAGCAAGTGGTGAGGCCACGACTCGAGGGCTCTTTTGGTCTTTTGCCGAGCGAATACGCGACCCCTATGGCCCTAGTGCTCACTGAGCTCGTGACGAATGCCGTGGAGCACGGGCTGAAAGAAAAAGACAACGGCGACGTTGTCATCTCTTCACAGCGAACCGAGGAGACTCTGAGCGTCATCGTTCGAGACAATGGTGGCGGTCTCCCTGAGGGAAAAGTGGGAGATGGGTTAGGAACTCAGATTGTGCGGACACTTGTCCAAGGAGAGCTCGGTGGATCCATCGACTGGCAAACGTTGAATGGGGAGGGGACTGAGGTGACTATCTCCGTCCCGATGCAGTTCCTCCACGAGAAGGGCGTCACCGCAGCCGTGCCCAGCGTTTAGCTTCTCAGTTTTCAACGACTGTTCTGTTGTAACGACTCAATCGCGTCGATGATGGGGGGAGCGGCTTGTCTCGAACCATAGATTCCCAGATGATTACTGTCGCGGAAAAATATGGCGTCTTGATCACCGACTCGACAAAGCTCGTCTCCACAAAAAACTTCGAGGGTTGGCACAACTAACACGTGGCGAAACTTAGAGTCGAGTTGCTCGAGCGAATCGAGGTATTGGCTTGCGGTCTCGAGTGTTGGTCGGGAATTGAACTCGCAAGCCTTATCTTCGGGATTGATCGCCAGGCCCCATTTGCAGCGGAAGACAGGGAAGTTGATATAAGGGGTCCCGTTAGGGATCACAACTGAGACATCTGATTGCTCGGCTGTGAGGACAAGCGCTTCCAGCGCTTCTGGCATCGAATCCCGCGAAGGGTTTGACCAGTATTCACCGATAACAAGGGTGTGAACTGTGTTGTAACGGAGAATTGACTCAAGTCTGTCTCGAGGGGTATCGAGAGATTGATAAATCTCGGCGGAATCTTTCAGCCAAGCGACGTTTTCCTGCTGCAGCTGCTCGGCGAGCCCGACAAAAAAGTGTGCCCCATGACTGTCTCCAAGGATGACGACGGTCGGGGACTGATTTGGCGCTGTAACAACACATTCGGGGATGCCTCGACAGTCGAAACTGAGTGCCGCTAACCGGGCGTAGTATTCGTCTTGCTCAAAATCACCAGATAACTGATATCGGTTGGAGTTGGCTTCGATGGTTAATCCGTAGACAGCCGGAACTGCGATAGAGATAGCAATCGGCGCAATTGCCATAGCCGGGATGACTCGAAAATTTACTCGTTCCCCCGAGACTTTTCCGTAGCGAAGAGGCCTCTCAATCAGGAAATAGGACGCTGTTGCCGGAGCTAACGAGCCGAGAGCAAGCACTGGGATCAACCACTCCTCAGCTGGCCAGACAATCTTCCCGAGGGTAATGGCTGGCCAATGCCACAGGTACCAGGAATAAGACACGTCGCCGAGAAACAGCACCCATTTTGGTGCATTACCGGAGTTCTGCGAACCTGCGAGGATTATGAGCGCCGTTCCCGCAACAGGGAGTGCTGTTGATAGGCCGGGGGTGCGAAAATCATCGCTAAGGAAAAACACACCCATCACCACGAAGGAGATTCCAATTCCAACTAGCGTTCTTCTCTTGGTATCGCTCAGTTTCCTCGGAGGCAAAAACGCGATGGCTGCTCCAATTCCAAACTCCCACGCCCTGGTTACTGGACTATAGAATCCCACGACGCTCTGACCAAAAGGCAGGATCGCGCGCAGTTCACTCGATCCAAAAACCGCCAACCCGAACGACAAGACTACGGTCCCGAGGAGAGCAAGGAATGCTCGCCGTCCTATTCCAGTTCGAGCCAAAAGAAGGACCAAGAGGGCTGGAAAAATCAGGTAGAACTGTTCTTCAACTGACAGAGACCACAGGTGAAGAAAAAGGTTCTCCTTTGCCGGCGCTGCGAAATAGTCGAAAGTGGTCCTGTCTATCACAATGTTTGCGACCGAAAATATCCCCGCAATGCCTGTGAGGAGGCTTGTTTGCAAAGGAGAGAAGACGGGGAAAACGGCTACAGATAACACAAGAACTACGGTGACGAGTACTAGCACGGCCGGCAGCAGTCTTCGAATCCTGCGGGAGTAGAAACGTTTTAAGTCGATCCGACCAGTCGAGGCGAATTCTCGGAGCAGCAGAGCCGCAATGACGTACCCTGAGATGACGAAAAAAATATCAACCCCAAGAAAGCCCCCCGCAACAGGAAGATCGGCGTGGTAAGCAACCACAGCGATAACCGCTAGGGCTCTCAAAGCTTGGATATCGTGCCGCTTGGCACGCGTCTTAGACAGATTCTTAGGTGAAGCCACAGATTCCTCTAGCCTCTGAGGGGGATAGTGAAATGGAGTGCCGAATTCCCAGGGGAGTCTTAGGAAGCTCTGCGTGCGCGAGCAGCGCGCCTCTTTAGAGCGCGCCTTTCGTCCTCGCTGAGACCTCCCCACACCCCCGAGTCCTGATTGGTATCAAGCGCATACTGGAGACAGTACTCTGTGACTGGGCAATGGGAACAAACAGCCTTTGCGCGATCAATTTGCTCAACAGCAGGTCCAGTATTTCCGACGGGAAAAAATAGTTCAGGGTCTACTGTCAAGCAAGCTGCTCTGTCACGCCAGTCCATATTGTCTCCTCAACCTAAGGTGGCTTTGCCAAGATTGTTGAAAGTTCCGCCCCAGTTCGTTCGATGGAAGAGGACAGGCAAGCGCGCATCACAGAGCGCCCAGTTCAACCCCTACAGAATCGCACAGCTTGGGCACCAAAGCAAGAGTTTCGCTCTTTGAGATTCTAATTTCAAGGTTCAGCTACAGGCGTTTTATGCGGATAGGCTTCGGGCATGGCAGACTTCGGCCCAAGATTTCGAGGACTGGCTCGGGCTACTGCTGAGTCGCGAATGGGAGGCTTTCTGAGAAAGCGAGCCATGAGCAAGGACGCAAGGGTCGAGTCCAGGTTCACCTCTGGTCAGGCGGTAGCAGCTGGTGTTAAGAATCTTGGCTCCAGCGACTTTCTTGCTCAACACGGACCCTCTAGCGGAGTAGATACTTTCTATGTTCTGGGTTCAGGAAGCTCTGTCAATAAGCTCACCTTGAACCAATTTGAAGAGATTGCGACGCAACGTTCAGTGGGAATAAATACTTGGGCCGTTCATCCCTTTGTCCCGAGTTTCTACTGTTTCGAAAGCGTTCCCTGGGTTGGTGACGGTCGAGATTTCTATCGAAGCCTCTCTCTCCTGAAGAGGGACGACATAGTGCATCGTGATCCCGCAATTCTTATCCTGAGACCGAAGAAATCGTCGGAGTTTCAAGCGCTGACAGAGGTTCCTCGCGAGCTCCATCCCAACATTCATTTCTACGGCCGCGTCACCCCGGCTACTCGGAATCGGGTCAACCTTCTTGACGATATCGATTATTTCTTCGAATCACTAGTGACCAAGCATCCAGGACTAGTTCTCGATTCTGGAGCTAGCGTCGTGAGGATGGTCGCTCTTGGCGTCATTCTGGGTTTCCGGAAAATAGTGCTTGTCGGTGTAGATCTGAATGGTTCACCCTACTTTTGGGAACAGCAATCAGAATTAGTTCAAAATCTTGGAGAAATTAGGCCTGCGAACAACCAGGAGGGAATGTTTCATGAGACCACAATGGCACACGGCCGGGCTTTTGGGGTGGTTACGATGTTGGAACAACTTGACATCTACCTAAGGACCTGTGAAAAAGGCCAATTATTTGTTGAATCAAGAGACTCGGTTCTGAGTCATTTCCTTCCCCTTTACCTTTGGAGACCGGGAATAGTTTGAAGGCCTCTCGCCTTCATTGCGACCTCGACCCTCTGGACATCTTCAGGGGTATCGATTGCAAGGCTACCCACAGACGTCCGCACCATTTGAACAGCCTGGCCTAATTCCAGGAAACGCAATATTTCGATGTCTTCCCTCGACTCAAGAGGAGTTCTCCTTCCATTCTCAACGAATTGTGAGAGGTGATTTTGGGAGTAAGCATAAATGCATACCTGCTTGTAGTATGCGGCTCGGGAGCAGTCCGAAGATGGGTCCTTAGAACCCGGAATCGGTAGACGGGAAATGTAAAGAAGCTTCTCAGCGTCGTCCATTACGAGCTTCGGAACATTGACACTCGTAGCATCCTCTTCGCCTTGAATGGCGGAATAACCGTTTACCACCAACTCGGGAACCTCCCGATGTTTCTGAGCGATGGCCAAGATATCCTCTGGAAGTACGAGCGGTTCATCACCTTGCACGTTTAAAATCGTGTCAAATCGTCCCAGATTTCGAGCAACCTCTGCAACACGATCGGTCCCAGTCAATGCGTCCGGCGAAGTCATCTGTGCTGTAAACCCAAATTCCTGCACAACTTCGCAAATTCGCTTATCCTCGGTAGCGACGATGACGTTCTCGAACCCTACGGCCTTCGCTGATGCACTTGCGACCCAAATAATCATCGGTATCCCGAGTAACGGGACCAAGGGTTTTCCTGGGAAACGAGACGAGGAAAAACGCGCGGGAATTATGCAAACGCAGCTGGCACTTTTATAGTTGGCTGGCATTTAAAGCGCATAAAGTGACGTCAGAGGGAGATTGAGGCTCGTTGGGGTAACGGCTTCAACTTTGGACGTGAATGACAAACCTAAGATTCTGTCGAGTAAAGTCTGCTCGGTCTTACGTCGTGGATCACCTTCGCTATAGCCATCGAAACCGGCCAAGTACACGGATGACGCATTCCCTGCAAGTGCGACAAGTAGGCCAAAGGCGAGGACGTTTGGCCTAGGTAGGAAAATGATTCCTTGTTCGCCTCCTAACTTGTCTTCGCCAATCGAAAGCCCGATATCTAACAGCCCGCCACCGTGCTGAAGCGCCCTCAAGTATTCGGGCGGAATCAACTCTCGAGGGGCAATCAGGGTCGAATGCCGTCGAACGTATTCAGGAGAATCTGCGATCAGCCGCAGCGGATTGCAGCCGACGTGGAAATCTATGGACTCGTGACTGAAATTGCTTCCCAAATTTGCGGCCAAAACAACCAAGTTTTTTGATTTAGCCAGGCGCTTCAGTGAGGTCTCATGTTCAATTAGTGAATCACCTCCACCGAGAAAAAGGACCTCTTTGCCACTGAAAAGTTCGGCTTGATTCCATGCACTTCTAGGGCTATTTGCTTCATTAAGCCAGCTATCGATATTTTCAAGCTGACTCGGTTCGAAGCGCGCGGAACCCGTTGCACCGAGTTGGTCAATTGCTGCCGAAATTTCGAAGGGCGAATAGGCGGAATTATTGAGGAGTTCCTGCACGAAGGTCGGGTGGATTCCTTTGGAGGCAGCGCGGGCGTAGTGGATGTTTGGCCCCCATTTTTTCTTGACTTGAAGTTCTTCGAAGTAATTCTTTGACAGACGTTCCATACGAGCAGTCATTTTCGGTGTGGGGATTTCGTGATCAAAAAGTCCGAGCAAGAGCTCACTCCGGGTGTTGCCAGCTCCCCTCCCAATTCCGGAAACCGTTCCGTCTATCCAACTCGCGCCAGTGTGGACAGCGGCGTGCGAATTGGCCAAAGCAAAGCCACGGTTGTCATGCCCATGAAAGCCAATTGGGCCGGCCCAAACATCGCCTATCGCGGCGATGTAACGCTCGACATCTGGAGGTAGCGCTCTGCCGAGTGAGTCGGCAATGTAAACAACATCCACCGACTCCTTGATCATCTTGCCAATTGCGAGAACAAGTTCCGCAACCGAGATTTCTGTGAATTGCATGATATTTATCGCGACCGAGTATCCAAGCTCTTTCAAATAACTTGCTGCGATCGACGCTGCATCTAATTCGCTGGCCTGGCTTGCAATTCTCACGAAGGAAACCGAGGATTGTGTCGAATCAGAAAATGCTTCATCAAGGAATTCCTGCGGACTGACTTTTCCCGAAAGCTCTGACGCGTTTATCATCACACCGATTCTCATCCCACTGGGAATCGACAGAGATTCAATGTACGCGTCCTTTGTGAAAGCTGTGGCGCCCTTATAGCCCTCAGATTGTTGCAATCGAAACCCCAGCTCGACAGTTCGAATTCCTGCGTCACTCATTGCGTAAAGGTATTCCTGGACCACTGAATGAGGAAAATCCCATGAGGTGTAATAACCTCCATCCCGAAAAGTACAATCCAATATTTCGACCCCTCGAGCGGAGGCATCGTCAATGAGGTTATCCATAGATAGAATCTAGCCGAGAGGAATACTCTTCTTCCGTGAGATTACATATTTCCTCAAAGGTGATGTCTCCGGACACAATCCCTGCATTAAACAAGTTTCGAACGATGGCTAGGTTTTGAAATGGATTGTGTGAGGAGATAACCGTTGAGCGGTCGAATCTGTTTGCAGAGATGCTTAGGAGGTTCGTTTTTCCAGGAGAAGACCGGTAGGCAGTTGCTGAGGCGAAGAAACTTGCTCCGATTACGTGGACTGAAGTTCCAGGAATTTGGGCCAAGTCAGCGCAAATAAGCGGGACTAGATTTGCATGTCCTCGGTGAAATAGCTCACCACCCGAATCGACACGTCGAATGTTGTAGGACGAGTTTTCCGTGGCCCCACGTTTGATGTTTACCCACCTAACCTGACTCCTCAATCGCTTATCCCCGTTGATTATTGTAAGGAAGTGGTCTTCGTTTTCCGCGTTCAGGTAGAGGAGGTCGGCTCTGCCGTTGGCAGGGTCTGCGGGGCTATTCCAATCGATTCCGCCGTTCCCGAGTGTTCTAACGACAAAGTCAAATTGGCTGTGGTCTAGAGCTGTAGATTCCAAAATGCCAGGGCCGACAACAAGTATCTTCTTGTTGCTTAGGTCTCGGGCCCACTTGTCCGTGATCGAACTCTTAGCAAACTCTGGAGGGATTTGGAGGCCGAGCAAGGCCTGCGCATATCCTCTCAAGGTAGCGAGGCTGCCACCAGGCAAAATCTTGTGCGCTAGCTTCAATTCAAATTTGTCAAAATCCTCGCGGAAAGAACCTGGAAGGGCATCAAAAAAGTGTGACCGCAATCTCTTTACGGGAGTGCGTGCAGTGATGCTCAAATCTGACCATCTTCTCGCCCGGGCACGACCGATTTTTTCGAGAGCCAGGCTCGGTGAAAAGAGCCCAAGTGCTCCAGTCAGCCTGCTCAACCTGAAAGTCTCAAATGCTGAAAGCTGACTTGGCAAAGAATCTATGCAATCACCGAGGTACGCGGACGCTTCTTGTTTGCTTAACTCGCCAGTGACCCAATCTGCGAGAGTCCGGGCGAAACCATCGCGAGTTGACGTGGATATCCGAAACGTACCAAGGCTTTTCTCAACGCTCAAAATCAGCTCGGGAGCCGGCAATGTCGTGACAGCACGACCAAAATCATGAGGGACCCGACGTCTTCCACGCGCGAAGATCCTCATTTCGCCCAATTTCGCATTTTTCGAGAGTAATGACCACTCCAGTCAAACTGAATAATCAACTCTTCCGCTCCTGTTTCGGGACCCAGCACTATACTTCCCTAAATTGAAGTATTCCGCGCAACCGGTTTGGCTTTTGCCCTAAATTCACTCATTTTCTCAGAGGAGGGATTGGCGTTAGAGATTCAGTTTGGCCTCAATTGATCTTATTCTCCGCTGCCGTTTGGCTTGGGTTTCGCCGTCTTGGGCGGAAGAGCTTAGCAATTACAACGCCGAGCGAACCTACCCTTGTCGCTTCGTTCACGACCTATGGCCCTCGAAAGTTTCATGCATTTTCCGCAATTCTTCATGCTCTTGCCACTCACAAGGAAGTCTCCAGGTTTTACTTGACTATCGGCTATGAGACCCAACTCCCACTCCGTTTCTTTTTGCTTCGGTTGATCGGGCTGAGAATTCTTCGAGGGGAAGAGAGATTCGGACCATACCTGAGGCTAGTGGAGGTTGCGAAACTGGAACCCGCCAGCGTGATAATCACTCTTGACGACGATAGTTTGTACCCTGAGACTACGATTTCTAGCCTTGTGGCAACCCACCGGGACATTCCTTCTGCGATAGTAGGCATGCGAGGTTGCAAAGTCCCTGCTGGTCGCAGCGAGAGTTTTGCATACGCTGAGCTGACAGCAATCTCGGATCGCGACCAGTGCGTAGAATCTGGGATTTTTCTGACCTGTTCTGGTGGAAGTCTCTATCCTCCCGTGTCGAGATTCGGAATGATTGTTGACTGGGAAATGGCCTTGAGGCTTTCGCCACGGAATGACGATATTTGGTACTTTTTTGCGGCCGAAAAAGAGGGCATCCCTATGGTTCTGGCGGCGGGAGAAGAAAGAAATCCCAAGAACCTCAAGGGTTCCCAAGATAATGCCCTTTGGCGAACAAACGTTCTGGAAGGCCATAATGACAAATTTCTCGCGCAATGCAGAGATCATTTTCGCCAGGCAGATCGTTCGATTAGTGGTAATTGAGGGTCGAGAATGATGCGAAGAGGTTCTTCCCTTAGTCGCTCTCAACCCGTAATTGGCTTTTCTCAGCAACCATCGGGGGGTTATGGTAACTGGGCTTTTCAGGTCAACATTCTCTATCAGATTGCGCGCTTGTCGGGGGTACCTGCCGCTTTCCCAAGATATCGGGAGAGGGGATTTCCGGCACCAAGGACCAAAGCTTCAGCACTACTCGATGGTTCAGCCAGGCTATTGTCAAAATCGAGTATTGAATCATCTTCACCTCAGGATGTTGCGTTAGAAGTCGCAGAGAGTGTTGCGAGTGGAAGGTCCGTTTGTCTTGAGGTGGGAATTTTGGGCGAGCCGTTCAACCAATATTCAGCAGTTGATCCAATTCGACTCTTCAGCAAACCGAGGGAATTATTCGCCATGGCAAGCCGTGCCATAAAGCCACGTTCAGGGATGCACTCATCGACTGCACCGATTGTGGTTGGGTTGCATTACAGAGGAACCGATTTCTCCGCTTGGGATCCAACCGCCGTAATGCCGCTCGACTACTATCTGAGTGCAATGGAAGAGGTGCAAGTCGGTAATCCCAACAGGGAACTCTCCTTTTACGGTGTCACTGACGAGCCCGAATCTTTCGTCGTCAGAGAATTATCAAAGTTGGGCGCGCGGTTTCCGCGCGGCCGCGCATCAGCCTCCCGAGACTTCATGATTTTGAATCGCGCTGACGTGGTCATCGCTCCCCCGAGCACTTTTTCATTCTGGAGCTCGATTTTGGGTGGAAAGACCATCTACTTTCCAAGGATATGGGTAGAAAAGAAATCGCAGAGTAGTAACTTTTGGAAAGATGCTGGCCTGAATTCCGTTAAGTACATCGATATTCGGTTGGCCTGAAGGAGGTGTTGGGGATTAAGTTCGGTGGTCTGCGGAGACGCATCGTTTTGTGGGTTAGGACTTCGAAGGCCGCTGCAGTTCATTTGCTTAGCCCTGACCCAATTCGGTTCATGCGAGATTTTGCCTCGGCGTCTGAGCACCCTCCGATTGTCACTATTAGGCACCGTCCCCGCGAGGGAGGGGGCAGTCTCTTGCTGGCTTCGCTTGCAACTGTGGCTTTCTCCCAGTCACACGGATATCAATATGTTCATAGTCCGTTTACGTTCGTCCTCTATCGCCCGGATTCATTCTCGACAAACAGCTTCGTTGCACGTTGGAATGAAATCGTCCCGTTGTCTTCCATTTTTCCCCGTGACAAATCTCACCGATGCCGAGTTATTTGTCTCGATTCAAGATTTAGTATTCTCCGGGTTGTCCTTGGGGCTAGGGAAGTGGCTTTTCATTCAGATAAATTTCGGACCTTGATTGTCCACCACCGTCCAGACCTGTGGATGACTGGGCTCAGTAAGGTCCGTCAATTCACTTGGAAAACATGGGTTCACCAAGGAATGATTCCCAAAGGTGCAGAATCTGACCCCTCATTGTGTCGAGTCCATGTTCGTCGTGATGACATCAACCCGACTGACTTTCCTGACCGTTTCACCTCGGCCGCGGTACTGAGTGAGCAAATCGCTCGGGTCACCGAAGATTATCCAAATCTCGAGCGAGTCGTACTTCATTGCTCTAATCCGGACGAGGATCTGCTAGCACTTCGCTCGCGGAATCTGGAACTCGATTTCTCTGACGACCCTTTCGATACCTTTATCAGATTGGCAACTGCCGGGGCTTTAGTAGTTGCAAAATCAACCTTCTCAATTTGCGCGGGGCTTATGTCCCAAGGAGCAGTCTTTTATCCTTCCCAAGGCACGGAGCTGCCGCCAAGTTGGAAACGTCTTCCTGAAAGCGCGCTTCGTTAGTTTGTGGGCGAGCTGGTTGTTTCGCCGAACAAGTCTTTTCCTCAAATTCTTGATCAGATAGCTTGAAAGTCTCTATTGGGTAAAGTCGAGCTGGCTTGGATCCAATCCAGTAATTTCCCTAAATTTGGAGATGTTTGCGACCAAGAATGGCACTTCACTCGATCCGCCTTCAAAAACACTTGGGTCTAGTGGCCTACCCCTGTAGGCAGCAAATAACTCGGCAGCAGCCCTGACAGACATTCCAATACCGCTCGCCACATTTACAATTCTCGTTTGGTCCAACGAGCGGAGAAGAACGTTGATCAAAGTCCAATACTGCTGTGGGGTCTGAAAGTCCCGAACATCGTCAGCAAAACGAATCTTTTCGTCCGAGCCTTCAATAATCCGTGCTAGCAGGCCAGCAAAGCTGGTTGAGACGCTCGCCTCGCCAAGAAAGCTGAACAGTCGAAAAACCGCTACATTCATGTCACTTTCCTCACCGACGTTCAGAGCAACATTTTCTCCTTGGAGTTTCGATTCTGCGTAGATTGTTCTCGGGTGGACCTCGTCAGATTCCTTGATGGGCTGATTCAGTGGGGCGTAAACGTGGGACGTTGAGATGTAGACAAATCTCTTGACTCCCGACTCCGCACACTTCTCGGCGAGGCGCCCAACACCCTCTACATTTACCTGCTGTGTCAAAGAACGATCAACTCGGCAATTTGCCTCGCCCACTAAGGCTGCTGAATGGACGACCGTCGAACCACTTAGGGCTGCTTTCAACTCACTTTCAAATTCAAATCCGTCTCCGACGAACTTTCGGTAATCTATGGACATCTGGTCAAGTCGCTGATTTCGTAACAGCGTCCCTGAAACCCCGGTCCAGAAGAATTTCATGACCTTACAGCGAAAGCCCCATCGGCTAACGTCTTGGCGAGGTATTCAACCTGGCTTTCGCTCAAGCTATGGTGACAGCCCACGAGAAATGAGGATGAACTCACCGCCTCGGCCGCGGGAAAATCACTCGGCTTCTGAACACCTTGAATGAACCTTTGTGCGGAAGGTTGGTGGAGAAAATTACCAGTCAATACCGGGCGAGTCGCAACTCCACGGGAATTCAGGTAGTCCAGCAGTTTTGTTTTATCAATTCGATCATCGCTAATCTGAACCGGAATGTGCATCCACGAATGGGATCTATCCGAAGCATCCTCAAGCGTCCGTGATCCGATTATTGTGAGTCCCGTGTCCCTAATTTTCTGATTAACTCTTCGGGCGGTAGCTCTTCTCTTCTCTACATACTCTTCTATTCGTGGGACTTCGGATTCTCCAATCGCCGCCTGAATCTCCATTGGACGGATGTTGTATCCAGCAGAAACAAAGGTAAAGTGTCGATCTGTTGCCGAAACTCCTGTGTGCCAAGATTCACTGTCATTTCTATCTCTCGACCAACCGTGAGAACGTATAGATCGGATGTCATCGGCCATCTCATCGCTGTTCGTGGCGATCCCTCCTCCCTCCATTGTGGTTATGTGATGGGAGAAGTAAAAGCTGAAAGAGCCTCCAAGGCCTCCTAGCCCGGAGTGCTCACCAGCCCCCCAACTCCCCAGACTTTCGCAAACGTCATTAATCAGAACAAGACGGTTTCGTGCTGCGAACCCTTCCAGGTCGGCAGCAGCAATCCCAAGCCCCAGCGGGTGGATTGGGAAGATCGCTTTGATGGCCCGAGACTCGTCTACAACCTTTTGGGCTTCTTCTAGGTCAATCTGCAAAGTGAGACGGTCGATATCCACAAAGCGCGGGCGCAAACCGAGTTGGACCAGTGGCCATATCGTTGTAGGCCAGGCAATCGCAGGCACCAATACTTCGTCCCCAATGTCTAAGTGCGGGGCACCTTGAGTAGGTCTCAAAAGGTACTCAATCATGGCTAGATTCGCGGATGATCCTGAGTTGACCATCACGAAGTTCTTACACCCAAGGTATTCGGCCATTTGGGACTCGAAGGCCTCAACTCGTTGCCCCATAGTGAGGTTCCCTGAACGCAGTACATCGATTGCCGCAGAAATCTGAACCTTATTTAGTCCATTTGAAGCTAGGGGGATTTCCATAACCTTGTTCCTTCGTTTGCGCCCGAGGCGACAATTAAGCAGACTGCGCAAGCCTACTTAGAAAAGTAGAGTACGCATCGTCAAAACGTTCAACGAGCATGAGATTCCTCTCCTGAATTGCTTTCCGGTAGCTGTCCATTCCCATCATGTTTGGAACCGACGGACTTGAAGTGAGTTCCGCAAAGCTGTCTACTCGTCTGACATTAGGCATTAGTTCCTCGTTCGCGAAATCTGATCTTTGGTACCACCACTCGACGTACTCATCTCTATGCCAATAACGGTTCGCTGTCCAAGTTCTGTGGGGAGCGGGAGTACGGCCAGCCATTTCTTGGAATGTCAACTGCCCAAACACTCCCTGATTTTCAGAGCGCAATCTCTTCAGAAAACCGAGGGTAGGGACAGCTACTGGCATTCCTGCTGTGGCGAGTTCAAAAAGTAACATCGTGCTTGGCGCGTATGGAATATAAAACAGTTCGCGGAATCTTAGTAATCGAGTCCAAGAGAATTTCTTTCCGAGTTCATTGCGCAAAGCTCGCCACTCACCGTTTGACGTGTGTTCAAAATCCTCGGCGATTTGAGTGTAGTGGGCGTAGGTTAGGCCAAGATCGACAGTCGGATTCCAGGATGCTTGAATGTAACGACAAATCGACGGAACAGCTTGAATAGGCATTTTGAGGTAGTGGGTTGCGTATTCTGCGTCTGCCGTGTTGTTGGAAAAGAAGGTAATCTGGCGAGCTTTAATTCCAGACTCCAATTGATTGTCTAGTCCGTCCCAATCCGCAGGGCGATTTGAGAATGGGTGTTCGTACCTGATTGGATTGACCACCAAAATTGGCTTTCCAAATTCTCGATAAAGGGTTACGAACGAGGATGGGTAGCTGACAATAAAGCCGTCGAATCGAGAGAACAATCGTTTTCGATGTTTTTGAAATTTCTCCACGTCCTGGGCATCAAACTTTCGCCAATTTCGATAATTCACTCCACGAACTGGATCAGGTCTTCTGAAGAGCTTTCGAAAACGCGCATTGTGAGGGCTGATCACTTCCGAAAACACTCTTACCCCATGCCTCTCCATTTCGAACGAGATGTCCGCTACAACTGCAGGGTGAAAATCGAGCGAATAAAGCCATTTTTGACCAGTGGGTTTTGGTCGGAAATACCATAAGACCAGTCGCCAGATTACGAGCGGATAGTTGGCCAGAAAATCGAGAACTTGAGGCCAAATTTTCTTGACAATCTGGATGTTGTGCCGATAAATCGCTCTTGCTGAAGGCGATCTCTTAGGTTCGCTCATCGTGCACTTTTCACATTCGTGGTCCCCCGAATAAGGTGCCACAGCCAAATTGTGATGCGGATAGCAAACCTGGTGACTTTCTTTCGAATTTTCCGGGCAAGATGGTGTGTGCGAAATAAGAAATCCTCGGTATAGACGTAAGAGAGCGTGGGCCGGACTTCCGTTGGAAACTTGGCTGTGTTCGGGTCGAACATGCGAGGAATTGCTGACTTGCCACTTTTGGTGTGGGTTGCTCCATCTCCGAAACCAACATTCTGGATGGTATTGCCCGCAGGAACCAGAGCAAGAGACTTCGTTGCTAGCCCATACTGTGCCCATGAATATGCCCACGAATCAAGTTCGTTAGCGATTGCCTTCCGGTGCCCAGCCTCGATTTCACGCACGAGAGCTCTGGGCGCAAAATTCGCACCGGGACGGCTTGGCATCTCAGAATCAGACTTGCCTCGAAAATTCTCCCACCGATTTTTCCAGGTTGCCCACCCCCAACAATCTATTCGAGAGTGGAAGACATGGCCATTAGCCCTCAGAAAACCATTGAGGCGACGATACCCAGAGATTTGAAGGACTTTCTCAACGTCGGAGTACCTTTGCAAACCTTCTGCACAATGAGAAAAGAATTCAGGTGATGGAACGAGGTCGTCTTCAAGCACAATGCCTGAGTTTTCATTCTCAAAAAACCAATCCACCGCCGAAAGCACTGCGGACCGAAGGCCTAGATTGCGTTGCAGGAACCTCACCCTTATCGGGATGTCGGTATGCGAATCCTCTATCATTTGTCGCATTAGGTTCTGTTGAATCTCATCCTCTAAGTCCCTGGGTCCGTCACATGAGATGTAGACCACTGGAGGGTCTTCAGACAACACACGCGCCAGAAGTGTTTCAAACTCGCGCGCTCTTCGATGCGCAAGAATAAGGACAGGAGGGCAGACCAGTTTTACCATTACGTTTGTCCCCCCGCTGGATAGAAATGAGGCGAACGCCCGATGAACACTCTAACTAAAATAAAACACGTCGACGCCGACGTCTCCAGACGTTCTGCACATGTTTTATTTTCGAGAAGGCTGGGTTCGTGATCGCCGTTTATTCGCTCAACTCCATACCCTTTTTGTTCTGGTTGAGAGACTCCGCGTGAATGTCGACTTCTATGATTTCCGCCGCCGTTTGAACCTCGAGCGAGACGAGATTCACAGAGCTGTCGATACCGTAATCGAATTGGGTTCCCTAGTTCTTGGGCCGAGCGTGGAGGAATTTGAGAGGGAGTTTTCCGAGCTGTTTGGATTCGAAGGGACAGTAGCTGTCGCCAACGGAACGGATGCGCTCGAAATAGCTATTAGAGCGCTCATGCCACCAGGCGCAACAAGAGTAGTGACAGTTGCTAATGCGGGCGCTTATGCCGCTATTGCCGCGGCAAGAGCGGGTTACGCGCCTTTTTATTGGGACGTCGATCCCGAATCCCTCCTCATGGATCTCGAGTCATTGGTTTCGAGACTTGACGAACTTGTTTCGAGGGGCTGTGGAGTAGTTGTGTTTACACACCTATATGGCTCATCAACTGACCTCACAACCCTGAAAAATAGATGTGATGATCTTGGAATCGGCTTAATTGAAGATTGCGCCCAAAGCGTAGGAGCATCCAGTCCATCTGGAGCTGTTGGTGGGATGGGGCACGCCGGAACATTCAGCTTTTTCCCGACCAAAAACCTAGGCGCATTTGGAGATGCCGGCGCAATAGCCTCGTTGAGCGGCGAGGTTCTGGCGCGTGTGAGGGCGTTACGCCAATACGGGTGGGAAGCAAAGTACCAAATCGTAGAGCCCGGCGGTCGGAATTCACGAATGGATGCGGTACAGGCGGAATATCTCAGAGCTAAACTTGCGCGGCTGGGAAAGGTTTCCAGGAGGCGCAGGGAGATTTTAGAGGCCTATCTCAAGGCGGCTCCAGGAATTAGATTCGTATCCACTCTTCAGGAAGGGCATGTTGCTCATTTGGCAGTCCTGCAAGCCAAGAACCGAGATACTCTGAAGGTGTTCTTGGAGCGAAGAGGCGTTCAAACCGCAATTCATTATCCGCACCCTGATTTCTTACAAAATGGCATAGCCAGGCCGGTCTCGCTTCCGCATACCGCCCATGCGTGCGACACTGTATTATCCCTTCCGTGCAATGAATTCATGACTGACGATGAGGTTATTGCGGTCTGCGAGGGGATAGAACAATGGCAGTGAGATGCTGATTTCGAGGGAAGAAGAGCGTGGACATCTTCGCACGTATTGACGTTTTCGAAGAGCCAGATAGAGGTGATCTCTCTGTAGTCCAGTTTGAGAATTTAGACTTTAAACCCAAGCGGCTGTTCTGGATATCCAATGTTCCGCCCGGTCAAGTCAGAGCTAAACATTGGCACCGTTTGGAGAAACAGTATCTCTTCGCCATCCGAGGCGAGTTCCGTGTCAGAATCGAGTCCAAGGAAGGAATCTCCGTCAATTCTGTTGTCAGGGGTTCCGGGGCGGACCTCCCCACGGACGCTTGGATCGAAATTTACGATTTCAGCACGGGGGCTGTTGCAGGCGTTCTAAGCTCGCGCGACTACGACCCTACAGACTGCCACACAGATTACGACGAATTCCGCAAAGTTGTCCTTCAGGCCGGATGAACTATGCATGAAAAAGTACGTTTTTGCGTGCAATAATCCAGACGTGAAACCCTGCAACAGGGTCCAAAGCTAGTCCAGTTTCCCGAAGTGTCGAAGTTGCTTCCCTGAGTGCCTTCAAATAACGAACGTAGAAGTGTTTCATGTGCAAGGAAGGAATCGAGTATCCGGGTAGCGCCAGCATGACCTTAAACTTTCCCAAAATCTTTAGTGAACTGAAATGAAAGCAGGTTGCTTCGGATGTGGGGAAATTCTCGGCATTCCATGGGCCTTGAAAGGTTCCCTTCTTATCCCAGATTGAGACAAGGCCCCCCCAAAGTACGGGCCACTCGTTCAAATATTTCTGGTCACCAAACTGGCCATCCTCGTGCCTCGCGAAACACCACTTCTCGCATTGAGCCCGCCACCGCTCTCGGATTGGCCAGCCTTCTATTTTCTTCATCGGAATGAACTGGACATTGAAACGGCCGAACTTCTTTTCAAGGTGGCCTAACCGCGCTGAGTAATCATGGCGAGTAATCAGGACACCGCTTTCTGAATTCGAAAATTGCTCAACAATCGATGATGGGTCTTTCAGGAAAAATAGGTCAGCATCCAGGTATGTAACCAGTGCCTCATCCGGGAACAGCTTGAATACAACGTCAAAGGAGAAGCTCGACAAAGTCCACATGAGCTCCGTGTGAGTGCGAGAGCTCTCCAATTCTTTGTATTGTCCGATTGCCTGACGGATATCGATTGGGATGATTCTTTCTTCCGGCAGCATGTTGAACGCCGCGAATGACTCGTCGTCACAGCAAAGGGCATAAATCTTCGAGGAAGGGGCGTGTTCGAGAAGGGTCCGGATCATAACAAGCGCTCTCGCGGCGTAGTTCTTATCGAAGACGGTCGTGTAAGAAAAACCATCTTGAGGATGTTTCAATAGCGCCAAAGGGACCTTCCTTTACTCTGGAGTGCAGTCAAGTCTCCTGCGCGACCTCAAGCCATGAGAAAAAGTGGGATTGACTTGCCATCGCAGTCTGGAAAACGAATGCTCGGACCTATCAAGACTCTAACCGAGAAACTAATCTAATTCAGGGTCACGCCTAGTTGTGGTGGCCAAAACTCAAAGAGGATCTGAGCGCAGAGAGCGCAATCCTCAAGTACCCGTAGGAAGCTCGCCTCCTTGACGATTAGAGATGGCGCAGTCCTCGAACCTCAATTGGCACGATACGCGCAGTCGGGATGCGCGTTTATGACTGGGATTAGGTTTGAATAGAAACTGCAGCCCCATTGAACGTGTTGGCTCTATGTGATTTGTCCCCTCCGTTCGCCTTTCCGAAAGGGCGAATGAGTTAACTTGCGCTGGAGGAGTTAAGTCGCTGTGATTTTGGGCTATTTCCGCTTCAGGCGCAGTTTCCATTATCCAACTCTGCCCTATGCTTCTGGTCATAAGCAGTATTGAGATTTTAGAGTGACACTGACTAAACGACTCTGAAATTGTTACCGGAGCCGGAAGTGCTCTATCAGCGAACAAGTACTGGAGGACGATGCTGAAAATGGACCCCAAGCCCCGCTCCCGTGCCGTAACAGACGGCATTGAAGCCACCACCTCGAGAGGCATGCTTCGAGCTGTTGGAATGGGAGACGACGATTGGGACAAGCCACAGGTCGGAATTGCAAGCTCATGGAACGAAATAACACCTTGCAACTTGTCGCTTGGCCGTCTCGCGCAGGGCGCTAAAGAGGGTGTCCACGCGGGTGGAGGTTACCCGTTGCAGTTTGGAACGATTTCTGTTTCTGACGGTATTTCCATGGGTCACGAAGGTATGCATTTCTCGCTGGTGAGCCGCGAGGTCATCGCGGATTCAGTGGAGACCGTTATGCAGGCGGAGCGCCTGGATGGCTCTGTGCTGTTGGCGGGATGTGACAAGTCGATCCCCGGAATGTTGATGGCGGCAGCTCGCCTCGACCTGGCCTCTGTGTTCCTCTACGCAGGATCGATTGCTCCGGGGTGGGTAAAGCTGTCTGACGGCACGGAAAAAGAAATCACCATAATCGACTCTTTCGAAGCTGTTGGTGCTGTTCAGGCGGGAAAGATGTCCGTCGAAGACGCAAAGCGTATCGAATGTGCGTTTGCTCCGGGTGAAGGAACCTGTGGAGGTATGTACACGGCCAACACCATGGCCAGCGTTGCTGAGGCGCTCGGAATGAGCCTCCCCGGCTCAGCAAGCCCGGCCTCAGCAGATCGCCGCCGCGACTACTACGCTCACAAGTCCGGAGAAGCAGTTGTGGGGATGCTGAAGCGCGGGCACACTGCCCGGGACATCCTGACGATGGAAGCGTTTGAGAACGCTATTGCCGTAGGTATGGCTCTCGGTGGCTCCACCAACATCGTCCTTCACTTGCTGGCCATCGCCAACGAGGCGGA
>Ga0233451_10002068_pt1 | contig 18703 bp, 16 predicted proteins | sample 011ome_29_FD_183052 | JGI IMG/M metagenome (GOLD analysis project Ga0233451, IMG submission 183052) | Coastal salt marsh microbial communities from the Groves Creek Marsh, Skidaway Island, Georgia - 011504CT (spades assembly) | ecosystem: Environmental > Aquatic > Marine > Intertidal zone >...
GCGCTACCATCGACTACTCACCGAAGGCGAACCGCTACCGCAGCTCATCGTAATCGACGGGGGTAAAGGCCAATTATCGCACGCCTTGGAGGCCCTAGAATCGCTCGGCCTCCGCGGAAGAATCGCCATCATCGGCATCGCCAAGCGCTTGGAAGAGATTTATTATCCCGGCGACCAGCATCCTTTGTATTTGGACAAGCGGTCTTCCACGCTCAAATTGATTCAACATTTGCGCAACGAGGCACACCGGTTCTCATTGGAACATCACCGCAAGCGGCGCAGTAAGGCCGCGCTGCGGTCGGAGCTCGATGACATCCGTGGCATCGGGCCCAAAACACGCCATGAACTGTTGGCTCATTTCAAAACCGTTGATGCGATACGCCAAGCATCCGAAGAGCAGTTGCTTGCTGTCGTCAATTTGAAAGTCGCACGGGCCATCCTGGATCATTTCAGCGACCACACATCAGGGAAGTAGGCGGCCTTTGTCTTGTGGAACAAGGCAGCGCGGCCTGAACAAACGATGGCGATGGCGCACCACCCAACGGTAGCCCATGCCCGTTGCCCACGCCAATACCGGGTGCGTCAAGCATTGCAGCAGCAACCGTGTTACTCCGCTGGTCGTGGGCATCAACGTGCGCAGCCCATCCACCTGAGCATGTGCTCGCCCATGAGCGTAAACCACCAACGATGCCAACGGTGGCTGGGTGAGTTCCGCGGGAAGAAGCCGGCTGGCCGTTACTCCCTGCAACGGGGCAAACTTGAGCTCCGGAGTTGTTCGGTCCCAAAGCCACATCACCGCACGATCGCATAAACCGCATTCGCCGTCGTAAAATAGGATACAGGCGGAAGCGACGCTCACGACCAATGAAACCGAGGGTCTTCCATTCCCGCTGTAAGCGCGCGGTACCCACTCACCAGGTCGGCGACGATTTCAGCCGCGGGCTGCAAGGATTTGATGTGGCCGCTGACTTGGCCGATTTCCAATTCTCCTCCCTCCAAGTCGCCTTCGAACATGCCCTTTTTCGCGCGACCCCGGCCCAGCAAAGCCTGCAGCTGTTCGGGGGACTGACCGGCTTGTTCCGCCGCGGCCACTTCCTGAGCAAACGCGTTATCGAGCAGGCGCACCGGAGTCAGGGCTTTGAGGCTGAGCCGCGTGGCGCCTTCCCCTGCAGCGACGACACGTTCTTTGAAGGCCTGATGAGCTGAAGATTCGGGTGTTGCCACAAACCGGCTGCCGATTTGCACGCCTTCAGCCCCCAAGGCGAACGCAGCCAAGGTGGCTCGTGCATCGCCAATCCCACCGGCAGCGATGAGCGGAATTTGGATGGCATCCGCTACCGCAGGAATCAAACACAAGGTCGTTGTTTCCTCCCGCCCGTTGTGGCCCCCAGCCTCAAACCCCTCCGCAACAACGGCATCTACCCCTGCTGCCTCAGCTTTGAGGGCAAATTTCACGCTGCTCACCACGTGGACGACCTTGATTCCGTGCGACTTCAAGTGCTGCGTCCACGTTTTCGGGTTGCCGGCGCTGGTAAAGACAATGGGCACACCGAGCTCCACGATGCTCGCCATGTGCTCTTCAATGGAAGGGTACAACAACGGCACGTTCACCGCAAATGGGCGGTCCGTGGCGGCTTGGCATTTGCGGATTTGATCGCGCAACACTTCCGGGTACATCGAACCTGCGCCCAAGATTCCGAGGCCACCGGCGTTGGACACCGCGCTGGCCAATTCCCAGCCGCTGCACCAAATCATGCCCGCCTGAATGATCGGGTAGTGGATTCCAAAAAGGGCGTTGACGCGATTCATCACTCGAATAAGGCCAAGTTAGCGCGTTCTGATTCGGCGCTGCGAACGTGGTCCGAAAAAAACGCGCGCGATGCTTCGGATTTCTCAGTCCATTGCTCGGGGTTGAGCGCCAGTGCTTGGGTCAAACCCTCGTGCCAAGTCTCCTGCTCCAGCGCCCAGTCCCACCCGATGCCTTTCGCCTCGAGATCTCGCCACGGCGTGCGGTCGCTGATGAGCACCGGGCAGCCGTGCGCCCAAGCTTCTACGATGGAGTGGCCGAAGTTTTCTTGGGTGGTAGACGACAACAGGTAATGCGCTGATTGGAAATGAGGGCGCAGCTCCGTCGGCGGTATTCCGCCCAAAAATCGAACCTTTGCGTCCGCGCTTGCGGCTGCAATGGCTTGCAATTCGGATGCGTACGATTCGTCCTCCACGGGTCCGATGAAATCAACCTCGATGGGACGTGCCGAAGGTGCTTCAAGCAATGACTTCAGCCCGAACGCCAAATTCTTCACCCGGTGAATCCGACCCACCATGACAATGCGCCAAGCATCCGCGGGACGTGGCGGGTTTGCGGAAGGCAAGGACGATGGCAGGTTTTGTGCCACCAAAATCGCAGCCGCTGGAAACACGTTCTTTATTTCCCTCTGCTCCTCCAAAGTGGACGCATGCCACAGCACCCGATCCATCCAACCGAATGTTCGGGCAGCGATGAGAAAAAGTGATTTTTTGAGCGGCTTGATTCCCAACGCCGCAGCACCCAGCATACCCCGGGGAGCAAGCACCACTTTAGCACGATTCGATGGGCGCAATAAGCGCAGAGGAAGCAACGTGAATGTTTTAGAATAAAGGCTGTTCAAGTGCACGACGTCCGGTTGAACATGGGCCAATATTTGCGTCCAAGTCGATCGATTCAACGCTTCCCCGTACCACACATGGTACGAACCGAACGCGGTATCTCGCTCAAGCCAGGTGTTTGGTTCGTCTACTACCGGCTCATCACTTCCCAAATCCCGGTTGCCCGTTACCACCCAAATATCGTGGTGACCTGTCAAAAACTCCGCAAGGTTCCCGGTACTGCGAATGGGCCCTCCAGCGCGGAAAGCCGGCGGAAACCAATCCACTGAGATGAGGATGCGTTTGCGGTCAGTGGATTCCATTGCGTTCCATCCAATATCCTAAGACGACCAACGACCAAATCCGCGAAAACGACCACCGCGGATTGCCTCCTAAAAACGCCTCCCATATGCCTTCAACTTCCCGGCTGTCCACCGATTCCAAATTGCTCAGAAAACTCAAACCCTTCTTGCACAGCGGCTTCAGAGAAGATTTCATCCAAACTTCCCAAGGAAGGGTAAAGCCCATTTTGGGTCGGTCAATGACCTCCCGAGGGAGCAAGTCGGGTAATGCGTCCGTGAGTAATTGTTTTGGTGACGTTGGCCACTTCGCATCGTCGTCAATCGACAATGCAGCAGCTACCAGGCGGTGATCCAAAAATGGCACCCGCACTTCCAACGCATGCGCCATCGACATTTGGTCGGTATCACGCAAAAGGGTGTGTCCCATGTAGGTCCACATTTCGGCTAAACTGACTTGAGATAGCATGGGCAAATTGGAACCTGCGGTCTTATGCGCCAAGGCAGATTGCAACCATTGAAAAACCGCATTTGGCGTCGTTGCCAGGTCGGGCGTGAGTTGGCGGATATCACGTTCAAGGAAGACTTGACGCGACAAAGGATATGTGTGCTCCAAGTCGAAGTAATCCCCGGCGAGGATGTCCGCCATTTTGTAGGCGGTACCTTCCTTTTTATAACCGGCGTAGGCCGCGCCAACCATTTTGCGGAGCCCCCGTGGCCAAGAACTCAACCAACGTTTCTCCCACATCTCACGGGTCCGCTTGAACACCGGGTAACCGGCGAACAGTTCATCTCCTCCCAATCCGCTCAAAGCGACGGTGATTCCAGCCTCTTTGGTCGCGCGACTCACCACGTAGGTATTGGGTCCATCACCGCTTGGATGATCCATAGCGTCTAATGCTGCCGGTACCTCTTGTAAAAACGCGTCCGGAGTCAAGCGAATTTCATGATGATCCGTGTCAAACCGTTTTGCGATGAGCCGTGAATAGGGGCTTTCGTCGAATTCGCCTTCATTGAAGGTTACGCTGAACGTTGAAACCCGCTGATCTGTTGCCTCCTTCATGAGCCCGACGATCGCGCTCGAATCAATGCCTCCAGACAAAAACGCTCCCAGCGGCACGTCCGATCGCATCCGCAGTTCCACAGCATCACGCAACGTGTCTCGAACGGTTTTTAAGTGCTCCTCTCTTGGTTTTTGCGTGGACGGATCTGCGGCTGCGGCAGCATCCCACCAACACCCCGTTTCCATTTCTTCCCCGTTCAATCGCAACCAATGTCCGGGCTCAAGCAATCGAATGCCTTCGACCATGGTACGGGGTGCGTGCACCGTTTGGTAGCGCAAGTAATCCACCAAAGCTACCGGGTCGTGGCGCCGTTCGACCCAATCTGAGGCCAACAAGGACCGCACTTCACTCGAAAACAAAACCGCTCCTCGGGCTTGGGTGTAGTATACCGGTTTGATTCCCATCCGATCGCGTGCAATCAACAACTCACGTTGGGATTGATTCCAGTAAGCAAAAGCAAACATGCCATTGAACTCCTGCAGAGCGGCCCGTCCCCAAACTTGCATCGCGGCGAGCACCACCTCCGTATCGCTGTCGGTCTTGAACGTGTAACTTCTGCTCAACTCTGCGCGCAACTTCCGGTAGTTGTAGACTTCGCCGTTAAAAACCAAAACGTCACCTGTTACCGAATCGATAAACGGTTGATTGGAAACATCCCGGGTGTCGATAATGCTCAAGCGTCGATGCCCCAACACGACTTCGTCCTCCTCCATCCAAACACCCGACGCGTCCGGTCCGCGATGCGCTATGGCATCCGTCATCCGGCCTACGGCCGCGCACGCTTCGGGAAACAGGTCGCGGCGTTCAATTCCGTAAATCCCCGTGATCCCGCACATGCTTAATCCTCCGAGCTTTTATTAGACTGTTGGATGCCGTCCCAGCCTTGCGCCTTCAATGGCGTCTCCAAACCGTTTTTGGTGATGAGCGTTTTCTCCGCCGTGTCCTCCACCATGTGACCGATCACGGTGAGTTTCGGATGGTTCCGCACCTTTTCGTAATCGTCTTGGGCGATGGTGAAGAGCAGTTCATAATCCTCGCCACCGCTCAACATGCAGAGGGTGGGATCGAGGTTGAAGTCGCGGGCTGTTTTGTAAGTATGCGGGTCGATGGGCAACTTTTCCTCGAAGAGTTTAACGCCCAATCCCGAACTCGCGCACAAATGGAAAATCTCGGAGGCCAGACCGTCCGATACATCGATCATGGATGTGGGCTTCAGCTTCAAATCCGCCAACTCCCGAACCACATCGGTGCGGGCTTCGGGTTTAAGTTGCCGCTCCAAGATGCCCTCGTGCCCGGACAAATCCGGTTGAGCCGTGGGTGCTGATTGGAATACCACTTTTTCCCGTTCAAGAATTTGCAAGCCCATGTAGGCACCGCCTAAATCGCCAGAAACCACGAGTAAATCCCCGGCCTTGGCCCCAGAGCGCGATACGGCCGCATCGCCATCCACGAGTCCGATGGCCGTGACGGTGATCATCAATCCGGAGGTCGAGGAAGACGTATCGCCTCCAACCAAATCTACGCCGTAGACCGCGCACGCCTTGTGCACACCCGCGTACAATTCATCGAGCGCTTCCACCGAAAACCGGCTGCTCACCGCAATCGAAACGGTGACTTGGGTAGGCAGCGCATTCATGGCGCAGATGTCGGATACATTGACCGAAATCGCCTTGTAACCCAAATGCTTCAGCGGCGCATAGCTCAAATCAAAATGCACACCTTCGACGAGCAAATCCGTCGAAACCACAACGCGCTTCCCCTCGGGATTCAACACGGCCGCGTCGTCTCCGATGCCCAGCAACGTGGACGGCTGCCGCAATACTGTTCCTTCCGTCAAACGGCGGATCAACCCAAATTCACCCAGTTCTTCGATTTCTGTACGCTGCATGCCTCAAAGGTACCGATTCTTTTAGCGACTCAGTTCGCCGGCGGCGCGTCTGACACCCGCAGCACCTCGCCCGTGAAATGCAGGTTCAGACCTGCAAACGGATGATTAAAATCCACCACGACCGAATTGAGGCGAAGCTCCGCCACTACGCCGATTACCTCATCGCCATCTTCGGTTTGCATGGGAACCACTTCACCAATATCAAAAACCGATTCATCCAATTCGCCGTCCACCAAAAACGCCGATTTCGGCACTTCAACATAGGCTTCCTCATCCTCTTCTCCGTAAGCATCCTCTACCGCCAATTTGAATTCAAACGAGTCCCCTGCACGCAGGCCGTTCAGCGCTTGTTCGAACGCGGGCAAGACTTGGCCCTCGCCCATCATAAAGCCAAACGACTCGTCCGCTGGGCAAATTTCAAGTTCTTCGCCTTCAGCGTCGTTTTCCCGCAAAATGTAGCTGATTTCCACATACTTCCCGGGAGCAATCGGTGTGTTATTCATGACGCGAAAGTAGGTCGTTGACGTAAATTGGTCGCATGCTGAACCGAAAACTATTTCGCCTTTTTCTGACCCTCGTCGGGTTTGTTCTCCTTGCCGCTCCTGCGGGAAGCCAAACAGAATCACCAACCGGCGAAGGCCAACGGGTATTCCGCACACCCCGTGTTTTCAATCCCGTGCCGTGCCACCATGTGCGCCACGCCGCCACCGAACGCGCCGACATCGAACCCACCCCGATGCCACGTTGGATGATGAATTACGACATGGAGCCCTCCATTGCCCGCAGCGATTCTTTTGATGTGCACACGTATGAATTGGATTTGGATGTGACGAATTATAGCTACCAACTCCTTGACGCGCATGCGGAAATCTCGTTGAGCGTGGTGGAGTCCGGTGCGGCGGATTTGTGGTTCGACCTTGTGGAGCTCGCCGTTGATAGCGTTCACTTGAATGGCGAGCCGGCGGGGTTCAGTCAAACGGAATCACAGCTGCACATCGACGCGCCGGATGGCGGTTGGTCGATGGACGCGCCGTACACGTTGGACATTTGGTACAGCGGCTCTCCTTACCAAGACCCGTATTGGGGGGGCTTTTATTATGTGAGCGACTACATCTACAATTTGGGCATCGGCTTGACGACGATTCCGCCGAATTTCGGCAAGGTGTGGTACCCGTGCTTTGACAACTTTGTGGAACGTGCGACCTATACCTATCACGTTATCAGCGCAGGCGGGCGCAAAGCCCATTGCCAAGGCCACCTGATCGGCGAACAAACACTCGCGGGAGACACCGTACTCCGCAGCTTCGAATTGACCCACCCGATCACCACCCACCAATCTGCTATCGCCGTTGCGCCGTACGTCGACTCCAACTATGTCCACACGGGAGCGTACGGCGAGATCCCGGTGCGGCTAACCGGAAAGCAAGAACACATCGGCCAAATGGTCACCAAATTCCAAGAGCTCGGCTACGCCATCGACGCCCTGGAATATTGGTGGGGACCGTACGCATGGGAACGCGTGGGATACGTGTTGACCACCGACGGTGCCCTGGAAATCCCCACGAACATCGCCTACCCGCAATTTATGGTGGGGGAAGGTTTGGTGGCCAACGGCGACCTCTTCAGCCACGAACTCGGTCACCATTGGTGGGGCGATTTGGTCGCACCGCGCATCCACAACCACATGTGGCTGAAAGAGGGGCCGGCGGAATACAGTTCGCACCTGTTCGTGGAATGGAAGGACGGCGAAGAAGCATTCATTGATGTGGTCAAGGACAACCAACTCTTTGTCCTCGAAGAATGCCACATCCAAGACAACGGCTTCCACCCGCTCTCACCCATGCCGGACGAAGAGATTTACGGGCGCCACACCTACTACAAGGGCGCTTCCATTTTACACAACCTCCGGGCCTACCTCGGGGACGAATTATTCCGCTCAGGCATGCAGTCGGTAATCGCGGAATTGTACGATAGCTATATGGACGTCGCGGACTTCGAAGCCACATTGGAAGCGGTCACCGGAGTGGACATGACGCCGTGGTTTGAGGCGCAAGTGCTGCAACCCGGGTTTTCAACGTGGGTGCTGGACTCTGCGGTCTCCGCAGGGGCTGAACAAAGTACACTGCACCTGCAGCAAAAATTGCGCGCATGCGAGAATTACCACATGGCCGAACCGCTTGAAGTGGCGGTGTGGGACGCCAATTGGAACCGGTACGACACGCAGATCGTGGCAAGCGGGCAATTCGATGAAGTGGTGGTCGCGCATCCTGGCATTGAGGACCCGGCGATGATTGCGCTGAACCCGAACGGCCGACTCAACCAAGGCCGCATGGACTTCATGTACACCATCACCGAAACAGAAGGTATTCAAAACCTGCCGTGGGTGGCGATGCGTGTGGGATGCGACGCGATTCCGGAGGGGGATTCGGCGTTGGTGCGGGTGGAGCACCACTGGGCAGCGCCGGACGCGGGGCCGGTGGAGCCGTACGTGGATGAACTGAGCACGACGCACTTCTGGGTCGTGGACGGGATTTGGCCGGAAGGGCTTGTGCTGGATGCGCGGCTGCAGTATTACGGAAACGACCCCGACATGCTGGATTTTGAGCTGTACGGCGGGACAGAAGCCAACGGATTCCTGGCATGGCGACCTCATGCGGGGGCGGCGTGGCAAGAATGCGAAGCGTACGAATGGCAACCGGGTTCGCTCGCAAACGGCGCGGGGTTATTCCGAATATTGGATCTGAAAAAAGGCCAATACGCCTTTGCCAAAGGCGATGTTTCTGTCGGAATGGAAACCGTTGCGTCCGAGGTTAATCTCAATCTTTGGCCCAACCCGGCATCCACCGAATTGACGGTTTCTGCCGACGCCGGTTTGGGCGGGCTGGAGGTTTGGAACACCGCTGGACAGCGCGTTCTCGCCGCTCGGCTTCCTTCCCATACCCAACAATGGACGATTAATCTCGCTGATTGGTCAGCGGGAACGTACGTCTTGCGCACGGATGCAGGAGCGACGCATTCGTTTATCGTAGAGTAGCGCGTCGTTGGACCTTGCCACGCCCAGCAAGCCATGCCTCCGTTCCGTCCGAGTTGAAGCGGACGGTGTAATAGCTGCTGTCGGCCTCGGTTTGCCACGTCGCACCGCCGTCGACTGATGTGCTGATGCCGGGAATGCCGACGGCCCAAATCTGCTGGCATTCAGAGCCCGGAACGTACTGCACACATGACCGGTACCCCGGCCCTTGGCCAGGTGTGGCTAGCGACCAAGACGCACCACCATCCTTGGTGACAACCTTGTTGGCCGAATTGTCATCCATGTCCTCCCAATTGCCTCCCCAACCCAACCCAAGCATCTCATTGCAACGCGCTGCACTGAACATGCCCGTCATCTGGCCGCCTTGAACAATCGGAGTCTCCACAACGTCCCACGTCCGACCTCGATCCGCCGTCCGGAAAACCCGGGATGCGAGCCCCCCAGAAACCACCCACGCCTCATCGCCCGAAACCACAACATTTCCGTTGGACGCGGCAAAAGCCGCTTCGTGCGCACCTGTAGAATCGGAAACCACAGAGGGCAAGGCCGCACACGGCAACAAATTCCACGTTTCCCCGGCATCCCGCGTAATCAAAATGCTCAAGCAGTCGGCCAACGGATCCCCCATGGCGATTCCTTCCTGCACATCCCAAAAGGCCATGCTGTCAAAGAAGGCCAAAGAATCCGCATTTTCGTAAACGACGCGCCAAGGTGCTTTTCCGGTTTCAGAGATGAGGTCGCGTTTGAACAAAACTGCAGGAGAAGCGATGGTCAGTGCAAATGCCGCATTTTCCGTGACGGCAATCGACCGAAAAGCGGGTGTGGTGTTGTCGGTCAATCGCAACGTGTCCACTGACCAAGTCGCTCCCTTGTCTGCCGTGTAACCCACCAAGCCGTTGGACCCCGCCCACCAAACATCACCGTTTTCTGCCACTGTCAATGCCCGTATACTGGCGTCAAATGTCCAGATTTCGGTCGGCAATTGTTGCGACTCCTGACAACCCAGCATCAGCGCCGCTCCGACTCCAAAAACCAAACCGATTCGCATCATGGTTGCTGTGCTACCGGTTCTTCATACCACGAAAGCGAACGTACGATGGCCTCGACCTCTCGCATGTACTCGCGCTTATCGAAAAAGGGGGCATAAGCATAGCCTTCCACTGTCACCAACTCTCCGCTGCGTTCGTCATAGGTGGTCAAGCTGTAGAATGGCCCGCCCATGTAATCGCCTTCCAATCGCCACAGTCCGCGCAGTTCTGAGGCAAAAGCCCCGTTGAACACCACTTCTTCGTATGACGGCGTGTAGCGCATCTCGGTGGTCATGTACGACCCCGGAGTGGGCCCTGAAACGTGTTTGCGCAGGGCCGCGTTGCGCGCCTTCAATCGCTCGCTCATCGTAAACTGATTGTCGTCCACATACGGCTCACGGTAAATGAAAAACCCTTGTTGCACGTCGTGGTTATCCCCACCTTTCATGCGCGTCAGTTGCCGATCAATCCAAAGAAACGATTCGTTCTTTTTCGCCCAACGCGCATCGCGCGGCACGGTCAACTCCAATTTTGCCCGTGATCCTAGCTCAGCGCGCATGACTTCGTTCTCATCCAAAGCAATCAATCCAGCATAGCGCGAAACTTCCTCTCGGTGGAACACACTCAGCAGTTCCGTCGCTCGGTCTGCAAGTTCAAGCGCCAGATCTCCCGAACGGCGGGCGCTGCCTGTCACGTAAATCTGTTCCCGGGAATACTTCTCCCGGTAGATGGAAACGGTAGCCGATTGGGTGTCCGCCCGATCCGCCAATTCCAACACCATGATGTTGCGGTGCGGCTTCCAAAATCGGTCGAACGAAGCAGGCTCCAGATGCACCAAGTCAAACCAAGGTTCGAATTGTGGTAGCACTGGAAAAGGTTGATCGAAGATGGCTCGCAGGGTATCACCTATTTCACCTTCCCAAATCGCGGGATCACACACGACGACAATTTCCCCCGCCGCTCCGACCTTTCCGGTCAAGGCCGAACGTGCTCCTTCTTGGCTGCCGCATCCTGTTGCGATCAAAACGACCGCGGCGAAGAGCACTTTAAAGCTTGCTTGGATCTGCATGAATGATGAGTTTTTGGCCAATCCGAATCATGGAGGTGGACAAATCATTCCACTCCTTCAACTGCTTTACACTAACGCCATACCGGTCTGCAATCTTGCCCAACACGTCGCCGCTCTGCACCCGGTAAGTCACCGGTTCTGGCACAAAAACAATGTCCGGTGTGCGCTCCGGTTCAATCAGCCGCATGCTGTCTTGGTAGGCTAAAAACTCAGGAATGGCCGTGTGAGGCAAGACCAAAGGCCAACGTTCAACCGTGGCAGGAACGATGTTCATCCGGTACATGGGATTCAAATGAGCCAATTCGGATTCACTCAGTCCCATGAGCGGCGCCATTTGGTCAAATCGAATCACTTCATCCACCAGCACGGTATCCAAAAAAGCAAAAGGCGGCGACTCGTTGATGGGGTAGATGTTGTGTTCCTGATGAAACTCCATCAGGTAGACCACCGCCATAAACGCGGGCACATAATTCCGCGTCTCTCGCGGCAAGAAGAATCGTATTTCCCAAAAATTTCGCTTGCCTCCACTTCGGCGAATGGCGCGATTGACATTTCCCGGCCCCGCGTTATAGGCCGCAAGTGCCAAAAACCAATCTTCATAGATGTTGTGCAACCGGGTCAAATACAGGCAAGCCGCCTCCGTGCTGCGCATGGGATCACGACGTTCGTCGATGTATGAATCGATGCGGAGGCCTTGGTGCTTTGCTGTGGCGTACATGAATTGCCACAATCCCCGAGCACCCGCATGGGATTTGGCCGCCGGATTGAGCCCGCTTTCTACCACAGGCAAATACTTCAACTCCAAAGGCAACCCGTGCCGATCTAAGGCTTCCTCAAACAATGGGAAATAGGCCGGGGCGCGTCCGAGCATCGTCCCCAAATGTTTCTTACGCTTGCTTGCGTAAAACGCGATGCGGGAATGCACCACCGGATTCCAACCCAATTCCATAGGGGATTGGGCGTCCAACAACGCCATCCTCAATTTTACCTCTACCGTATCAATTTCTGGGGTTTCTCCCGATTCAAAATCCCGAATATTCAGCAACGCTGTATCCGTCGAAAAACACCAATTCTCCTCGAGGTACGCCAGCCAATTCAATTCGTCCAGACTCAATTCACCATCGATTGAATCCTGTCCAACCGTTGAATTCAATGAATCTGGCAAGGAATCCAATGGCGCTTGGCCATGCACTCGGCTACACCACAAGAAACCGCAGCACAAGAACAGTTTGAACAGACGGTACAGCGTACCCATCAATTCTCGCTGGAGCTGCTGTTGTCGTCGTCTTTGTTCGTCGCGTCCTTGAATTCCTTGACGCCTTTTCCAAGGCCCTTCATCAATTCAGGAATTTTCTTTCCCCCAAAAAGAAGCAGCACAACCAGTGCAATCAGCAGAATCGACCCGGGGTTCATTGCATTGAACATGGCAAAAGTTTTGCTCAAAGTTCGTTAGAAATCCCAGAAAATCGCAGCATTCAAGAACGGATTACGAACACCGTACACGGCAATTATCGATGAGGCGCACCTCGCCCACGTTGGCGGCGACTACCGCAAAAACCTCATTTTTCGATAGGTCTGTTCTGCAGGGTTCAAAGGTCAGGGCATTTACGATATCCAAGTATTCTAACCTTACATCATTTGCCTGACGAGCAGCTTCCGAAACCCTTTCCAGCACCATTTCAGCATCCTCTCCTTTCTGTATTTCCTGTTGAATCTCATGAATCCAACCTGTCAATTTCAGTGCGCTTGCGCGCTCGGATTCCTTCAATCGCACATTTCGACTGCTCAAAGCCAAGCCATCATGGTCTCGAATCAACGGACAACCAATGATCTCCAATCCCGGAAACTCATCGCGCGCCAACCGGCGAATCACAGCCAATTGCTGCAAATCCTTCTCGCCGAAAAATGCCCTGTCGGGTAAAACAGCTCGAAACAACTTCCTCACCACCGCAACCACCCCGTTAAAATGTCCCGCTCGCATTTGAGCCTCAAACGACTTCGTAAGTTGACCGTAATCAACTTCGTCTACCGCAAAATCATCTCCATACATCCCCTCTGCGCTCGGCATAAACACCACATCAACCCCGGCGGTTTCTGCCATTTCCAAATCCGCCTCAATGGTATTGGGATACGAATCATAATCCTTGACATCATTGAATTGTGTGGGGTTCACAAAAATGCTCAACACCACCGTATCACTCGAATCCCGCGCTCTCTCAATCAATGAGCGGTGGCCAGAATGCAGCGCCCCCATCGTAGGAACGAATCCAATCGTGTGAATCGAGTTGCGTCGGTCGGCTAGAACTCGATGCAATTCATCCGAGTTTATACAGGTCTTCATAAAGCGGTTAGATGCCCGGTTTCTAGCGGTTTTGCTTGCTTTTCGGGCGAAAATTACGTACTTTTGGTGTTCGTTCAAACCAAAAATCACTGCCGCCATGGAGAAAGCAAGGATACTCTACATCTCCCAACACATTGTACCCTTCTTGCCTGCCACTCAGATGAGCTCTGTCAGCAGAAATCTTCCGCAAGCGGTGCATGAAAAGGGACGAGAGATCCGCGTTTTTACACCTCGCTTTGGTAAAATCAACGAACGGCGGCACCAGTTGCATGAAGTGATTCGTCTGTCAGGCATGAACTTGATGATCGATGACACGGATCATCCCCTGGTCATCAAAGTAGCCTCTATCCCGACCGCTCGTATGCAAGTGTATTTCATCGACAACGACGAATACTTTAAGCGAAAAGCCGTGCTCAAAGACGGCAATGGAAAGCTGTTTCCAGACAACGATGAACGCGCCATCTTCTTTGCTCGAGGCGTATTGGAAACCGTAAAAAAATTGGGTTGGGCGCCTGATATCATTCATTGCAACGGCTGGATGACGAGCATCGTTCCGGTTTATCTGAAACAGTTGTTTTCAAAGGACCCTTACTTTGCCGAAAGCAAAATCATTTCCAGCATTTACAATGAAGGTTTTGAAGGTTCTTTGGATGCTCGAATGGTTGAAAAGATGGTCCAAGATGGGATTGATGCCGAGACCGTTTCCACCATTTCAAATCCAACTTTCAACAATCTCAACGCATTATCCATTCAACATTCCGATGGATTGATCATCGGTTCAGAGGAACTCGCCCCCGATACCACAGAGGCCATCGAAAAGTCGGGTGTGCCCGTGTTGAAATACCACGGTGAGGAGGGATATGTTGGCGATATCAACAATTTTTACGATACGATTTTGGAGGGAAAGGCTGAGGCTGTCTCGTAATTGTTGAACTTCGCGGCATGATAAAGTTCACCGCAAGTCAATACGGGGCAGTCGTGGCAATGTTGATGGGGATCGCCGTCCTCGCGGGGTGCAAAAAGCCAGATACGGAAATTGGTTTGGAATATGCCGAAGATGACCTCTTGGGCTTGAACCAAACCGATACCATTGCACTGTATTTTGAAACCATTCGTGAAGACAGCCTTGAAACAAGTCACTTAAGCACGGCCGTTTTGGGGAACATGGAACATCCGTTTTTTGGGATGCACCAGGCTGGATTTGCTGCCCAACTTCGATTGAGTGCACCTGACATTGATTTCGGTGAAAACGCCATGGTCGATAGCGTTTACATCACCCTGCGATACACCGGCGATCAGTACGGTATTTTGAGCCCTCAAAATTTGCACGTGTTCGAACTTGCTGATTCACTGACGTTGGATTCGAATTATTTTTCAAACAAAACTTTCGCAACCACCGGCGAACCTTTGGAGGATTATGAATTTCAGCCCGTGGTTCTGAATCCTTCCGAAACGCTTTACTTCGGAGAAGATACCGTGGGGCCCGAAGTCCGAATTTACTTGACCGATGATTTCGGCCAGCGATTGCTGGATGCTGAGTCTGAAGTTTACGCCTCCAATCAATCCTGGTCTGAATACTTCAAGGGCTTGTTGATTCTTCCCGATGCCAACGGGCCTGGCCAAGGCGCGGTAGGAATTGATTTGGTAAGCGGTGTCAGCAGAATGCGGTTGCATTACCACAACGACACCGATAGTGCCGCTGTTTTTGATTACAGCATCAATGCGCTGAGCCCGCGAAGCAATGTTTTTGCTCATCAATGGTACCCCCCTTTCCAAGCGCTTGACGAGGCTTACATTACCGCCCTCGACGGTTCCCAAAAAGCGGGAGTTTTTTCCGGTGCTGGACTCAAAACGCGGTTGACCTTTCCAGGACTTGTGGATTGGAATGCCGAGCGTGGGCCCAATCGTGCCGTTCACAAAGCCGAGCTTTGGTTGCCTGTTGACCCTGCTTACAACAATCCGCGATACCCCATCCCCACTCAATTGTTCATCCTGTCTGAAAACGAGGATGGTGAACCCATTTCCACTCCCGATCAGACGTCCATTGGTTTGACCATCAACGGCAATTTCGATGCGGCGAATAGTGCATACCGATTCAACATTTCACAAACCTTTCAGCAGATGCTCAACGGCTCGTTTCCAAGCGATAAGCTCTATGTTGTGGCTTCCCGAGCCGGTATCAGCCTCCAAGGAGTAGTGCTCAACGGCCCGGACGTGGAGCCGGCCTCGTCGGACACTACCGGATGGAAACCCAATGCACGCATTGTTGTGACGTGGAGTGAATGAAGTTATTGTTTAAATTGGTATTGTCATGTGTGGAATTGTAGGATACATTGGAGACAAAGAGGCTTTCCCGATTTTAATCAAAGGGTTGCAGCGGCTGGAATACCGGGGGTATGACAGCGCTGGCGTTGCGGTTTCAAGCCCGCATGTAGATGGTATTCAAATATTCAAGAAAAAAGGAAAGGTTCAAGATCTCTTGGATCACGTTGGCAGTGCGATTCCCAGTGGGACGGCAGGAATTGGACACACCCGTTGGGCGACACACGGACCGCCAAACGACATCAATGCGCACCCGCACACCGCCAGACTCGGTCGTCTCTCCATGATCCACAACGGCATCATTGAAAACTACGAGAGCCTTCGAAAGAGCTTGGAGTCCAATGGTCATGCCTTCTTGAGCGACACCGACACGGAAGTGCTCATCCACCTCATCGAAGAAGTCCAAAACCGCACGAACACCCACATCGCCGATGCCGTGCAACTCGCACTGAAGGAAGTGGAAGGAGCTTACGCCATCTCCATTTTGGACGCCAGTGAACCGGATTTACTCATTGCCGCGCGCAAGTCGAGCCCATTGGTCATCGGTGTCGGCGAGGAAAATGAGTTTTATGTAGCGTCAGACGCAACACCCATTATCGAATACACGCAGAACGTCATCTACCTCGATGACGAAGAGGTGGCGGTCATGCATCGGCACGACGGACTCACCATCCGCAATCTGGAAAACACGATCGTGACTCCAGAAATCCACGAGCTCGAAATGCAAATCGAGGCCATCGAAAAAGGCGGCTTCGATCATTTCATGCTGAAAGAAATTTTCGAACAGCCCAACTCGATTTTGGATTCCATTCGCGGTCGCATGAGTGTGCAACGATCCGAGATCAAGATGTCCGGTATCGACGAGCATTGGGATCGTTGGGAAAATGCCCAGCGCATCCTCATCATCGCTTGCGGCACGAGTTGGCATGCGGGGCTCGTAGCGGAGTACCTGTTCGAAGATTTCGCGCGAATCCCCGTAGAAGTGGAGTACGCTTCTGAATTCCGGTACCGCAACCCCATCATCCGGCCTGATGACGTCGTCATCGCCATATCACAATCCGGTGAAACCGCGGATACCCTGGCGGCGATTCGACTGGCCAAAAAACAAGGCGCGCACGTTTTCGGGGTATGCAATGTGGTGGGTTCAAGCATCGCCCGTGAGACCGATAGCGGTGCCTATACCCACGCGGGACCAGAAATAGGCGTCGCTTCCACAAAAGCATTCACCGCACAAATCACCGTGCTGACGCTCATCGCTTTGCTTGTGGGTAAAAAACGCGGACACCTAAGCGCCCAGCGCTTCAATCGGCTGCTCGTTGAGTTGAACGCCATTCCAAGCAAAGTCGAAACGTTGCTCAAACAAGACGACCGCATCAAAGAAATCTCCAGTCGCTTCCAGCACAGCACCAACGCCTTGTACCTCGGTCGCGGCGTCAACTTCCCGGTGGCACTCGAAGGCGCGTTAAAACTCAAGGAAATCAGCTACATCCACGCCGAAGGCTATCCCTCCGCGGAAATGAAGCACGGCCCCATCGCATTAATCGACGAGGAAATGCCTGTTTTCTTTGTGGCGACTGCTGACGACATGTATGATAAGGTGGTGTCCAACATCCAGGAAGTGAAGGCCCGCGGAGGGCGTTTGGTGGCGTTGGTATCGGCTGGAAACAACGATCTGAAGAAGCTCGCTGAATTTGTGATCGAGGTGCCAAAGACCGACCAGTCGCTCGCGCCATTGCTTACCGTGATTCCATTGCAGTTGTTGAGTTATCACATTGCTGTGATGCGCGGCTGCAACGTGGATCAGCCGAGAAATTTGGCGAAGAGTGTGACCGTGGAGTAATTTGAGGGGGTTGATCAAGGATTACTACATTTTCAATGTTGAAATCAACATCGGAGCACTACTTCAATCACCGTTCGTGTCCATCAAGCCGTTTCCGTCACAATCCAGGTAGTCCTCGGCAGAATAGGTGCATGACCCGTCGTTGTTGATGTTTCACAAAGGCCTCTATCCGTCGAATGCGGAGGAATCCTAGCCTTTGAGCAGCTTCCGCGCGACCCAAAGGGCAGTAAGAACGAGGATGAGGGCCATCCACCATTGAACGGAATCCATACCTCCCTCCCAGCGCTCGGTTTGGCCGTATTGGGCGGAATTGGGATTCCTGTTTTGGAGGGCTACTCCATCGCTGTCCCATTGCACAACTACCTCCTCACCCGATTTAAAGGTGTTCATTTTGAGATCGTGGTCAGCCAACATCAGATGCAGCTCATCTTCCCAAGTACCGGTAAAACGCAGGGTGTCGTCATCCGAGCCACTTGCAATGAAGTAGCCCTGAACATCTTGCCTGTTTAGGAACCTGCCCTTCTCAAATGTCATGCTTCTTACGAGAAGCTCGGTTCCGACGCTGTCTACGGGAGCGAAATGATAGGTCGGCTTGACAATCCCTGACCACCCTTCCATGATTAAATAAATGAACACCAAAAGAGCGACGATGATGCCCAAGCACCCTCCGCCACTAGAATCATCACCCTTAGCAGGGCGAAACGTTCCTAGCAATTTTCCTTTGCCGTCATAGATTTTTCTTCCTTCACTCATGGTAATCACTTCTTTTTACTCAATACAAAAGTGGGGGTCTCGAGGTTAAAAGCAAAGCGACTCCACGAAAACGAGGAACTCGGAATGTTAGAGGCACAAGTCATGGTCCACTTTAATCAATTAAGTCTTCGCGCCGCAGAAGATCCAACGCGGCCTCCTTGGCTTTTTCCCTCACAGAATCCGCTTCTTGACCACGGGCTTCAATGAGTTTTCGCAACTTTCGATCTCCCACTTCCTCTCGAATGGTGCTGTCTTGACGCAGCATCTCGAGTCCAATGGCTTCGAGCACTTCCTTGCTCAACGCACCCTCCCTTTGTCTAATCTCAGAAAGCAATGCCTTCACCCAAGGATAAGTCCAACCTTCCGCATGAAAAGGTTTTCGTAAGAGAATGAAAGAAGACATTTCCCGGATCATGTTTGGATGTTCATTGGGCCTTATTCAA
>Ga0233451_10002077_pt1 | contig 18654 bp, 17 predicted proteins | sample 011ome_29_FD_183052 | JGI IMG/M metagenome (GOLD analysis project Ga0233451, IMG submission 183052) | Coastal salt marsh microbial communities from the Groves Creek Marsh, Skidaway Island, Georgia - 011504CT (spades assembly) | ecosystem: Environmental > Aquatic > Marine > Intertidal zone >...
TAATAAAAATTCATAAATCGCGCGCGCGCCTAAGCTTGAGCCACCAATGCCCAAAACAATAATATGTTTTTTGGTAATACTTGTTGCGTAAGTTTTGATCTCAGTTGTATCTTGATACGGCAAATCGTAGTAGCCAGTCTCATCACGCTCATTCTGAATGCGCTCAAAGATCTCACTATTAGATTTTATTTGATAGAAATTTTTATAATATTTCATGCTACTAAGGATTCATATTTATGAATATGATTTTATCCATTAAAAATCTACTTGTAAAGCAAATCACTAATTTCACATTGCGGTTTAAAATCAGGTACGATTTTAATAAGAAGATCACGCAATTTTTCATGATCACAATTATTTATCGCATTACTCAATCTATCCAAAATTGGCTTTAACTCATCCCACTCCACCATATCTTCTTCCGCACGCATAATAAGAGCATGATCGGTCTTACTAACATTATCACCAATTAATAGCTCTTCATATAATTTCTCTCCTGGCCTTAATCCTATATATTTGATTTCTATATCACCACTAATATTATCGCTATCTTTAACCTCTAATCCGCTCAAATGAATCATTTTTCTGGCTAAATTATCAATATATACAGGCTCACCCATATCCAAAACAAAAACATCTCCACCCTTCCCCATGGCTCCCGCCTGGATGACAAGCTCAACCGATTCATGAATAGTCATAAAATATCGAACAATGCCTTTATGCGTAACAGTAATTGGCCCACCATCTTTAATTTGCCGCTCAAACAATGGAATAACTGAGCCACTAGAGCTCAATACATTACCAAAACGTACCATAGCAAACCTGGTATTTCTCTGCTTGTGTGCCAATGATTGCAATGTTAATTCTGCAATTCTCTTGGTTGCACCCATTGTATTAGTTGGGCGAACAGCCTTGTCAGTAGATATTAATACAAATGCTTCAACATGGCAATTAATAGCTGCCTGAGCACACCTTAACGTTCCAAAGACATTATTCGTAACCCCTTCGGTATTATTATATTCCACCATTGGCACATGCTTATATGCGGCAGCATGGTAAATAGTTTCCACGCCAAACTTCTTGCATACTTTTTCCACTCTATCTTGATTGGCCACAGAACCCAATATCGGGAACACAAAATTCCCAGATAATTCTTGATCAATTTTGTATAAAGCCAATTCACTCTGTTCAAATAGTATTAATTTACTAGCGCCCAAAGTTATTATTTGTCGACATAATTCTGATCCAATCGAGCCACCTGCACCCGTGACCATTACCACTTTACCAATAATATTCTTACTTAATAAGTCTTGATTAGGCTTTACTACATCGCGTCCAAGTAAATCCACAACATTTACCTTGTGCAAATCAGAAACACTAACTTTTCCTTGTGCAATTTCAGAAACTCCTGGTAAGACACGCACTACAACAGCAAAAGATTCAAGCTGGTTAATAATATATAAACGCCTCGTACGAGAAATTGAGGGAATGGCAATTAACACTTCACTAACGTTTAATTTGTTAAGCAATCTATTAATATTGTTAGCCGAATAAATACGCAACCCTCTAATCTGTGAGCCTTGTAATTCGAGTGAATCATCAATAAATCCAACAGGTTTGTACTCTGAAGTATGCTCAAGTGCAGCAGACAACTGTACACCCGCATCACCTGCACCATAAATCAAAACATGTTTGCGAATAATGTCTGTATTATCTTTTAAAAAATACAATTGGAGGCTGCCGTTTAATAGTTGTCGAATTACGATGCGGAAGCCACCAATAATTATCAAAGCTATAATCCAATTAATAAGAACTACACTACGAGGAATACCCTCTACTGCCGCCATAAATCCAACAACACCCCATATTAATGCATATAAAGATACTGCCTGCACAATTGCACGAATATCCTTAAAACCCATGTAACGAACAATACTGCGATACAGGCCAAAACGCGAAAAAATAGGTGCAGCAATCATTGGAGCGCCAAATATTACCCACAACAAATCATTCTCTGGAAAATACCAATACCCTAATCGTATAGAGAATGAAGATAACAATATTGATACGAGTATCATAGAATCAAACAACAACATAATTAGTTGTTTTTTAAAACGGGATAGATTGGTAATTCTACTTATCATTTTCTGTATTATTAATATTTAATATCGATTATCTTATACTAACAATTTCATCAGAACCTGGTGGAGGGAAAGGATACAACTCTATATCTCTTCTTGATATTTTAATAATATTTGTATCTATATTTATTTTTATTAACTGCTTTGACACCCAATTAAGTGCCTTTTGTTTTGAAAAAATGGCAATAATTGTATAAAAAATAAGCTGGATATCTAATAATATTGATTGATTTTCAATATAAATCAATCCCAATCTACTTTTCCAAGGTCTAATAAGTTGATTATAAGACAAATCTGGATCATCTTTACCTTCTAAAATTTCACCCTCATCTGAAAATACAATTGATGAAAAATCAGTAATGCCTGGTCTTACTGCTAACAATCCCCTCTCAACATCAGTATATAGATTAGTTTCAGTTTTCACATTTGGTCTTGGTCCAACTAGACTCATATCACCTATCAAAACATTCCACAGTTGTATAAGCTCATCAAGCTTATACCTTCTGATTTTATGACCTATTGCAGTAATTCTCATATCATTACTGCTAGTTGAGTCCACACCCGACTTATCTGCACCAACTGCCATTGATCTTAATTTAACCATCTTGAATATAGAGCCATTTCTACCAGATCTTGGCGCAATGTAAAACGGTGACTTTTTGTCCTCTTTCCATACTAAAAACATAACAGGCAACAAAATTGGGCTAGTGATTAACAATCCAAAGAATGATGCCAAAATATCAACTAGTCTCTTTATCATTTTCTATAGAATTCTGTAACTGACTCACAAATATAATCAACATCAGTATTGCTAATAAACACATTCATTGGAAGCATAATACAGCGCTCAAAAAATCGCTCCGTATCTGGCAACACTTGATTAAAGCCCAATTGTGTAAATTGGTGCACTGCCGTACCACCCCATTGAATAAGTGTGCCAATATTCTTTTCACCCAAGTAAACTTTTAGCTCATCTCTGTTATCTGCTGTTAATTCATAATTTTGATACACATCAAAATTATCCGATGTCGTGCTTGGTGGGGCCGGAAGTTGTAATTCATTCAACATTCCTAAACGCTCTTGATACATTTGGGCTACCTCTCTTCTACGTGCAATTACCTTGTCATAAGTTTTTAGTTTATGACTCAATATTGCAGCTTGTATATTGTCTAGTCTTGAATTTCTACCCCACCTTCTTACCTCGCCATCTACATCCCGACCATGATCGTGCAATTGGAATATTTCATGATATAGGTCTTTATCATTCACTAATACACCACCTGCATCTCCAAGACAGCCCAATACTTTTGCAGGAAAAAAACTGATGTCAGATGCCAATCCAAAAGTACCTGCATGCCGCCCTTTATACTTTGCTCCTAACGCCTGAGCCGCATCTTCAACAACAAACAGTCCGTGTTTCTTAGCGATAGCTGAAATAGAATCCATGTCGCATACTCGGCCATTCAACTGAGTTGGCATGATTCCAACAGTATTTGGTGTGATAGCATCTTGTATTGCTTGAATACTGATTAAATTATCCTCACCAATATCAACAGGAATAGGCACACCACCTGCAACTTTAATCGCGGAAGCAGTTGCTAACATTGTATGAGATGAGATAATAATTTCATCTCCTGGATTAATCCCAATTGCTTCTAAGAATATCTCCATGCCATCTGTTGCATTACCTACACCTACTGCATAATTAGAACCTGCATAATTAGCCAACTCTGATTCAAAATCAGACACAGCTTGCTGTAGAATAAAGCCACCTGACGACGACACATTATCAATAATTGATAAAAACTCCTCTCTATCATCAGACCATAATCTTGGGTATTCAAAAAATGGAACTTGTGTTGACATAATTTTTCCTTGAAATTTTAACTGTTCAATATCTTTTTAACTGCTTTAACCACATCATCAGTCGAAGTGTAATAAGCTTTTTCAAGAACTCTTGAGGTTGGTGCAGGTGCATCAGGCAAAGCAACCCTTACTGGTGGATTGCTTAAACAATCTACAGGTAGTTGTTCAACCACCTTTGCAATAACCTCAGCAGAGAAGCCACCCGAAATCCAGCCAGAATCAACTACCAATAAATTCTTTGTCTTTTTGACAGACTCTATAATCTCTTCAGAATGGAAAGGATTTAACACTCTCACATCTATCACTTCCGCTGATATATTCTCACATTTCAACAACTTTTCCGCCTCTCTCGCGAGCAATGATGCATGACCAGATGCAACAATAGTAACATCGCTACCAACAACACTAATTTCAGGTCTTTGAGTGGCCAAATCGAGCTCCACTACAGGAGGTAACTCATCTTCTTGATCATATAGCCATCTATCATCAATGTACATAACAGGGTCATTGCACAATACTGATGCAATTAGTAAATCTCGTGCATCAGCCACTGTAGTGGGCATTACTACTCGCAAACCTGGCACATGTGCAAACCACGCATGCAAAGCTTGGGAATGTTGTGCACCCTGCTCTCCACCACGATTAATAATGCTACGAATTGTTACACCAGGGTGAGCCTGACCACCTAACATATGTGACCATTTAGCGGCCTGGTTAACTACAGCATCCATTGCATAAAGCATGAAATCCATACGAGGGTGAACCACAATAGGCTTCATGCCAGCCAGTGACGCACCTACTGCCGCACCCGTACAGGCCGACTCTGATACTGGTGTATCAATAACACGCTCAATACCAAACTTTTTATCCAAATCAGTCATAGAATTACCCACATACCAAGGACTCCATAAGCCCTGACCGATTACAAACACCTCTGGGTAATTTTCTAAAAGATATTCAAATGCTGCTAATATAGCTGTGCCGTAATTATGTTTTTGAGTTTTCATTTGCTTATGCCTATGAATATACATACTTTAAAGTCGCATCAGCTGAAGGATACGGATCATTCATCGCCACTCCCCAAGCAGCCTGTATTTCTTTATCAATTTTACTGCCTAGTTCTAACTCCTGCTCTTCGGTCCAAATTTTAGACTTAATCATTGATTTAGATAAGCGTGTAATAGGATCTCTCTCTTTCCAATTCTCAATATCATCAAGTGACCTATCGACACCAACATCAACATCATCACGCCAATCGACATGGCCATACCATCGGTAAGTTACCAGCTCTATAAATCCAGGCCCTTTACCGGCACGCATGTCATCAATCAATTCTTTAGACGCTTTAGCTACTGCAATCACATCGTTCCCATCTACCAATTTATAAGGAATATCATTAGCCGCAGCAAACCTTGAAATCATATCACTAGGTTGGCGAAGTGAAATATGCATATGACTAGCAAACAAATTATTTTCAATTACAAACAACATTGGTGCTTTTTGAATTTTCGCCAAATTAAATGATTCATGCACAACGCCTTCTTCTACAGCCCCATCACCAATATAGGCAACACCAATATCATCTGTATTTTGCATTTTTGCTGCCATTGCCGCTCCTACCGCTAAAGACACTGTGCCAGCTACAATGGGTACAGACCCATAAAAACCATTAGGCTGATCGTATAAATGCATAGAGCCGCCCATGCCTTTTGAGAATCCAGTTTTCTTGCCTAGCACCTCTGCGAATAATTTATAACAATCTGGATTTAATGCAAGTAAATGAGAGTGTGACCTATGCGCACCAAACACACGATCTGTCTTTCTTAAATTCTGTGAAATGCCAACCGCAATAGCTTCCTGACCAGCACCTAAGTGAACCGGACCACCAATTAGGCCATTTTCTCTCCCTATAGCTAATTGTTGCTCGGTCTTCCTGATTAGAAGCATTAAATTTAACGCACCCTTTAAAACATCAACTTTTTGATTATCAATTGATATTGACTCATGATACTTTTCAGGGTTAGATAATTCTTCTAATTGATTCTTCATTTCTTTTCTACAATCATAACAAACTTAAAGGACGATCTCTTAACAGAAACTATTCTGTCAATTTTATCTGATATTTTAACTGACAGGCGCTCACCAAGAATCCTATTTATTAACGGCGTTAAATAAGAGATTGACCAAAAAAATTTAGTTTCAATCTTGCCAAATTTTCTTTAATAATTTTAAAGATAGTATTATTCTTTATTTATTTTAAAAAAGAAACTTACTGTATGTTTATTAAAAAGTGCCTTCCAAAAGTCAGTTTTAAATACAAGAAAAAATGATTTAAAAAATAAATATTTAAATACAACTCTACCTTTCCATAAAAAAATATTCTTTATATTTTGCATTAACAACCATTTCAGCCAATAACCGCATCGCAACATTATCACTGGCACGCTATCTTTACTAAGTCCATTGCGCGCCATGCAATTTAACACATCAATTCTAACTGGCATATGAAGGCTATTACTTAAATTTGAATTGTGCAATCTATAATACATTAAGAAATCTGGCACCCAAATAATAGACCCATAATCTAGCAATGCATTCAGCATTAAAGGGTCTATATCTGAATAAATACTTGGTGCGGGTATATTACTTATTTTATTCATTTTTAAAAGCGCTGTTTTGTACATATACCCTGGAAATGGAGCAATCCAAGCACCTCCTGGTAATAACTGCCTAAGAAAATCTTTTTTACTATTGAATGTTTTCGGAAAGTTAAAATTGTGCGGTTTTGGCTTTGCTTCTACAATATCATTGCTAAATATATATGAATTACATCCCACAGCAGCAACACCCTCTCTTTGAATAAACAAGGACATAGTTTCAATATAATTAGGGTGCATAATATCATCATCATGAAATACAACAATATATTTCTCTTTGCACTCAGAAACAACCAGCTGAAAGTGTTCTGAAAAAAGCATTGACTTATTTCTTTTGATATACTTTAGCTTATTATCAGGATAATACTGATCAATTATCCTCTTTACCTCACTTTTTTTAGAATTGTCAGAATTGTCAGAATTGTCAGAATTGTCAGAAATAATTATCTCAATCCTTGTTGTCAATAATTTTTGACTTAAAACTGAACGAATTGTATCATTTAAATACTTTGGACGCCCCCTAGACAAGATAACAATTTGAATTGTCAAAACTTTACTTATCATTTTTAATATTACTTTTCTGTTGTTCGTATATTTTGAACTACTTTTCTAATAGCTTCTTTTAAAGTAATTTTTTGCTCCCAATTTGGCACAACCTCTCCAAAAGAGTAAGGCTCCATAACCTCCCTTTCTCTATATTTTTTAGCACCCCAATTAATAGATAACTTCTCTCCAATAACCTCCTCAAAAACATGAGACAGTTCTCTTAGTGTAAGCCTATCATTGTTGGTTACCACAAAAGACTTGTTGTTATACTGAATAGCATTACCCTCCTTGAGATTTTTAACCATTGTAGCGTAAGCAGAAACAATATCATCAATATAGCTTATATCAATAACTTGCTCTCCTTCTGACATGTCAAGAGTTTCTCTACTTTTAGAAATTTTCAGCCAAAGATTGAAGATTTTATCTCTTGTGTCATTTGGTCCAAATGTATCATTTAATTTAATTGTTGTAAAAATTAAACTTGACGAATCAACATAAAATTTTGCCACATCTTCAAACGCTTTCTTTGTAGCTGCATACAGGTTGACAGGATTATAACTCTCGTTATGATAATGCTGCCAAAATGTTCCTGTATTCAAAAACCAATGTACATTGGTTACTTTTGATGCTTCAAGTAGATGCATACCAAACAAGACATTACTATCTACAAGTGAAAAAAAATGATCCTTTGTATTCTCTATTGCAATACAAGATGCTATGTGTATAACTCCATAAAATTTATACTTTGTAAATATATCTATTAACTCAGAGTACTTTCCATATTGCAAAATAGTGAGGTCGGTTGAATCTATTTTACTGATGTCGCTTGTTTTTCTAGCCAACACATACACATCGTATTTTCTTCTTAGGAAATAAGCAACCTCTTTACCAATAAAACCAGTTACACCTGTAATTAACACTCTCATAATAAGCGAAAGAAATCTTTTATTTTTTCAGCAATAAAATTCAACTGGGGTTCACCCAATGCAGGATAAATACCTAGCCACAAAGTTTGATTCATTGTTATATCTGTATTAGTCAAACTACCTGCAATTCTATATTCAATATCCTTAAAATAAGGCTGTCTAGTCAAGTTTCCTGCAAATAATAAACGTGTACCAATTTTGTGACTATCTAAATATTGAGTGAATTTAACTCTATCAATATTTTCCTTTAAAGTGACCGGGAAGCCAAACCATGAAGGCGTTGAATTTTGTGTCACTTCTGAAAAATCAATAAACTCAGTTAAACCGCTTAATTTATTTTTAAGATAGGAAAAATTTTCATTACGCTTTTTAATAAACTCTGGCAATCGTTCTAATTGCGCCAGGCCACAAGCTGCCTGCATATCGCTAATCTTGAGATTGTAACCAAGATGTGAATAAGTATATTTATGATCGTACCCTTTTGGCAAGTCACCTAATTGCTGTTCGAATCGATTCTCACAAGTATTATCGCAGCCTGGGTTACAGTAGCAATCTCTACCCCAATCTCTAAATGATTCAGCAATTGCTATTAATTCTGAATTATCAGTAAATATAGCTCCGCCCTCGCCCATTGTAATATGGTGAGCCGGGTAAAAACTACACGTAGCAATATCGCCAAACGTACCTACATGTTTTCCATTGTATTTTGCGCCCAACGCATCACAACAATCTTCAACTAGCCAAAGATTATATTTATTACACAGTTCTTTTACTTTTTCAAGATTGTATGGATTTCCTAAAGTGTGGGCAAGCATAATAGCTTTAGTTTTTGGTGATATTGCTGCCTCAATTAAATCAGCATCAACATTATGAGTTTTTAAATCGACATCGACAAATACTGGAACAGCGCCAAACTGTACAATTGGATTAACTGTCGTAGGAAACCCTGCTGCCACACCAATCACCTCGTCACCTTTTTTAATAGCTCTATCGCCTAATTTTGGGGAAGTTAGGGTGGCAAAAGCAACTAAATTAGCAGATGAGCCTGAATTAACCGTAATTAGGTTTTTGATACCGATAAACTCAGACAATTCTTTTTCAAATTTTCTATTAAAGCGCCCAGTAGTTAGCCAGCCATCTAATGATGCATCAACCATGTACTGTAATTCTGTAGCACCGATTACTTTACCAGATGGTGGAACAATACTTCTACCAGGTTTAAATACTTTATCTACATATTTTAGATCTGCAAATTCCTGCACAAGCTCTGCAATTTCCAATCTTAATTCTTCAGCTGTTTTCATTTATTCATGTCTCTCATATATTCTTCAATTTCTACAAGGCACACAGCTTGCATATCTTTCTTATTAAGCCAAGCCTGATGCCAAGAAATAATTCTCTCCAATGTATGGCTTAATCCCCAAACAGGGCTCCAGCCAAGTTTGGATTCAGCTTTTGAAATATCTAGCTTCAAAAAACCTGCCTCATGGGGGTTAGAATTAGTATCAACCCTCCAACTGGAGCCGGGCCATTTTACAATCATATTATCCAAAATCCAATCTACTGGCTTAACATCTTGCTCATTTGGGCCAAAATTCCAGCCCTCTGCATATTCTTTTTGATCTTTATAAAGTTTCTGTGCCAAAACAAGATAGCCTGATAATGGCTCTAAAACATGTTGCCAAGGCCTTGTTGCCTTAGGGTTACGGATTACAACAGGTTTATTTTTTTCAAATGATCTTAAAATATCTGGAATTAGTCTATCGTCCGCCCAATCGCCGCCGCCAATTACATTACCTGCTCGTACTGAAGCCAAGCCAATGCCTTGCTCTTGCATAAAAGAGCGCTTATAAGCGGAGGTTACCAGCTCAGCACAGCCTTTACTACTACTGTACGGATCATAGCCACCCATAGGGTCATCTTCCTTGTAACCTTCGGAGCGCTCATCATTTTCATAACATTTATCTGTAGTAATATTTACAATAGCTTTTAGATTGATGCAACTGCGTGCAACCTCCAATACTTTAGCAGTACCAATCACATTCACTTCATAAGTTTCTATAGGCGCTTCGTAAGAGTATCTAACTAGAGGTTGTGCCGCCATGTGTATCAAAATATCAGGACTAAACCCTGTCATACTCTCATGAAGTGCATTTTGGTCTCTTATATCGCCAATTTGCGAGTTAAGAATTAAGCTAACTTTTGCTTCATTGAATAAAGAAGGAGATGTTGGTGGATTAAGTGCGTAACCTTTAACTTCTGCACCCAAAGAAAATAACCACAAGGAAAGCCAGCTACCTTTAAATCCAGTATGTCCTGTAAGAAATACACGCTTACCCCGCCAAAATTCTTGATCAATCATTATTAATTACCAAGTTTTCCATGGCGCCTTACCTTCTTCCCAAAGCTCTTGCAGATATATTTTATCCCTTAATGTATCCATAGGTTGCCAGAAACCATTATGTGTAAATGCCATAAGATTATCATCTGCTGCCAAACCTTTTAATGGCTCTTGTTCCCAAGTGCAGTTATCACCAGAAATTCGTTCTAGAACTTTTGGAGAAAGTACAAAAAAACCACCATTAATCAAAGCACCGTCACCTTTGGGTTTTTCTGTAAATTGTTTTATTTTATTATCTTGAATATCTAACGCACCAAATCGTCCTGGTGGATAAACAGAAGTCAGAGTTGCATCTTTACCATGTTTTTTATGAAAAGCTATCAGCTCTGAAATGTTAACATCCGATACACCATCACCATAAGTAAAGCAAAACGCATCTTCATCTTTTACATAATCAGCTACTCTACCCAGCCTTCCACCTGTCATAGAATTGTTACCCGTATCAACCAAGGTAATTGTCCACGGCTCTGCACGTTTTTGATGCACCTCCATAGAATTTTTTTGCATACAGAAAGTTACGTCTGATTGATGCAAGAAATAATTGGCGAAATACTCCTTAATAACGTAGCCTTTATAACCGCAACATATTACAAAATTATTGATACTGTGCGAAGAATACATTTTCATAATATGCCATAGAATTGGCTTTCCTCCAATTTCTACCATTGGCTTTGGCTTAATATTTGTTTCTTCACTCAAACGAGTTCCCAAGCCACCCGCTAATATTACCGCTTTCACACTTCAAACTCCAGTATCATTAAAATATCTATTTTACAGTTATTAAATATTTAATTACTCAGCTTTTACACCACGCCAAGTTTTAATTAGATCATAAATAACAAATAAAATTCTTATAAGACATATTAAGCCCAATACCCATTCAACACTTAATAAAATACCTTTTGAATCGACAATCATATAAAGTATCACTAGTATTGCCAATTGAGTAACTTGGCCCCACATTCGATATACAAAACTATTTCGAATAATAGACACATCTTCTACACTATAAAATACGAAATTAAATAACTCCATAATGGCAATAATTTGCACAAACGGGATAACAATCATCCACTGCTCCCCTAAAATAAATGGGATAGCCCAATCAGCCAGAACAATTAACAAACCATAGCAAATTATCACGATTGAAAAGGTGATTGAAATAAATTTTCTTGGTAAAAATGTGTTTTGATTGTTAGCCATATACTCTTTAGCAAATCGATGACGCACAACTTGCCCAACTGCATGACCAAAAGTATTTGTTGGCATACTTACAACTCTCTCGGCCATTGAAAAAGCACCTGCACCTAGCACACCACCTACAATTGATATAATTAATATAGGTATTTGGACACTTAATACGTATGCCAATTGAGTTATCAATAATACAGATATTTTTTGAATTTGATTGAATACGATATTAATCGATATTTTCAATCTCTTAAAGGTTTTAATTTGAAAAATATCAACATAAAATAAAAAAATAAAAAACGATAGTATATGCCCAGCTAACTGCCCCAATATAAGCCCTAGTGGTAAAGAATTTCCATCTAAAAAAATAGCATACCCAAGAGTAATGAAAATAATACCTGTAGCATTTAATATAGCCGCTATTCCATGAGCTGAAAAACAACCTAAATAGGTCACATAAAACCTTAACGTTTGTGCGCTGCCAATAAAAAAAACAGTAGCAGGTATTAGTATAGATAAATATTCAACCCTTTCGAGAGGGAGAGTATTTAGAAAACCAAGTAATAAAAATTCTACAATTAGGCCAATTAAAAAGCTTGCAATTAATAAAATTACCAAAATTCCTACCGTAAGCTCCAAGGCCTCGTCTTTACTTTTCATTGTAATGATTAAAGACTCGACCTTGCCTGTTGAAAATACAACCAACATCCAAGTAATAGCACTAAATATAGCAAATACACCAAACTCTTCTGGGCCGTAATAGCGTGCTATAAAAGGCAGTGACATTAATAACATTAATTGTGCAATAAATTGCCCGCTCACAATACGCGATATATCAGCCAGCATAAAATTCAATCAATAATTTACCCTTCATGTTAATAGGTCTTTTTCAAGTATAATATTCAAAATTATATCACCAAAATTACCAGCTTATGCATAGTGCGCACTTAAGTCAAAAATATTCAAATTTTGTTATAATTTTAATATTATCATTTCCCGTTATTATCAATTCTGTAAAAATATTTAGTAGTTTAATTTTATTAATTTTGGCAATTTTAGGTGCGCACATTGTTATTACAGAAAAAAAAAATCCATTTAAAATTAAAGAGCTGAAGATTTTTTCCTGGTTGACAATAAGCTATTTTGGTGTGATGTTAGCGTCTATTTTGATATCAGACGGCTTAAATGCTGAATTTCATCATCTAGGGCGTAAATTACAATTTTTACTAGCGCCATTGATTGTTCTCACGCTTTTTCAAATAAACCTACCTCTTAAAAAATTACTACTAAGTATTAAGATAGGTTTGATTATCATTGGAATCATTACCATGATTCAGTTTCAATTTCACCTTGGTGAGGAATGGTGGCGACCAGCAGGAATGATGAATCAAAATATTTTTGGTGATATTGCTGTTGCAATGCTATTTTTATCAATGGTTCAGCTTTTTGATGAAAAGCCAAAAGAGCAAATTATCACACTTATTGCCATTATAGCTGGCATAGTTGCCATAGTTCTATCAGCTAGTCGAGGCTCTTGGATATCGGCGATAATACTAAGCGTTGTGTATCTTTCAATAATATACAAGCCTTACTTACATGGTAACGCAAAACGAAAATTAAGCATCTTGGGCGCCCTTATTATTACATTTACTTTATTATTTAACACTCAAATCATACAAAATAAAGTATCAAATGCCACTGAAGGGGTTAAAGAGTGGTCTATTGGCAATAATAATTCATCGACTGGTGAAAGGCTAAATATGTGGGTATCTGGATTAAAAGCCGCCCAAGATTCGCCCTGGATAGGGCATGGCTACAGAAATGCTAACAAAGCATCCCAGAAATATACAAATAAAGATATTGGATACACACACCTTCATAATGAATATATTACTAATTTAGTTTCTGCTGGTATTTTTGGCCTATTATCTTTACTGGCATTAATATTTATACCAATGGTCATTTTTTATCAAAAACTAAAAGATAAGGAAAAATATCATTATGCTTTAATGGGTGTCTTGCTGTGTGTAGGGTATGCAACATTTGGCTTCACCCATATCGCTTTTGGAGAAGAGCATATTAATGCATTCTATATTTTATTCATGGGATTTTTATTGCCAAGAGTAATAAAAAACAATTAAAGATGTGGCGCCAGTCCATGGTAAGTTTTTTCAATACGCTGAATATTATTAACCGAGTCTTGCTTATTTCTTTCCCAGTTTGTGATTTTATCAGCAACGAATAAACCATTAATTTCTTCATCTATGCTTAGTGTTTTAAACCCTGCACAATGAGCAATGTTAGCCAAGGTACTGCCTGTGAAATCTGTTACGTGTGCGATATGAAAATATCTTCTCAAATCATTTTTATAGTCACCTTGTGCAACTTGGTTTATTCCCGGAACAGCAACAAATAAATAGTCTCCTAGTTCTAGCAGCCCTCTTACCTTTGTTAGGGTTTCTAATGGATTAAAAACGTGCTCTAAAACATGAGATATGATGAAAAGTTTTTTACCTTTTGGTAGTGTTGACGGATACATGCCAACCTCAACATTCAGTTGAAAGTTATCACGAGCAAAATTAATAGCTTCAATATCTAAATCACAGCCTTGTACAGATTTAACATGTGGCTTTAATGCATTAATAGTGCCTGCAGAGCTGCAGCCGATTTCAATAATTGATATCTCTTTAAGTGTGTTGTTTAAACCGTTATTCCTAAAATATTGCAAATATTTATCGGCTTTATTAGTTTGTTCTTTGATAACAGACTGATAATCAACTTGTTTATTTTTTAGATAAAGTGGTCGGTAGTGATAACTATAAAATTCTTGATGAAATTCAGGTGAAAGTGAAGGGTATGTTTGTACCAATCCACACTGATTGCAAATTTGCTTGTTAAGGTCAAATCCATATCTATCACCCTCAGCAAGTAATTGAAAATCAACACCCTTACACAGGCTACATCCATTAGATACCAATCCAAATTTTTTATATAGGTTTCTAATTTTTTTAATAGGTTTTCTGCGAGATCTAAGATGGCGATTAATCCAGGCAAAAGTCTTGCTAAACCTATAATGCTTTAAAGTTCTTTTAGTCATAGAATCCTTTTTTATCTATTTTGATGTAACGTCTTGTGGAGAGTGCTACTAAAAATAATTGGCGAACACCTAATTTTACTTGAGAGTATATTCTCCTAAGCCAGAAAAATACACCTCCTTTTGGGTTGTTGTGGCTGCTAACGCTTGAATCAGATGCGTTATTACTCATTGGATTTTTAATGTTGTAATACTCACAATGATCTAATTGAATAATAGGCGAAGGTTCAACTTGATATGCAATTAAATTGTTACACGCTGTAATATGCGCATCAGCCAATGCAATGCCTTTTTTCTCTTCACATTGAATGAGTTTTTTGGCACCAGAGGGCCATAAAATATACCCAGCGGCACCAGTTCTATCTTGATAAAGCCTAAGTAATTTTGAATTGCAAGTTATAGATTCACCAGATCGAGATACAAACTTTTTTCTGGCTCTATTTTCAAAATTAATTAAATCAGCATCTTTCCTAGAGAGTAGGTCTTTGAGCAAAGTTGGTGCACATTTTGATAGCAAGGCGTCATCTTCTAAAATTAATGCAGGCTTGTTAGACTGAATAACCCTATCCCATGCTCGGCGATGAGAATAATAACAAGCAACTTCAGTATTTTTTAGAGGGCGTTGCCAATCTTGATAATGCTGTTTATAGGTGACTTCATTCAAATCATGAATTGAAGTTGCATCTAAAAATTCAAATTCTAAACCTAATTTAGAGAGTTGATTTTGTTGAAAATCACGCCGTTCTTTTGCACTAGGTAAACTAATAATTAAAATATCCATTACCACCAGCCTGTCTTATTTCTAACGTGACGATCTTTAGTTCGCTTATACACGGTGTCAAACTTTTGTAATCGCTTAAAAATTTCTAATAGAATTTCACCAGCAATATTTAGCTTTGCAGCCTTGTCAATTCTCCAGCGCATGTTTCTAAGTGTGTCATCGGTGCCAAATTTAAAAACTGAAGTACCATCAAATAATGCAAATCTTTCTTCGTTATCAAGCCTACTGATCTTTTCTTGATCATCCTCACAATTCTGCGCATTAGTAATAAAACGCTCTGATTCTTGAAGTTTGACGGTATTAAGCAAACAAACACATGCAATAGATAAGCTCTTAATTGCGTCATCATCAGAATAATCTGCAAAAGTATCAGTGGCTGCAATTAGCCAGCGAGTGTTCAGATTTTTTAGTAAGTAGTCTTTTTCCTCAAGCCAAAGTTGTTCAAATAATTTAAAGTGGTTGTCAACTTCAAAATCACGCCTAATGAGCACAATAATTTTTGCATGCGTATAGCAAAGCTCACTTTGTCCAATAAACTCTTTCTTTAAGGCAGAAAAGTGCTCTTCTACGCTATTAGCACTGCCATGAGTGTAAAGGACTTCATCCCCAAGTATGATTTGTTTTCTTTGTGGCTTGAAATTTGTTGCAATAAGTGATGACAGCTCTTTAGCGCCAGCGCGTCTTTTATGGCGCGATAGTGAAAACCACTTTTCAAATTTTGTTTTATCTCTTTTGGCCATTAGTTAGTTTCTATTTTTTTTAGATAGAACGCTGCTTGATCACCTTGTTTGTTTTTATTAAGCTCTTTAGCGTGTTTTTTGAAGGCACGTTTTTCTCGCATTGAGAAAATTGAAGTTTTTGAACGACCCGCCATTAAAGGTATGTCTTTTGAATATAGCTCACTGCCTTTAAATTGTAAAGCGGTAGAGTCATGATCTACTTTATATACCTCCAACCCGACTTTAGCGGCTAGAATATTCATGCTTTTAATAGAATGAAGAAAGAAATGCCTAGGTGCATCAAGCTGCACCCAGTTTACCCCATAGTGCTCCCAAGCATAACAAGGCACTATTGGTATTCTTATAACGCAACGGCCGTCAGTTGCTAGTAAATTAACAACTGCCTCCAATGTTTCAGCTGGATTAGAGATATGCTCAAAAGAATGGTGAAATGTTATTACATCCCATTTGTTTTTAATCTCGTGGATTTCTTTTTTTTGAATTTTCAATCCATTTTCATATTGAATATCTTTCTCATTAAATGGATCTACACCAAGAAGTTTTTTTACACCTGCTTCTTGTAAAGCATATAGCAACCTACCCGCGCCACACCCTATATCAAGAATACTTGTATCTTCCTTTATAGAAAGAAAGCTAAATATTTTCAAACGCTTATCTGGCGCTATTGCATATAAAAGCTTTCCTATAATACCCACCCCAAAAAGTGCGTATTTATTTCTTAATATTGCCAATATTTTTTTTAATTTATTTTTATAAGGGGAGACTTGGTACGAATAGTAATTATCAGCATAATATTTGGCTATATTTTCAGGAAAACTCTCGATTTGCAAACAGTCACATTGGGAGCATTGAAAGTAAGGAAATATATCTCGATACCCAAACATCATCTCTTTAATTTTGTAGGCTTTATTTTGCTCTTCATTGCCACAAATTCTGCATTTTGATATTGCTGTTTGTATTTTATTCATACGTACTTAGCAGGCAATTTTTTGCTTCTCCATGTTCTTCGGATTAATGTATTCATATAATACTTAGACGTGGCGATTAATACCAATATATTTGCTTTAAATGATGTTTTCCAAAATACTGGTAAGGTGAATAGTATTTTTATAAACTGAGATAAGAGTGTATCTGTAAAGATTACGAAGTGCAATAGAACTCTGTTTAACCCTTGTGTGTGCAATTGAATATAAACATGGCTTGAGGTAACAACTTCTGACTTGGTAATAGCAGTAGTTACCGGGTTTCTTCTGGATGAGCCGCCATGAGCATGTTTTAGCTCTACATCGCGTAATAGTGCGATTTCTTTATTTTGGCGTTTTACCTTTCTACATAAATCAACATCTTCATAATACATCCAAAAACTATCTTGATCCCATTTACCTATTTTATTAAACAACCCTTTCTCAATTAGCACTACAGATCCCGCGACCCAATCAGGATTCCAAATCATTTCATTTTTTGGAAATTTTTTACGGATTTTTGCCTTATTGGCGAGTTTATATAGCGCTCGAAGCCAGCTAATAAACAGCCATGGGTTGGCAAATGCCATTTCTCTTTCTGGCTGGCCTTTTGGATTAATTCTTCTGCATGATGTAATACCAACATCTGGGTTGTGTTGAGCAAAATTAAACATATTGTCAATGGCTGTACTATTAGTTAATACGGTATCAGGATTTAAAAATAACAAATATTTTCCGTGCGCATTGTCTGCGCCTAAATTACAGCCATGTGCGAAACCATTATTGCCCGTATTTTTTATAAAAGAAATTTGCGGGTATTTTTTAGAAAAAGGCGCCAGCTTCCAATCTTGAGAATCGTTGTCAACCACAATAATTTCGTAATTAAGTTTGGGTGTGTATTGTTCAAATGAATCCAAACATTCAGCTAATACTTTCCAGCTTTTATAATTAACTACAACAATGGAGAGATCTTTACTCAACCCAAAACTCCTTAATCCAAGGTGAAGGCTGAATATGTCGATACCATTTTCCACTATGACCAGTAATCGCTTCTGGTGGATTAGGCAGTCCATGGAATAGTATTACTTTAGCGCCTTTGGGAATTGACGGTGCCTCAAACCATGATTTTATCCAAGAGGGGCAGCAGCGATATTTAAAGCTAGGCACCCACTCATCTGGCCAGTATTCAAGTTTGCCTAGTTTGTGTATTTCCCTTGATAGGTAAGCTTGCTCATGGCGAACTTCGGTTTTAACCAATTCAGAATTTTCTTCAAAGTACGTCAAAATTTCTGGGTATTGACTAATTTCGAATCTAAACACGGAGGAGTTTCCCTCTATTTTTTTTGGAT
>Ga0233451_10002092_pt1 | contig 18580 bp, 15 predicted proteins | sample 011ome_29_FD_183052 | JGI IMG/M metagenome (GOLD analysis project Ga0233451, IMG submission 183052) | Coastal salt marsh microbial communities from the Groves Creek Marsh, Skidaway Island, Georgia - 011504CT (spades assembly) | ecosystem: Environmental > Aquatic > Marine > Intertidal zone >...
AAGTGAATCAGCTAAGTAATTGATTCCCAATTCGCTAATTAAATAATGATTTTTATAAGTATTGTTCAATAAACAGACAACAAACATTAACATTAAACCAATAATGCACATATATAGGGTATTAAATGTTTAATTATTTTCATTTTTTTTGAAACAAAAGTTGGTTATTTGAGTTTTTATCGTTTCTTTTGTGAAGACTAATTCAAATAATTAACAAAAATGAAAACAAAGTTTAGTGTAATACTAACGCTATTATTGGCGTTGGTAGTGCAAATCTCTTTTGCACAAAACCAAAATGTTTCTGGTACTGTTTCTGACGAAAACGGATTGCCCCTCCCTGGTGCAACTGTAGTTGTTGAAGGAACAACGACTGGAGTTTCAACAGATTTTGATGGTAATTATTCTATTCAAGCAAACCAAGGTGATGTTCTTTTGTTTAGCTACGTAGGATATTCTACACAATCACAAGCTGTTGGAGCAAGCAATACAATTAATGTTTCAATGCAACAAGACAACGCTTTAGAAGAAGTTGTTGTTGTTGGATACAACTCCACAAGTAAAGAGGCATTTACAGGTACTGCAACAAAAATTGAAACCGAAAACATTGAAGCTAAGGCTATGGGCAACGTTTCTCAAGCGCTTAGAGGTGAGGTTGCCGGTGTAAACGTAGTTACTGGTTCTGGTGCTCCAGGATCTGATGCAACAATCCGTATTCGTGGTTTTGGATCTGTTAATGGTAACCGTAGCCCACTCTACATTGTAGATGGTGCGCCATATGCTAGTGATATTTCAGCAATTAACCCTGCTGATATCGCAAGTTTAACTGTTTTGAAAGATGCTGCGGCAACTTCTATCTACGGTTCTCGTGGGGCAAATGGTGTAATTGTAATTACAACAAAAAAAGGTAAGGTTGGAACTTCGCAAATTAATGTAGATGTAAGAACAAGTATCAACACGATTTTCTTACCAAACTATGACGTAATTGAATCTCCAGAAGAGTATATCGAGCTTTCATACAGTGCTTTAAAAAATAAAGCAACACTACTTGGTGAAGCTAACCCATCTGCTTGGGCAAGTGCAAACTTATACGGAACTGCAGAAGGAATCAATCCAGTATATAACATATGGGATGTAAGCGGAGACCAATTAATTAATCAATCTACTGGAAAATTTAATTCTGGAATTGGACGTCGTTACTCTCCAACACGTTGGGCTGATGCTGCTTTTGGAACTGGCTACAGACAAGAAGCAAACTTACAGTTTAGTGGTGGAAACGAGATGACTCAATTTGCTACATCTTTTGGTTATTTAGAAGATGAAGGCTATACTATCAATTCAAAATATACACGATACACTACTCGTTTAAGTATTGATCACGCACCTAAAGATTGGTTAAGAGTTGGTGGAGACCTAGCTTTTACAGGTGGTCTTTACAATAACTCATCAAGTTCTGAAGGTTCTGCTGGTTCATCAGGAAATATCTTTGCATTAACCAATACTACACCAGCGATTTATGACATCTACTTAAGAGATGAAAACGGTGTATTGGTTGAAGATCCTATTTTTGGAGGATATCAATATGATTATGGTAATGATTATGGACGTAGAGCTTGGAATGCAACAAATGGTATTGCAGATGCAATTTATGATGTTGATAAAACAAGTTCATTAACTATGCTCGGGAACTTCAATATTGGTGTTGATTTAACTGATTGGTTATCTTTTGATGTTCGTTACAGCGGACAATATAATAATTATGATGGCGCAAGCAGAGGTAACCCATATTATGGTGCAAATGCAGGAAGTGGATTCCTTTCAAAATCTATTAGCACAAACATCAATCAGAACTTTCTTCAAATGTTGAAATTCAACAAATCTTATGGAAATCATAATGTTGATGCTTTTGTTGCTCACGAATCAACTGAAAACAAATTCACAAATATTAGTGCAGCTGCTCAAAATGCAATCTTACCAAACACATTTGATTTAGCTCAATACACTATTCCTTTCGGAAGAGCTAATTCTTACTCTACTGGTTGGACTTTAGATAGTTATTTTGCACAATTGAACTACAACTACGATGGTAAATATTTCTTAAGTGCTTCTGGAAGACGAGATGGTTCTTCTCGATTCAAAAACAATAAGTGGGACACTTTCGGTTCTATTGGTTTAGGATGGATTGTTTCAAAAGAAGATTTTTTCCCATCTGAAAGTTTTGTAGATTATTTAAAACTTAAAGCAAGTTATGGTCTAATTGGAGATCAAGGAACAAATGTACGTTACGGATGGCAAATCTATGGTATTAACCAAACACCAGATGGATCGTATTCATTTACACAGAGTTCTACCCTTGCTAATCCTGATTTAACTTGGGAGGTTAAAACTTCAACTCAGTTTGGTATTGAATCATCTCTTTTCAATGATAGATTAGCATTAGACTTAGATTATTATGTGAACGACACAAAAAACCTATTCTTTACACAAACGCTTCCAGGATCAAGTGGATCTCAATTTATCCAGTATAATGATGGTGTTTTAAGAAACAGTGGTTTCGAATTTAATGCTACAGTTAAAGTATTTGATAAAGAAGATTTCAAAATGTCATTTAACATAAATGGAGAAATGTTCGATAATGAGATTACTGAAATGCCAGCGGATTATTTTACTGGAGAACCAAAAGTATTGGATGGACGTTACTCAAAAGGTAAATCTTTATATGACTGGTACATGAGAGAATGGGCAGGTGTAAATCCGGCAACTGGAGCTGCAATGTGGAATCTTTATTATGATGATATCAACGGCGATGGTGTGTTCAACACTGGTGATTCACAAATTGCTAGTATGACTTTATATTTAGATGAAAATCCAAATGCTAATGTAAAAAGAACAACAACTGAAGATTACACTGATGCTACTCAGAAGTATGTTGGTAAGTCAGCTATTCCTAAAGTAAGAGGTGGTTTCAGATTAAATGCTGAATACAAAAACTTTGACATCTCCGCTCAATTTAGCTACAGCATAGGTGGATATGTATTTGATAGTGGATACCGTGTTCTTATGAACAACAGAAACCTAATTGGAAGTGATAACTTCCACACCGATGTAAGACAAGCATGGAAGCAACCTGGTGATATAACTAATGTTCCAAGAATGAGTGCTGGATATTTTACCGATACTCAGCATAGTTTGACTTCTACACGTTTTCTTACTAAAGCAGATTTCCTTTCACTAAACAACTTAAGAATTGGTTATACTTTACCAGAAAATACAGCTAGTAGAGCAAATCTTTCAAAAGTTAGTTTCTTTGTGTCAGGTGATAATTTAATGATGTTGAGTGCTAGAAAAGGTTTAAATCCAACAACCTTAATTAGTTCTTCAAATTCTGGTATATATATGCCAATGACAACTTTTAGTCTTGGTACAAAAGTTCAATTTTAAAAAATAAAACATGAAAAGAAATTTAATTTATTCGATTTTAGTATCCTCGCTTGTACTAGTGGGGTGTTCTAAAGAATTTTTAGATCCTGAAAGAAACACAAATAATCTTACTGCTGAAGATCTTTCTAATTACTCTGATGTAAACCCAGCTCTTGTAGAGGGAACTTTGGAGGGAATCGCAAGTTTCATGATTCAAGATTTCGGTGTTACTGGAAGTAGACATTATGACTTTGGTCAAAAAGGTGTTGACATTTGGTCTGACATTGTCTCAGGAGATATGGCATTATCTGCAAGTGCATACGGATGGTATAATGCCTCTGCAAACTTGGTTTGTACTGTTGACTTTACACGAGAAGAAAATAAAATTATTTGGGAATATTATTACAGAATTGTAAGTCTTGCCAATAATGTTATCCAAACTTCTGGTGGAAACAATGCACAACCAACTACTGATGGTGGTCGAAAAGTATTAGGTCAAGCAAAAGCTTCTAGAGCTTATGCTTATTGGTACTTAGCTCAGTTATTCCAAAAGAAGTACGACCCATCACAACCTATTCTTCCATATTATGACGGAGAAACAATTAATACTGCTAAAGTTCCTGCATCTCAAATTTATGATTTGATTATCAGCGACTTGACTGATGCAATTTCTTTATTAGACGGATATGTTCGACCTGATAAAAGTAAAATTGATAAAACAGTAGCACAAGGTTTATTAGCGTATGTTTATGCTGGTATGGGGAACTGGGCTGATGCAAAAACAATGGCTGATGCTGTAATTGCTGCAGGATACCCTGTCACAACTAATGGTCAACTTTGTTTCCCTGGTGCAGGGTCTGGATTTAACAATGTTAACACTCCTTCTTGGATTTGGGGCTTCGATTTAACTGAAGATCTTGGACATCAATTAATTGATTGGTGGGGACAAATGGATGTATATACTTACAGTTATCAAGCTGCTGGGGATAGAAAATCTATGGATGATGCATTATACGCTCAAATTGCAAGCGATGATGTGAGAAAAGGTCAATTTAATGCTGTAACTGGAACAGTTGGAGAATCTTTACAACCAAATAATAAGTTCTTTGATCCTGCAAGGCAGATATTTAACCAGTACATTATTACTACCGATTTAATATTTATGCGTTCTGATGAGTTCCACTTGTTAAGTGCAGAATGTGCAGCTCGTCTTGGAAACGATGCAGATGCAAAAGCGACTATGATTAATTTATTAAATAGTAGAATTCCAGATGCTGCTGCAGTTGTAAACCCTCTTTCTGGAAGTGCATTACAAGACTTCATTTACCTACAAACCAGAATTGAGCTTTGGGGTGAAGGAAAGACTTATTATGCTATGAAGCGAAATGAAGCTACTGTAACTAGAGGTACAAATCACGTATTCCGTGCTGGAGAATCATTTGCTTATGATTCTGATGAAATGTCATTCCAGATTCCACAGAGCGAGATTAACAACAACCCTAGTATCACTGATCAGAATTAATCTATTGTTAATCTAAAAAATTAAAATGATGAAAATTAATAATTATATAAAGTCTATTTCCGGAATTTTACTTCTTACTTTATTTTTAGTAGGTTGTGAAAAGGAAATAAACGATGAAAGCTACATCTCTGAGGATTTTGTAGCATTTAGTTTCGATCAAAACGTTGATGTACCAATTGGCGAAACAATTGTAGTTGAAGTTGATGTATACGCTTCGTCTGCAAAAGATATGGATAGAACTATTGGACTGTATATAGATGCGTCTAGTACAGCACCTTCTTCAGTTTTTACGGTTCCTAGTTCTGTAACAATTGCTGCAGGCGCTGTTAAAGCTACAGTTGATGTTACAATTACTGGTGGACAACTAGGTAGTGGTGGAAAGTCAATTGTTATTGGAATGCAAGATGAAGCAGGTATAGACATAGCAACTTCAGTAGATGACGATGGAAATATCGTTACGAAGAAGCATACTATCAATGCTAAAGATGCTTGTTACGAAACTAGTGTTTCTCTAGAAATTGTATTTGATAACTATCCAGAAGAAACTGCATGGCAACTATATGCTGGTTCTAGCTTGTATGCACAAGGTGGAGTTACAGGAGGTTCTATCACTGGATACCCTGGTGAATCATCATTCAGTACTACATTCTGTTTAGGAAGTGGCGACTATACATTTGTCATATATGATGTATATAGCGATGGAATCTGCTGTTCTTACGGTAATGGTTCTTACTCTCTTACTGCTGATGATGGAACTGTTTTAGCTTCTGGAGGGTCATTCGGAGCTAATGAAGTTACTGAATTTACACTATAATAAGCAAATTACTAACATTGTTTATATACAAAAACCGGTACTAATATGTACCGGTTTTTTTCTTTAACCAATCAAAAAATAAATTTTAAAAGAATAAAAGCTAATATTTAATAAAAAGTTTTATGAAAATAAAATTACTTTTTGCGTTGCTATTCTTCTCAGCAATAGTATCTGCCCAAAACCTAGAACACAAGAACAAAATTCAAAAAAACTATGATCTAGAAAAAATAGATCAGCTAATTGAACGGTTAAAAGAAAAAGAAGCTGAAAAACAAGAAAAAATTGAAGCCTTTCTTATTAACAATCCAGAGGTAAAAAGAGCTTTTTCGAGCCAAGGAAAACAACATATAATTTATGATATTGTAAACAATAAACCAATATATGTTTCTTCTGACAACAATAAATCTGCAATCGCTACAAAAACAACTTCTTTGTATGCAGGAGGAGCATTAGGATTAAACTTAGAAGGAGAAAATATGACTATAGGAGTATGGGAAGTTGGTGGATATCCTTTATTAGACCATGTAGAATTTTTAGATGGCTCTGGTGTTTCAAGAATTTCAACTCCAGATACTTCAGACCCTAACCCTACTTCAAGTTTTCATGCTACTCATGTAAATGGGACCATAGGTGCAAAAGGTGAAAACAGCTCAGCCAGAGGAATGGCTCCAAAATCTACAATTTTAGCCTTTAATAATTCTGGTGATACATTCGAAACTGTTAATGCACACTCCACCGACAACATGCTAATTTCAAATCATTCCTATGGCGTATACATTTACAATGACAATGGAGAACAACAGGTCGATGACTGGGTAATGGGATGCTATACAAACAGTGCAAAAGACTGGGATGATATACATTTTGATGCACCCTATTACTTAAGAGTCGCTTCTGCAGGAAATTCTGGAACTGATAATTATTCTAATGGTTTAGGACCTGGATTAGATAAATTGACTTATGACAAAAATTCAAAAAACTCTCTTATCATTGCAAGTGCAAACATAAGTTTTAACCCTTTATCGTTAGGGCAAATTACAGGTGCAAACATCAGTAATTTTAGTAGTCAAGGTCCAACTGATGATGGAAGAATTAAACCAGACATTACTGGAAGAGGTGAGGCTGTTTATTCGACCTCTAATAATTCGACAAACACTTACGGATCTTCTGATGGAACTTCAATGTCTAGTCCAAATGTTGCAGGGAGTTTATTGCTTTTACAAGAACATTACAACAACACTAATAATGAATTCATGTTGTCTGCCACACTAAAAGGACTAGTATGTCATACAGCAACAGATGATGCAGATAATGAATACGTGACTTCTATATCATATCCTGGACCAGATCCATTTTGGGGGTGGGGTTTATTAAATGTAGAATTTGCAGCTCAAACTATTACAGATGCTCTGTCAGGTGGTGCAATTATTGAAGAAAACACATTAAATAACGGAGATACTTATTCTTTTACAGTAAACGTAACAGATTCTGAAAAATTGATGGCTACAATTTCTTGGACTGATCGCTCTGGACCTACACAGTCGGGTATTCTTAATAGTACACAAGCTGTGTTGGTCAATGATTTAGATCTTCGTATCACAGACAATTTAAATAATGAGTACTTACCTTGGAAATTAGATCTATCAAATTTACCTAATGCCACTAAAGGGGATAATGTTGTAGATAACATAGAACGTGTGGAAGTCGATGTACCCTCTGGACAATACACAATAACTGTTTCGCACAAGGGTATTTTAGCTGGTGATCTTATTGGTCAAGGCTCACAAGATTATTCACTTATAATAACGGGAGCAAATATGTCTTTATCTACAGAAGATAATAATTTATCGAATCTTATGATTTGGCCAAATCCTGCAAATAATGTGATTAACTTCCAATATCCTTCAACCACAGATAAAAAGGCTTCTGTTACTTTATTTGATCTTCGTGGACGAATCTTATATGAGAACACTATTAGTTCTGAAAATGCAATAGTTAAAGGAAAAATTGAAACCTCTGACTTTGCAAGAGGAATTTATATTCTTAACCTAAAACAAGGTACAGCAACAGTGAATCAAAAAGTTATTCTTAAATAAATTATATTATGTATTCATAAAAAGAGCGGGCAGTTGCCCGCTCTTTTTATTTAGTAGACATGTAATTAAATTGTATTTTTACAACATGCAAAAAGAAACAACTTTGTACGGATTACGTGCCATTTTAGAAGCCATTGAGGCTAAAAAGTCCATTGATAAAGTGTTTTTACAAAAAGGACTTCGAGGCGAATTATTTGGACAACTGGAACATGCCATTCGAAAAAATGGTATTAATTGTAGCTACGTTCCTCTTGAAAAGCTGAATAGAATTACAACAAACAATCATCAAGGTGCTGTAGCACAAATTGCACCAATTTCTTTCTACGAACTAGACGCATTAGTCTTTGCAGTAAAAGAAACAAAAGAAAATCCATTATTTTTAATTCTCGACCAGTTGAGTGATGTTCGAAACTTTGGTGCCATTATTCGGACTGCAGAATGTACAGGAGTTGATGGCATCATTATTCAAAAAAGTGGGGCTGCTCCCATTAATGGAGATACCATAAAAACAAGTGCTGGAGCAGTTTTTAATATCCCAATATGTAAAGTCGATCATATAAAGGATGCTATTTTTTATTTTCAAGCATCAGAAATACAAGTTGTTGCTGCAACAGAAAAAACAGATCATACGCTTTATGATATTGATTTTCAATTGGCAACTGCAATTGTAATGGGCTCAGAAGGTAAAGGGGTCTCCCCTTCTGTTCTAAAACTTGTTGATGCTAAAGCAAAACTTCCAATGTTTGGTAGTATTGCTTCATTAAATGTTTCTGTGGCATGTGGTGCTTTTTTGTATGAAGTTGTACGACAACGTCATTCCTCTTCTTTATAAGTATAGTTTATATGAAATTCTGAATCATGTTCAGGTTTTGGATTTTCAATAAAATTCCCATCAGCATCAAATTGTTGTAAAAATGGGTCGTCAGAAGGATCAAAATCTGATTGTTCCCATTCAAATTGTTCTGGTTGACCTACAGCTGTTTTAAATAAAAAAGCAAACATCAATCCTACAATAAACCCTGATAAATGTCCTTCCCAAGACATTTTTTCTTTTACTGGAAAAATATACCAAAGCATCCCGCCATAAAGAAAAACCACAACAAGCGATAGTGCAATGAGCCGAAAATGTTTGGAAAAAAGCCCTTTAAATAACAAAAAACTCATTAAAACATAAATTAACCCACTCGCTCCAATATGATAGGCAGAGCTGCCAATACACCAAGTCAAGAATCCTGAGAGAAGAATTCCACCAAAAATCAACTTCCACGCCAGTGGTCTATAAAAATAAAATAAAGCCATGGATAGAATAAATAGTGGAATACTGTTGTGATACAAATGTGTCAATGAACCATGAATAAAAGGACTAAAAACTACACCTATCAATCCTTCAATTTTACGAGGATAAATCCCTAAATATTTGAATTGAAAACCAAAACGCAATTCTGCCCAAAAAACAATCCAAATTAGAAGAACAAATAGAATTGGATAACCCAAAACACCAGTGGTAAATCGAAATGATGATACAGAATTCATTGACATAAAAATACAAAAGTTGAAATAACTTAAAAAAATGATTTAATTTGTAGTATGAACACACCACTTGCCGAACGTTTGCGACCAAATTCATTATCGGACTATATTAGTCAGCAACATTTGGTGGGACCTCAAGGCGCACTCACACAAAGCTTGAAACAAGGACTTATCCCCTCCATGATTTTGTGGGGACCGCCTGGAATAGGAAAAACTACTTTAGCAACCATTATAGCCAAAGAATCCAATCGGCCTTTTTACACACTAAGTGCTATAAATTCTGGTGTAAAAGATGTTCGAGAAGTTATTGAAAAAGCTAAACAAAGTGGAGGGCTTTTTACTACCAAAAATCCTATTTTATTTATTGATGAAATTCATCGTTTTAGTAAATCGCAACAAGATTCACTGCTTCAAGCTGTAGAAAAAGGATGGGTGACACTTATTGGTGCAACCACAGAAAACCCTAGTTTTGAAGTCATCTCTGCCCTACTCTCTCGCTGTCAAGTTTATACTTTAAAATCTTTTGAAAAAGAAGATTTAGAAACCTTATTGCAGCGCGCCATTACCACCGATGAAGTTTTATCAACAAAAAATATAATACTAAAAGAAACTGAAGCATTGATTCGACTATCGGGGGGAGATGCGCGAAAATTACTCAATATTTTTGAGCTTATTATTAACGCTGTAACCTCCAAAAAAATTGAAATCACCAATACATTAGTAACCGAAAAAGTGCAAAATAATTTGGTACTTTACGACAAAACTGGAGAACAACATTATGATATTGTTTCAGCCTTTATAAAATCTATTCGAGGTAGTGATCCCAATGCAGCTGTGTATTGGCTTGCTCGTATGCTTGAAGGCGGTGAGGATGTAAAATTTATTGCTAGACGCCTCTTAATTTTGGCTAGTGAAGATATTGGAAATGCAAACCCTACAGCACTGGTAATGGCCAATTCTACAATGCAAGCAGTGGCCACTATTGGGATGCCAGAGGCACGTATCATACTAAGTCAATGTGTAACTTATTTGGCATGTTCTCCAAAAAGTAATGCCGCCTATATGGCCATTAATCACGCTTTAGAAGCTGTAAAAAGCACAGGAAATCTTAGTGTCCCTTTAGACTTACGAAATGCCCCCACTCAGCTTATGAAAACTCTTGGGTATGGTGAAGATTATAAATATGCTCACAACTACGAACATAATTTTGTTGCTCAAGAATTTATGCCTGAAGGTCTAGAAAATTCAAAATTCTACAGACCAGGAAATAATTCTCGTGAACATGCACAAAAAGAATTTTTGAAGCAACGTTGGAAAGATAAATACGGTTACTAGTTAATTATTTTAGCAGGGGTTCAATCACAATTTTTTGATTGACAACAAACTCCCTAACCCATCGATTACCACGTTTGTAAGCAATCCCTGGTAGATTATCTATAAGAAAAACGCCATCGTAAATAGTAGCGTGAAGTGTGTGTAAAATCGTAGCAGTCGACTCATTAATAACTTTAAAACCATAATCTGTTGGAGTTATTTTAACCTTAGAAATATCTTTTGTAACAGCAGTTGGAGTTGGTGGTGCTGATGGAACAGAAGATGTTGTAGAAACTTTTGGTGGCGCAGGCGGTATTATGACCTCATCAGGGGTTGGTACAGGTGTTTTCTCAATGGTTTTAGCTGAAATAGGTGATTTATAACTATAGTTCAGCTCAGCAACAGATTCAAATGCTGCTCTAAGTGCTGCATGATATCCTTTCTCGAAATCTTTCAATTTGGAAGTTCCAATAGCTGATTTAAAAACAAGCTCATTTTTGCAGTTTCTAAATTGAACTTCAAGTTTGGTATTTAAAAATCCTTTTATCTTTTCTACATTGACATTCAACAACAAACAACGATTATTTACAAGATCTGCTGGATATTTAGAAGAGGTGTCTACAACCAAAAATCCATTTTTCTTTAAGAGAAATTTTGTGAGTGAATTAACCTGATATTGATCTGCAGATTTTAAAAAATCGAAACGGTCTGGCACAGAAACATATTTATAATTGTTAATGTCATTTTGACTAAAAACTATATTTTGAGACAGTATCAAAAAGAAAACAAATAAGGTTGATAAATATTTCATGGTATTCTAAATTTTACATCAATATAGTTATTTTTTTAAAACTACAGATAACGTTTAAGATCTAAAAGTTCGTCAATGCTATCAATATGTTGAGGAATAGAATCTTTGTGATAATTAAAACACAGCGCATCAATTCCAAAATTTACAGCCCCTAAAATATCAGCTTCAAGATTGTCGCCAATCATAAGGCTTTCGTCAGGCGAGGCTTTGGCCACAGAAAGAGCGTGCTTAAATATTTTAGGATTTGGTTTTTTTACCCCAACCATCTCAGAATTGGTTACCGTTTCAAAATAATGTGCAATCCCCGATTTGTTCAGTTTCCCATGCTGTACTTCTTTAAATCCATTGGTAATTATGTGCAGAGTGTAGTTGGGTTTTAAATAATCTAAAATCTGAATTGTTCCCTCAAAAAGATGATTAAAAGTTGAAAGATAAGTAATGTATTCGTCTGAAAGTTTATAAATCAGGCGCGTACTCGTTTGAATTTCAAGTGCATCAAAAGCATCTTTCAGTCGTGCAAAACGCAAACTGTTTTTATCTATTTTTTCTTCACGATACAATTTCCAATAGGCCAAATTTATGGGCATATACACCTTTAAAAACTCCTCTAAGTTAACTTGGATGTTATTGATTTTAAAGATTTTCTCAAAAGTCAATGCTGAGTTTTTATCAAAATCCCAAAGCGTGTGATCCAAGTCAAAAAATAAATGTTTTTTATGCTGATACATCGTGTGGAGAGTCTAAAATAATATTAAATAATGTTTTAAAATCGGTCCAACGATTCCAGCCACTAAAAGTGTAATTGTGAAATATTGGGGTAAATGTTCCGTTGACATTTTTAACTTCTTGAATGGTTCGAATTAGGGTTTCTTTTTTGTCTAATAAAGACGTATAATTTAAAAGTGAAAAATCCATCAATTGGTAGGGATGAATCATCAGTGGGGTTTGTACTTCAAAGTCTAAATCATAAAACAAAAAAGGCGTACAGGTTCCTGCTCTGAAACCAATCGTGTCTGGATAACCCATAGAAAAATCAGATTGAATTTCTAAATCGACATAATGGCGATAGGTTGTTGGGAGATTAACCTTTGAAAAAGAGGCCCGAGCCTTTGTTGTATGAGAATTTACAACAGCGTCCAAACGATTTTTTTCTTCTTTTAATTTATCAAAATCATCCAGTGCTAAAAAGGAAGTTTTTAAACCAACATTACAATAATCTCTTATAGATTTAATATGAGCAACAAACTCCTTTTTGTTCAAATTGATACTCTTGTCGTAAGTCGAATAATCTCCTACCAAAAAGAAGACATCGAATTTTTGATTCGATTTTTTTTGGCGATTTATAATATAATTAAAAGTATTGAATGGGTCTTTTTTTAGTCCAAAAAGAACAAGAAAACGATCATAAAAATTCCTAAATTTAAACTGAGCTATATCAGAAAAAAAACCACCAACAGTTCGTAAAAGACCTTTGTTTTTAAAAAAATAGGCCATCGGTATATCTATAATTGGATGGATACAAAATGATCTATTTTGAAAAGTTATGTCAGGAAAATAATCTTTAAGTGCAGCTTTTAATTTATAGGCCCACAAATCTACAACGGGTTGATGCAAAAATTTATGTTGATGAGCGATGCTGTGTTCTTTGGTAAATCGGCCGTATTCATCTTTAACATGAGGTAAGTACTCTTCATATCGACTCAATAAAAAAAATGCTGCTGAAAAAATATCGAAAGGTAAATTACTTTTTTCTCCAACATAAAAAAAACACTTGGTATTATCCCATTTTTGAACACTAATTTCGATATCCGAAAGGCCTTGTTCAAAAAGCAAACCATTACTTTTTATAAAAAATTCCGACCCTAAAGGCTGAGCACCATAGGACATTTTTGGGCCCGAATGTGCAATAAAAACTTCAATAACAGATGTAAAATCAATTGAAATTCCCAATATACGCGTACAAATTTGTTTAAAAACAAATTTAAGTCTACTGGTAATTTTTGGTGTATATATGAGTAGCATTAAAGTAATTTTTCATCAGCAAAACTAAAATAAGTTTTTTCTGTGACAATAAGGTGGTCAAGTACCTTTATCTCTAATGTTTGGGCGGCTATTTTAAGTTTTTCAGTAAGATTAATATCAGATTGACTAGGCTGAAGCATTCCTGAGGGATGATTATGCACCAATATTATAGCAATAGCACCAACTTCCAAGGCCTTTTTGAACACCAAGCGCACATCAACAACAGTGGCTGTAATGCCACCTTTGCTCAATTGAATTTTGGATACAATTTTATTGGAGTTATTTAAATACAACACCCAAAATTCCTCATGATTTAAAGTTCCTAACAAAGGCTGCATCAAATCAAAAACTGATGCACTAGAAGTGACTTTATTTTGATGCTTTCCAGCAGCTAGTTTATGGCGACGTCCGAGCTCCATTGTGGCCATAATTTTTATGGCTTTGGCTTCGCCAATTCCCTTAAAATGAGTGAGTTGGGATAAGGTAAGTTTTCCCAATTCATTTAAATTATAATCCACATTAGATAGTAGAATTTTTGATAAATCTACTGCATTCAAATCCTGTGTGCCAGAACCAATAATGATGGCTAAAAGTTCGGCATCACTCAAAAAACGAGCACCATTATCTCGGAGTTTTTCTCTGGGTTTGTCGGCTTCAGACCAGTGTTTTATTGTTATAGAATTTTGGGACATTATGTTTAAATTAAAAGAGAAATAAAAATTAAATCATCAAATTTTGAAGTGTGTCAAAGTTCAAACCACCATAATTTCCGGAACTCATAAGCAACAATGATGTGTTGGAGTAGTTTTGAGTTTTTAGAAACTCTTGAAACTCTATTGGGTCTGTATAAATTGTCAAATTTTTATGCTGAAAAGCATTAGCAATTTGTTCTGAACTAATGGGATTTAATTGTTTAATTTTTAATGCACTAGGCGAATAAAAAACCACCGCCTCATCTGAGGATGCTAATGAATTAGCATATTCTGATAAAAAATTCTCGTTAAGACTACTATACGTGTGCAATTCCAAACACGCCAGCAAGCGCCGTTGAGGATATTGGTGTTTTACAGCAGTAGTTGTGGCTTTCACTTTACTGGGTGCATGAGCAAAATCCTTGAAAATTACCGAAGATTGATGCTCAGCAATTTTTTCTAAGCGTTTGTCTGCACCAGTAAAAGTTGTAATGGCTTCATAAAAATCTGACTCATCAATTCCCATATGCTGACAAATCCATTTTGCTCCTGCAAGATTATTCAAATTATGCTGGCCAAATATTTCTAAAGGCATAGGGCCTTCTGGTGTTTCCAAATATGTGGTACCATTATCAATAGTATGTTGTGGGGTTTCGTATGGAAACTTGCGAATTGGGTTTTCACTCGCTTCAACTATTGCTTTAACATTTTGATCCTCAATATTATACGAAATACTCCCTCCTTCTATGATACTGTCTGTAAAAATGGAAAATTGTTTTTTGTAGTCTTCAAAAGTCGGAAAAACATTAATGTGATCCCAAGCAATTCCACTTAATAATGCAATGTTTGGTTTGTAGTGATGAAACTTTGGACGAAGGTCAATTGGAGAGCTTAAGTATTCATCACCTTCTAATACAATAAAATCATTGTCATCGGTCAATTGAACCATAACATCAAAGCCCTCTAGTTGTGCTCCAACCATATAATCAACGGCTTTGTCATGATAATTCAAAACATGTAAAATCATTGCAGTAATGGTTGTTTTTCCGTGACTTCCGCCAATAACTACACGCGTTTTGTTTTTGGACTGCTCATAAATAAATTCGGGATATGAATAAATATTTAGTCCCAATTGCTGAGCTTTAATGAGTTCTGGATTATCAGCCTTTGCATGCATTCCCAAAATTATTGCATCTATAGACGAAGTAATCTTTTCTGGAAACCACCCCATTTTATTTGGCAATAAACCACGAGCATCTAATCTAGATTTTGAAGGTTCAAAAATGACGTCGTCACTTCCTGTAACATGCATTCCTTTTTGATGCAAGGCCAACGCTAGGTTGTGCATAGCTGCCCCACCAATGGCAATAAAATGAACATTCATAAAAATTTATTTAACAAAGTAAATATACGTAGAGTACACAAAATTTTAATGGGCTTTAGACATTAAAATACGCTTTTTCTCATTTTTAGCTGATTCAAATTTTGAATTTAATTTTAGTGAAGTCTCCAAATGGTGTAGAGCTACATCTTTTTTTTGTTGTTTTAAATACAACCTTGCCAATTGATAGTGTGCCATTTCGAGAGGAGTTCTATCAATAGAATTGAATTCAGAAATGTATTTATTTAATAAAAATATTGAAGAACGCATGTCTATTTCCTCTGTAATACAGGCTAGCGCAAGATCATAATGGAGTGAATTATTGTGCGATTTACATTCTGATTGTTGTTTGTTTTGATGCTTTAAACACGAGATTGTATGACGAAGATTCACTGCTTTTTTTACAAAAATATTGGATTGATCTATATCCTTTTTGTGTTCATATATATAGGCTTTGGCAAAATAGCCATTGATTTTTGAAATGGATTCTAATTCTTCGGCATATGCTAGAGCTTTTTTATAACTTCCGCCCAAAAAAGCAGGCAATTGAACATAGAGTTCTACTAGTGCCCATCTAACTTCCCAATGCTTAGAATCTAGTGTTGCTGCTTGAGAAAATGATTTTTTTACCTGATGAATCAAACTAAATGCATCAAAACGTGAACTCTGTTTTGCCTTTTGACCCAACACACCTCCATACTTGTAATGGTAATCTGCTACGCTTGGTTGCGCTTGTACTAATTTCTCATAATAATATGCTGCAGAATTCCAATTGAGCTGACTTCCATACACATCTCCAAGAAGCTCTATAGCCTCATAGTTTGTTGGATGTAAAATAATAAATTGCTCTAGTTTTGGAGTTAATTCGTCATACGATTTTGAGGCCCACAATGCATAAAAATCATTGGGGATTTCTTGACCAAAACCAAAAAATGGAAAACAAAAAATCAATAAAAAATAGTGCCGTTTCATCATACTACAAGGTGCTGCTATTTTTAATCAAAAATGAGTCCAAATTTTAGGTTTAAGTATTTAATTGCTTCCAAAGAAGATCTTTCAACTCAACAATTCCTTTTTGAGCTACTGATGAAATAAACATGTAATCAACCGCTAATTCATTATCCAAAATTTGCTTGAGTTCAGTTTTTAATTCTTCGTCAAGTAAATCACTTTTTGATATGGCTACTAGTCGTTCTTTGTCTAACATTTCTGGATTATACCGCCTAAGTTCATCCAACAAAATATCATATTGATTTTTTATATCATCGGCATCTGCAGGAATAAGAAACAACAAAATAGAATTGCGTTCGATATGTCTTAAAAAATAATGTCCGAGGCCTTTTCCTTCCGCTGCACCTTCAATAATTCCAGGAATATCGGCCATTACAAAAGATTGAAAATCTCTATATTCTACAATCCCTAAATTGGGTTTTAGGGTTGTAAATTCATAATCGGCAATTTTTGGCTTCGCCGAAGTGATGACAGAAAGCAAGGTCGATTTTCCTGCATTAGGAAACCCAACAAGTCCAACATCGGCAAGAATTTTTAATTCTACAGTAACATACTTTTCTTCAGCTGGCATACCCGGCTGTGCATAACGTGGGGTTTGGTTCGTTGGGGATTTAAAATGCCAATTACCACGACCGCCTTTTCCACCTTCACACAATATTACTTCTTGATTATGCTCTGTAATTTCAAACAAAATAGCATTAGTTTCAGTTTCACGAACAACTGTTCCTAGAGGAACTTCTACAAATACATCCGTTCCGTCTGCGCCAGTACTTCTACTTTTACTCCCGTGTTCCCCGTGGCCTGCTCTAAAATGTTTTTTAAATTTCAGATGATGTAATGTCCATAAATTTTCATTTCCTCGAAAAATTACATGACCTCCACGACCACCATCTCCTCCATCTGGACCTCCTTTTGTAATGTATTTTTCACGATGAAGATGTACTGAGCCTTTACCCCCATTTCCAGAGCATGCATATAATTTTATATAATCAACAAAATTGCCTTCAGTCATCTGTTACACGTATTTATAGAGTATCTATCACAGCATTGAGACGCTGAGTAATCGTATCAATATCTCCAACACCATTTACCCCATGATACTTTCCTTTTTGATCGTAAAATGATTTTAAAATAGCGGTTTCATTGTAATAAATTTTTATTCGATTGCGTACAATTTCTTCTGAAGAATCATCAGATCTTCCACTTGTTTCACCTCTTTTTAAAAGTCGTTTAACCAAAACTTCGTCATCTACCTCCAATGCAATCATGGCATTGACCTCAGCATTGTAGGCTTTCAAAATATCATCTAATGCTTCAGCTTGAAACGTATTTCTAGGAAAACCATCAAAAATAAATCCATTGGCATCCGGATTATTTGCAACAACATCACCAAGCATATCTATGGTCACTTGATCTGGAACAAGTTCACCTTTATCCATGTAAGATTTGGCTAAAAGTCCTAAATCTGTTTGGTTTTTTATGTTATATCGAAAGACATCTCCTGTTGAAATATGTACAAGATCATATGTCTCTTTTAAAAAGTTGGCTTGTGTGCCCTTTCCTGCTCCTGGAGGACCAAATAATACAATATTTTTCATGCTATTGTTTGACGATTGTTGTAATATTTAAAGAAAAATCTCTAAAATTTAATTCATATTTGGCCACAAAGATAATTAATTACAAAGGTTAAAAAGGGTTTTTGATGTAAGATTCCATTTTAAAGTGTATTTTTGTGGTAGAATTAAAACTTTAGCAATTTAACAAATATGCATGTTTTCTCTTCTCAATATAAAGTCGGTATTTTAGGCGGTGGACAACTTGGGAAAATGCTCCTCTACAACACTAGAAAATTTGATATATACACATGTGTTTTAGACCCAAATCCTGATGCACCTTGTAAATTAGCTTGCAACGAATTTTTTGTTGGAGATCTTATGGATTTCGATACTGTTTTTGAATTTGGAAAAAAA
>Ga0233451_10002104_pt1 | contig 18480 bp, 18 predicted proteins | sample 011ome_29_FD_183052 | JGI IMG/M metagenome (GOLD analysis project Ga0233451, IMG submission 183052) | Coastal salt marsh microbial communities from the Groves Creek Marsh, Skidaway Island, Georgia - 011504CT (spades assembly) | ecosystem: Environmental > Aquatic > Marine > Intertidal zone >...
GAAATTTTTTTAATTATTGATTCGTACAAAAGACTTTATAACGAAAGAGAAAAAGACAGTATTATTAGAGTAAAAAATGAACTTTTTCAAAGTGCAGAAAAACTAAGGGGATTAAAAATTCATTCAACTCCAATTTCACTCAGAAAATATTGTTTGATTTTTATTTTTTTATCACCGCTGATTTACAATACTCAATTAGTTTCCCTAAAAATTTCATCAAATTTAACATCGGAAACAGTAATCTCCTTATTAATGAGTGTTATCGTTAGTTTCATTTTGATAGCACTATATAATGTTCAGGATTATATTGAAAATCCATTTGACCAAAAAGGCTTAGATGATTTAAAATTAAATAAAATGGATGTTTCAAAATCTGAGTCTTTGTATTAAAATTTATTAATCATAGGCATATCCTCTTCATTAAGTTCAGGTAGTAATTTGTATATTGTTGGATATTAACTATAAATCAATTAAGATGAAAGATATACTTGTTGTAGCTAAGCTAAAAGAAGGTGCGTTTGAGAAATTTATGGGCTTTATGCAGTCTGAACAGGGAATGAATGAAAGAAGAAAAATAGCAGATTTAACTAAAACTTTAGGCACAGTATCCCCAGATAAGAGTGCTGTAATGTTCAAGATTGTTGTCCACAATGAAGATGCTTTAAATTCATTTTTGGATGGTTCTAATCCTGTGTCGAAACCAGTTTTTGATGAGGTTATGGCAAGTTATGAGATTTTTGAGTTAAACAGAGTATAGTCTTACTTCAAATCATCGGCATATCCTCTTGATTAAGTTCAGAGAGTAGTTTGTATATTTAATTAACCATAAATCAAAAAATGCGTTTTTTAAGATTTGAAAAAATAATCAATTTAGTTCGAGGCAAGTATCTACGCTATGCAGTTGGCGAAATAATTTTGGTTGTTATTGGGATTCTTTTAGCACTTCAAGTAAATAATTTAAACGAAAAAAGAAAGGACTCATTTTCAGAAAATAGTTATTATTTTAAACTTTTAGAGGATGCAAGACAAGATTTATTAAATCTTGAAAATCAAATTATGGTTTGTGAACAAAGATTAAATGCATCCAATGAAATATTAATTTTAGTTCAAAATAATTCTTCAATTCAAGAAATACTATCAAAAAGTTTTAATGCAGTACGGGAAATGTCAAATCATTTCAAACCTATTGACGCCACGTATGAAGACTTAAAATCAAGCGGGAATCTGAAACTAATACAAGATAATTTATTAAAAGATAATATTATCAATTATTATTCATCTTTAAAGGGGTATACAGATATAGCCAGTAACGGTTCACAATTTGCAACAAATGTATTTGTAGAAAAAGAGAATTATAAAAAGGCTGGATGGTTCAATATAGATTTTGTAAGAGAATCAATTGATTCAATTAAAGTCGATTTTGAAAAATTAAATCTTAATCAAGCCAATAGAGAAGCATTTGACGAGCAAATGATAAGTGATGCTATTTTTTTTATTTTTATAAATGCCAGACTAATATCACTTTATAAAAAAATTATACCTGAAGTTAATAAGCATATAAAAATCCTTGAGAATAAAGAAAATATCTAATCATTTTACTTCAAAATACTTTTTTTAAAACCATCGGTATATCCTCTTCATTAAGTTTAGGGATTAACAGTGTTGAGGATTCACTAAAACTTTGCGATGGAATTAGTAGATTTGAGTATATGAAAAGAGTTAAACATATAGGGTTTTCAATTACTTGTTTTGCTATTCTCTTTAAATTAATGTCTTGGCAATATGCTGATAAACTATTAATTGCAGGATTAGGGTCTTTAGGGATTTATTATCTAATCAAAGTGTTTAAAAAATAACATTTCAATGGAATTAGTAGATTTGAATAGATGAAAAAACACTTTTTAATAGTCGTTCTAACATCTATTTTTAGTTGTAAATCAGAAGAAATTTGTACTTGTACGGATGAGTACAATCCGGTATGTGCAGGAGATAATCAATATAGAAACCCCTGTTTTGCAAAATGCAATGGCTATAAAGATTCAGAAATTACAGTATTACTTTCACAGGAGGAGATTGAAACAGGAATACTAATTTCGGTTGATTGTTCTTTATAATTAATCAAAGAACTGACTCCCCTCTTCGCTTTGCAATGGATTTAGTAGATTTGAGTAAATGAAAAAACTTCTTTTAATAATATTATTATTTTGTTTTTTTCGTTGCTCTGTTGATGATTGTGTAGTAATTACAAGAAAAGAGAATACAGGGGGAAACTTTTTGTTTTTTTTTCAAAATGGCAACGGTGGAATTACATCTAATCAAACAGTATTAGATGAATACGGAGCAATTCCTTCAGGTGCTGTTACAGAAGAAGTTTTTAATCAATATGAAGTTGGGGATACATACTGTAGAGATTAAAGACCTATCTCCTTTCCTAAAACTTTATGATTGAATTAGTAGATTTGAGAGATGAAAAAAGCAGGACTATTCCTATTAACTATTATTTTTTTTAACTGCGAAAAAGAAATAGAGTGTATTACCATACAAGATAAATATGGGGGAAATGGCACTTTCTATTTTGAATGGGACAGAACAACACAAGGAAATACTGATAGGCAAATAGGCACAGGTTCTGTCAGCGAAAAGATTTATAATCAGTATGAAATTGGAGATGTTTATTGCATTGAAGAATTAATGCTTCCGATTTAAGTAATGAAATAAACCCTAAAACCTGATAGATACTAAACACGCTGAAGTATTCCCTTGTAGATGTGATTCTAAAGATTGCAACTATAAAAAACAATGGGAAGAAGCAGGTTCTCCATTTAGAATACCTGTTGAGGTTGCTATTGGAAAGAAGTATATGCCTTTAGTATCTGAACGGCTTAAAACAAAGTATTGTAACCGTAAGGGAGAACAGGCACGACTCCACTAAAACTTTGCTTTGGAATTGGTATATTTAAGTGGTATGAAAAAACTTGTTTTAATACTCATTTTATTTATCTCTATTAGCTGTTCAAATGAAAAATTACAGGGAAATTTTAAACTTGTTGAATTAGGTGGAGATAGCACATTTGTTTTAGACAACCATTATTTCTTATTTAACGACAATGAGTTTGAAGAATATCTTTTACTTGAAAATAACAAAAAGAATACTTTAAAGTCTCATACTATTAAGTATGGTTATAACAGTTTTTCATTTGAAAGAAACGATACGATTTTTGGCTTTAAATATAAAGCAGTAAACGATACGCTTACTTTAACAAGTGAGGTTAATGGCTTTGAGTTTACTTTAATAAAATCCAATTAAAGACCTAACTCCTTACCTCTTTTGTGTATAGCTTTATAGATATCCTCTACTCTATATTCTTTAAGAATTAAATCATCGGCATATCCTCTTCATTAAGTTCAGGTATCTCTAACCCTCTTAAATAAGTCAAACTAACATTTATAGATGAGTGTCCCATAGCTTTCTGTAGCTTGGTAATACTTCCTGTTCTTTTAAAGATTTCTATAGCTCCTGAGTGACGAAAAGAGTAGATTGTAACACTTGGCTCAATTGTTGGATAACGTCTCTTAAATCGCCTCCAAATAAGCGAGAAATAGCTCTTATTGTAAGGTTGTTTGTTGTTGGAGAATATGTTGTCCTGATTCTCTCCTTTATGAAGTATTTCCCTAATATATTTTGGAACAGGAACTATTCTATTTCTTTTTGATTTGACCTTGTCTCCTGATAAATTAATAAACCTTAAATCGTCACTAAAATCTGACCACTTAAGCAATCTAATTTCTTGATGAGGTCTTAATAGACACCCATATGTTAAAAGACAGCATATGTATAGATTGTAATTAAATTCTTTGATTTGATTTAGCAAGACACGAACATCACTAATTGGACTATGCAATACCTCAACTTGCTTTCTTGTTTTTAGCTTTGATGGAGCTATAGGAAACCCATTTTGATGTAAATAATTCACTAAAACATTTAAATGCCTTCTAACGGTATTAAAACTTGTATTATTTGAATATTTAAGGGGAATAGAGTCTATAAAGAAACCTGTTAACTGTCCATTTCTTTTTAGTTCATTTCTTAATACTTCGGAAAGTGACTTTAATGCCTTATAGTAAGTTTTAGATAAAGGTTCGGAAAGTTTATTCTTTATTAGAGTGTCAAATAACTCTAAATCGTTGAGTGGTTTATTAAAAGAATAGTTATTTGATACTATATAATCATAGGTTTGTTTAGCAAGAGATGTAGTTACAGAGTAGCGTAGTTTAGCAGGATATGAATTAGGATTAATAGTAGATTCTATTAATTTACCACTAAACAGCCTATATCTCTTGTTGTTAAGTTTAAAATCAATATAATATTTACCGTCTTTTCTTTTGCAAACTTTTGGATAGGATAGTGTGTTTTTTGGCACTTATTTGGCAATTAGCGTTAAACATTATACTAATTTTAAAGCTAAATGGCTGACAGTAAATGAATTAATTGCTGATTTATTGGTTTGACCAACTGATTATGAGTCAGCTACTCTAACCAACTGAGCTATAGGACCTTGTAAAAAAACATATTGTTTTTCTGAGATCAAAAATACTATATATTCCTAAATTCCAAACACAAAATAAACAGTAATCAAGAATCTACTAAAAATTAATTGTAAATTATTTTTGTTAAATTACTGAGGTTTACACCAAATTGTTAAAATAAATTTAAACTGTAAACTCAAGCCATTGGGAATTTATCCCAATGATTTTTTTGTTTTAAAACGCTTAATAGACATTAGGGTTTGTGTTCTAAAAATTGAATGGTTTTTAATCGAACAGATATATTCTATCTTTGTCAGAAAGAGTAATGAAAGAAAAAAAACCTGATGCTGTAGTCTGGGATGAAACAGAGCAAAGCTATTTTGCTAAATTATTACCCTATGCTAGCAGTTTGAGTGGTCCAATTATAGATGTGCCCAATGTAGACGCCTTTAAAAAAAAGGGGGTAGATAAGGTTTCTAAACAGTTCCAAGCAGAATTGCAAGACCTTCAAGATCAAATCAAATCATTTGTAACCCTTGCCTCAGAGACTCAAAAAGTCTATCAGGCGCATTTTAAATTTGAGCCAATAGTCGGTGAGGTGTACCATCTCTATGAAGGAAAGGAGCAGGATTTCCTTTCGTTAGTCGAGCCAAGTGAATGGAATAAAGAACATTTAGGCAGTTTCCGATTAAACAGTGATTATAAATGGGAACGTCAATAAGCCCTTTTTTCTATGTAATTTCGTCTTATGGATAAACAAGAAACGCCCAGGCAACAAAAAATCAATCGTGTACTTCAGCAAGAAATAGCAACGCTCCTCCAACAAGCCGTTCGTGAAGGGTCAGTAAAAAACTTATTGGTCTCGGTTACCAAGGTTCACGTAACTTCAGATTTGTCTATCGCTAAGATATACCTCAGCATTTTTCCTGTAAACGATGCCAAGACCTATATCGAGACTTTGGCAGAAAACAGTTCTCAACTGCGTCATGACTTAGCACAACGGATGAAAAATCAACTGAGAAGAATTCCTGAACTTCATTTTTATTTAGACGATTCTTTGGACTATATAGAGGGTATAGATCAAGAGTTAAACGAGGGTAGCAACCCGCTTATGAATCCTGAATTTTTAGATTCACGACAAAAAAAATAAGTACTCCTTTAGCAAATGGCTCCCTATTCACTTAAAATCGCTTTGCGGTACTTTTTTTCTAAGAGTAGCCAAACTGTGATCAATAGGATCAACGGCTTTGCCTTTTTTATGGTAGTCGTTGCTACTGCCTCTCTATTTGTAGTACTCAGTGCCTTTGGTGGGCTTAAAGATTTTGGTTTGTCATTTTCTGAGTCATTTGATCCAGATTATGAAATTCAGCCTCAGCGAGGAAAATTTTTTCACGTCTCAGACAGTACCCTTTCAAAACTTACTACATTCAGGGGGATTATTGCTGCCGCTCCCCAAATTGAAGAAAAAGTCTTTTTGTCTTATAACGAAAAAAATCAGGTGGCTTACTTAAAAGCTGTTGATCAAAACTATACCACAGTCGTCCCTCTTGAGGACCTTATCACCTTAGGTGATTGGCTTTCCTTCGATGGTGCCGATGTGGTCTTAGGCTTCGGTCTTGCAGGCAACCTAGGGGTCGGAGTATATGATTACACTACTTTTTTAAACCTTACCGTTCCCAAAAAGAAAAAACAATCGCTGCTAAACCAAAATCCTTTTAATCAAGTTTCATCTATAGTTGTCGGGCTTTACCAAATCAATGAAGAGTTGGACAAAAAGTTTGTGTTTTCTCGGCTTGAATTGGCGCAAAATTTATTGGAGCTCGATCCGCAACAATATTCTTCTTTGGTGCTTAAAACAGACCCCTCGATCACTCAAGAAGAATTATCCGAAGTTTTAGTTCCCTTGTTTGACACTCCTATAAAAATTGTTTCTCGTGCTGAGCAAAACGCCGCTCTTTATAAAATGCTCAATGTCGAGCATTTGGCCATCTATTTTATTTTTTCATTAGTAATGCTCATTGCCTTATTTAATGTCGTTGGTGCTTTGATCATGATGATTTTAGACAAGCAAAAGCAAATGAAAATACTTTTATCCATAGGAGCAACCCATCAAAAAATACACAGTATATTTTTTCTTTTAGGCATACTAATCTGCAGTATTGGCGGGCTAATTGGACTGGTTATCGGATCGGTTTTAGTACTTGTTCAATACCATTTCCCTTTTATTTATGTCCCCGGTACAAGTCTTTCCTATCCTGTACTTTTTCAAGTTGAAAACCTTTTAATTGTAATGGCTACCTTAATGGTGTTGGGCCTGTTAAGTACGGCATGGGCAACGCGAGGACTCGACAGAAAAATGATGGACTACACGGGCTGATTGAGGGTAAATTCCTCTAGAATTTCGTCTAAAACTTCAAAAACCCCTTCGGCTTCGTTAGAAGTTACCATACGTGTTCGCAAAGGCTTAAAGTTTGGTATGCCTTTAAAGTAATTGGTGTAATGTCTTCGTGTCTCTAGGACGCCTAGGGTCTCCCCTTTCCAATCAATTGCCATTTCCAAGTGACGCCTAGCTGCTGCTACTTTTTGCTCTAATCTAGGTGGGGCTAAATGGGTTCCCGTCTGTAAAAAGTGCTTTACCTCATTGAAAAACCAAGGGTTGCCAATACTCGCTCTTCCAATCATGGCTCCGTCTAGGTCGTATTCGTCCCGCATCTTTTTGGCTTGCTCAGGAGTGTTTACATCTCCATTTCCAAATACTGGTATATGCATTCTGGGGTTGTTTTTGACTGCAGCTATAGGAGTCCAGTCAGCATCGCCTTTATACATTTGAGCCCGAGTTCTTCCGTGAATAGAAATTGCTGCACAGCCCACGTCTTGAAGGCGCTCCGCCACTTCTACAATATGAATCGAATCGTGATCCCAGCCCAAGCGTGTTTTGACCGTAACTGGCAATTTGGTGTGTTTGACCATGGCTTCCGTAAGAGCAACCATTTTAGGGATATCCTTTAAAATTCCTGCTCCTGCACCTTTACAAACAACTTTTTTGACTGGACAGCCAAAGTTAATATCGATAATATCAGGATTTGAAGCCTCTACAATCTCAACAGAGCGTAACATGGAGTCGAGGTTAGCGCCAAAAATTTGAATTCCTACTGGACGCTCTTTTTCGTAAATATCCAGCTTTTGAACACTTTTTGCCGCGTCACGAATCAATCCTTCGCTTGAAATAAACTCAGTATAGACCACATCAGCTCCGTTCTCCTTACACAACGCCCGAAAAGGAGGATCGCTGACATCTTCCATAGGAGCAAGAAGAAGAGGAAATTCTGCTAATATTATATCGCCTATTTTAGCCAAAAGATTAATTTTTTACAAAAATAAGCAAAAAACCCTGCCCCAGAAGCCTTATATTTGCAAGCTATGAATGAAGGCGCCGTATGAAACAGTTTCGTAATTTTTGCATTATTGCCCATATTGACCACGGGAAAAGTACGTTAGCTGACCGCCTCCTGGACTATACCGGAGCCGTAACAGAGCGTGAAAAGCAAGATCAACTGCTTGACAATATGGATCTGGAGCGCGAGCGAGGAATCACGATCAAGTCCCACGCCATTCAGATGGAATATGAGCACCAAGGAGAAAATTTTGTGTTAAATTTAATTGACACTCCTGGCCACGTGGACTTTTCTTACGAAGTCTCACGGTCTATTGCTGCTTGTGAGGGTGCATTGCTTATTGTAGATGCTGCCCAAAGCATTCAAGCCCAAACCATTTCCAATCTCTATTTGGCCTTGGAAAACGATTTGGAAATTATTCCTGTTCTTAATAAAATTGACCTTCCCTCTGCAAATCAAGAAGAAGTGACAGACGATATCGTCGATCTGTTGGGCTGTGCTCCTGAAGAAGTCATTCCTGCTTCAGCTAAAACAGGTCAAGGAATACAAGAAATTTTAACGGCTATTATAGAACGTATTCCTTCTCCTAAGGGAAGTCCTGATGAGCCATTACAAGCGCTTATTTTCGATTCGGTATACAACCCATTCCGCGGAGTAGAAACCTATTTTCGTGTGTTGAACGGACAAATTAAAAAGGGCCAAAAAATTCAGTTCATCGCTACAGGAAAGACCTATTTTGCAGATGAAATTGGCACATTAAAACTTACTCAAGAACCAAGAAAAGAAATTCGTGCCGGAGATGTAGGTTATCTAATTACTGGTATTAAAGAAGCCAAAGAGGTTAAAGTTGGAGATACCATAACTGATCCTGCCAACCCTACTCAAAACGCTATAGAAGGCTTTGAGGAGGTTAAGCCTATGGTCTTTGCGGGGATTTATCCTGTGGATACGGAAGAATATGAGGAGCTCCGTGCTTCCATGGAAAAATTACAGCTCAACGACGCATCTTTGGTGTTTTTCCCTGAAAGTTCTGCTGCTCTTGGTTTTGGATTCCGCTGTGGTTTCTTGGGTATGTTGCATTTAGAAATTATACAGGAACGCTTGGAGCGTGAGTTTAACATGACTGTAATCACTACGGTTCCCAATGTTTCTTACAAGGCGTACACCAAAAAAGACCCCGATACTTTTTTAAGTGTAAATAATCCTTCTGATCTGCCCGACCCTTCTATGCTAGACCGCGTTGAAGAACCCTATATCAAAGCCTCAATTATAACCAAAGCTGACTTTGTGGGAAATGTGATGTCGCTCTGTATTGAAAAAAGAGGGCAAATCACCAACCAAACGTATTTAACTCCGGAACGGGTTGAATTGAATTTTGATCTCCCCTTGGCTGAAATCGTTTTTGACTTTTACGATCGACTAAAGACCGTATCTAAAGGTTATGCTTCCTTTGATTATTCCCCCATTGGGATGCGAGCTTCTAAGCTTGTTAAAGTTGATATCCTACTTAACGGTAATCAGGTTGATGCACTTTCTGCTCTTATACATGCTGATAATGCTTACAGTATAGGTAAAAAAATCTGTGAGAAATTACGTTCGTTGATTCCGCGTCAACAATTTGACATTCCTATACAAGCTGCAATTGGTGCCAAGATTATTTCGCGGGAGACGATCAAAGCCCTGCGAAAAGATGTTACCGCTAAATGTTATGGTGGAGATATCAGTAGAAAACGCAAGCTCTTGGAAAAGCAGAAAAAAGGAAAAAAGAAAATGCGTCAAATTGGAAATGTTGAAATCCCACAACAAGCATTTATGGCCGTTCTAAAACTGAACGATTAGAATCTCTGCTAACATGAAACTTTATTTTTTTGCGTAGTAATTTAGATCAAGAGATATAACTATGTGCAGTGAAAACACTTTATCTGATTAAATACTTTTTATTTAAATTTTAATTGGATCTCTGTCATTAAATAAAGATTTAGTCTCATTTGATTCTTAATAAATTTCTCTTTTATTAAAGTAGAAAAAATTAAATCTTGTTACCTAGTTTGATCTTTAGAATTGCATTATATTCGGTTAAAAGTATTTAATTTCTAAAAGGTAAAATGGAATTAAAAATAAATACCGGAGTTAAAGGCTTACTGGAAAATTTCCAAAGTGATCTAATAGCTGCTATTAGTGTATCCCTAATAGCTCTACCCCTTTCCTTAGGTATTGCTTTAGCTGCAGGTGCTCCTGCAATGGCAGGAATACTTTCTGCTGTTGTGGGTGGAGTAGTGACTACCTTCTTTAGGGGGGGTCACGTTTCAATTAACGGCCCAGCTAAAGGAGTAATTGCTGTAATCCTTCTTGGTATCAACCTTATGGATGATGGATCAGGACAAGCATTCAATTACGTACTCGCTGCGATAGTGGTTTCTGGTTCAATTCAAACATTATTAGGTTTTTTAAAACTAGGTCGTCTAGCAGATATTTTCCACTCTTCAGTAATTATGGGAATTTTAGCTGCAATTGGGATCATTATTTTTGCAAAACAAATTCACGTTGCTTTAGGGACCTACTCAAACAGTCCGAATGTTGTTCAAAATTTAATTGATGCTTTTATGCTTCTCCCTCAAGCAAATCCTTTTGTTGTTTTGATTTCTATGTCGGGGTTAATTGTATTGTTATTTCATTCTAAAATCTCTTTTCGTTTTTTTCAGTTCTTCCCTGCGCCAATTTGGGTAATCACACTATCAATTCCTTTTGTCTATGCTTTTAATTTCTTTAACGCGCACGAGATAAATTTTTTTGGCATATCGTATGAAGTTGGACCAAAACTATTACTAGAAATTCCAGAAAATTTTATGGATTCTATTATGCATCCTAACTTTTCTAAAATCAATACTTTAGATTTCTGGACGACTGTTTTTTCGTTGTTGATTATTACAAGCATTGAATCCTTAGCTATTGCCAAAGCTGTAGATAAAATAGACCCTTACAAAAGAAAAACAGACCTTAATAAAGATTTAACGGGAATAGGACTTAGTACCATAGCAGCCGGCCTAATTGGAGGTCTACCAATTATTGCAGTAATCATTCGAAGTACTGTAAATATTCATAATGGGGCAAAGACAAAATGGTCTAATTTATATCAGGGTATTTTATTGCTTATTCTAATTGTTTTATTGGGCCCCATCATGAGACAAGTGCCTCTTAGTGCCTTTGCAATTTTACTTGTTTTTACGGGTTATAAATTAGCCTCTCCAGCAATATTTAAACAGGTGTATAACTATGGTCCGGAACAATTAATTTTTTTCGTACTTACATTAGTTTTAACACTATACACCAATCTACTTTTAGGATTAATCGGTGGCTTATCCATAGTTCTAGCAACGCACATACTATTAGCAAAATTACCATTAAAAAGTTTTTTTAAAATGATTTATGATTCAGGATCTCATGTTACTCAAATTAATGAGGAAAAGTTCGAATTAAAAGTCAGAGGAATTGCAAACTTTTTGAGCATCCCTAAGATAGATAAATTGATCAAGATTATTCCAGATGGTGTCAATTTAAATATAGACTTATCAGAAACAAAGCTCGTTGGAATTACCTTTATGGATTATATTGTAGATTATTTAAAAGCTCAAAGAAAATTGGGGGGAAATGTTGTGTTAGAAGGGTTAAGTTCTCATGTTTCTTATTCTACTTATAACAAATCATTAAAGATTTCTCTTGAAAATACTTCTGCCAAACTTTCTCCTAGGCAAGGTCGTTTAAAAAAAATTGCTGAAGAAAAAGAATATGTTTATAAACCGGAGGTTGATTGGAATACTAATTATCTAAAAGAATTTCATTTTTTTGAAATTAGACCCATTGAGCGAAAATCTAATTGCCTAAGGGGAACATTTGAAAAGACAGGAGTTTCTTGGGAAATTTCTGATGTTACATTTAACGAAGGTGAGGCTTTTTCTGCAGAAACATTTAACACTACATTAATTCTACTCAAATTAAATAAAGAAATTCCTGTATTTACAATGGAAAAAGAAGGCCTCATTGAAAAGATCTTTGATCGGGTAATGGCACTCACTGGCTTCAGGGACATCGACTTTGAAATGTATCCTAATTTTTCAAGCAAATTTTTAATTACAGGAAAAAACGAATCTAAAATTCGCCTGTTTTTTTCAAGTAAACTAATAAGCTTTTTTGAAAAAAATCATATCTATCACATTGAAAGCAACGGGGAAGCGATGATAATCTTTGATAAAATCAAATTGGCCCGTACGGATGAAACCATTTCTTTAATTGAATATGGCAAAAAGCTGACAGAACATTTAGAGTAAAAATTCTTAAATTTTAAAATAAAAATGAGACTCTTTTTTCTGATAATAGTTAGCCTTGTGATTATGAATACTAAAGGTCAGCAAACTGTTGACTCAGTAGAGTTCCTTGACCCTAAAATGGAGGTGTTCTTTGATAAAGACACAAAGATCGAAGTCTTGGCAGATGGTTTTACATGGGCAGAAGGGCCTGTTTGGGTTTCCAAATTGAATGGGGTCGTTTTTACCGATGTACCTAATAACAAAGCTTATTTATGGACTAAAAAAGACGGCTTGTCTCTTTTTTTAAGTCCCAGTGGAATGACAAATCACGCCCCTCACAGTACTGATGAAGGTGCCAATGGTTTAACCCTAGACAATGAAGGAAACTTAATTCTCTGTCAACACGGTAACCGAGCGGTTTCAAAATTAAAAAATTGGAGCTTTGATACCCCTGAATATGAAATCCTTGTAGATCATTTTGAAGGGAAATGGTTAAACAGCCCTAATGATCTGGCAATTAATCAAAAGGGTGAGATTTTTTTTACAGATCCTCCTTACGGATTAAAAGATCAGGATAGGGATGCTTTAAAAGAGCTTGATTTTAACGGTATTTACAAATGGTCCGAGGACAACGGCCTTGTACTGCTGGATAAATCTCTTAGCCGGCCTAATGGCATTGCTTTATCTAACGACGAAAAGACTGTCTATATTAGCAATTCAGACTCCCAACACAGTATCATTGCAGCCTTTGATTTAGAAAACGGGCTGCTGAAAAATAAAAGGACGTTTTTTGATGGAAGTGTTTTAGCTCAAACACGCCAAGGACTTTTTGACGGACTTCGGGTTCATTCCTCTGGAGTGGTCTTTGCAACAGGTCCTGGAGGGGTGCTGGTGCTTGATGAAAGTGGTAAGCATCTAGGAACTGTAATGCCAGGTAAAAGTACGGCAAATTGTGGCTTTGACGCTCAAGAAGACTACCTTTACCTTACCTCCACGGATGTACTTGCTCGAATAAAACTAAAATAAAATGAGGCTATATCCCGTAGAAGCTGGTAATTTCAAGTTAGACGGTGGTGCCATGTTTGGTGTTGTCCCGAAAACACTGTGGGAACGCACCAACCCCTCTGATGATAAAAATAGAATTGAAATGGCGTCGCGTTGCTTGCTCGTTGAAGAGAGAAAACAACTTATCCTGATCGATACTGGAATGGGTAACAAACAAGGGGATTCTTTTTTTCGTCATTATGGATTATGGGGTGACTACAGTCTCGTTTCTTCGCTTGCTCTCGCCGGTTTTCATCCTGACGACATCACCGATGTTTTTTTTACCCATTTGCACTTTGACCACTGTGGAGGTGCTGTAAATAAAGACAATGCAGGAAAATTGATTCCTGCTTTTAAAAATGCCTACTATTGGGTTCATAAATCTCATTGGGAATGGGCTACTTTTCCCAATGCAAGGGAAAAAGCTTCCTTTTTGCCAGATAACATACTCCCTCTTGAACAAAGCGGACAATTAAAATTTATTGAAGACCCTGGGCCATTTATTAAAGAGACCCCCTTTCCTTTCTCCATTCAACTTATCGATGGGCATACGGAAAAACAAATGCTGCCTCTTATTGAATACCAGGGGGAAAAAATACTCTATGCGGCAGATTTAGTTCCTACTGTGGGACACATTCCTATACCCTATATTATGGGATACGACACCCGACCGCTTTTAACTTTAAAGGAAAAAGAGCAAATTTTACGCAATTCCTTCGAAAAAGAGGTGCTGCTTTTTTTACAGCACGATCCGCACCACCAACTCATCTCCCTTCAAAATACAGAGAAAGGAATTCGAATGGAAAATCATTTTAAATTTAAATCATACTTTAGTCCCTAAATAAATCTCAAAAAATAAATTGTGAAAATACACTTACTTACCCTCGCTATTTTAAGCAGCCTTAGTGTAGCAAGAGCACAATATTGGCAGCAAAAAGTTGATTATACCATGGAAGTCACTTTGGATACCGAAACGGCACGCTATAATGGAACTCAGAAATTGATTTACACTAACAATTCTCCAGAGACCCACCATAAGGTATTTTATCATTTGTATTACAACGCCTTTCAGCCAGGAAGCGAAATGGCTGTACGGCTTAAAAATGCTGCCGACAAAAACCGGAGGTTTAAAGTTGATATCGACTCTCTAACCATTGAGCAACAGGGGTTTTTAAGAGTTAAAAACCTTACTCAAAACGGTACTTTGGTTCAAACAGAAGAGGCAGAAACGATATTAGAGGTAACCCTAAACGAACCTCTTTTGCCTGGTGAAAGCACTATTCTTGAATTGAACTTTGAGGGACAGGTTCCTGATGTTGTAAGAAGGGCAGGAAAAAATTCTGCAGAGGGTGTCGCTTTGTCTATGGCGCAATGGTATCCTAAAATGGCAGAATACGATGTCGAAGGCTGGAATACCGATCCCTACACTGGAAGAGAATTCCATGGTGTATGGGGTGATTTTGACGTAAAAATTACACTGAATAAAGATTTTACTGTTGCAGCGAGTGGATATTTGCAAAATGCTGATGAAATTGGAAAGGGCTATTCTGAAAGAAAAAGACCAAAATCTAAAAAAAGCTTAGTTACCTGGCACTTTATCGCTCCAGAAGTACACGACTTTACTTGGGCTGCTGATCCGGATTACATACACGATACCTACCCTGGGCCCAATGGTGTAGAGCTTCATTTTTTCTATAAAGACGATGCTGAAATAATTGAAAACTGGAAAAAGCTTCAGCCAGATACAGCAAAAATGATGGAATATTACAACACCAAAATTGGTCCCTACCCCTACAAACAATATAGCGTTGTGCAAGGCGGTGATGGAGGTATGGAGTATGCCATGCTGACATTAATTACTGGAGGAAGAAAATACAGCTCTCTTTTCGGTGTAACCGCTCATGAATTGGCGCACTCTTGGTTTCAACATATACTGGCAACCAACGAAACAAAACACGAATGGATGGACGAAGGTTTTACTTCTTTTATTTCTGCCTTAGCTTCTAATGAAATTTTGGAGCAAAACAAAGATTTCCCGCTAGAAGGATCTTATAGGGGATATTTCAACCTTGCTAATTCCGGTTTTGAAATGCCTCAGAGCACCAATGCAAACCGCTACAAACACAATTTAGCATATGAAAGTACTGCCTATAGCAAAGGAGCTGTGTTTTTAGCTCAATTAGGCTACATCGTTGGTAAAGAAAAGCTTTTTGAAATTCTTCAAGCCTATTACGACGAATGGAAGTTTAAACACCCTCAGCCAAACGACTTTAGAAGAATTGCTGAGCGGGTATCCGGTCTTCAATTGCAGTGGTATCTCACCGACTGGACTCAAACCACAAATAAAATTGACTACGCAATAAACGGTCTAGAAAATACTGAAACTGGGAGCGTACTCCACCTTGAAAGAAAGGAATTAATGCCAATGCCTCAAGAGGTTTTGGTTGTTTATAAAAACGGTGATACGGCATTACACTACATCCCTATATCACTCATGCGTGGAGAAAAAGAAAACCCTTATGGTATTAGTTGGACGGTACATAAAGATTGGGCTTGGGCAAATCCAAAATACGACTTGGCTCTTGATGGAAGTGTTGAGACTATTGAAACAATCATTATTGACCCTAGTAATTTAATGGCCGACATTGACAAGAGCAATAATTATTATGTCGATACAGAAGAGGATTCAAATTAAACGCTTAAAGGGAAAAACTGATGTTGATCTGCTTTTTGACAAAGGTGAGATTGTACAGACAAAAACCCTGCTTTTAAAATATTTAAAAAACGCTGAACAGAATTTCTACTTCTCAGGGGTTTCCGTGCCTAAAAAATCTTTTCAAAAAGCAGTTGATAGAAATCGCATCAAGAGGTTGTTGCGTATAGCTGTTAAAGAATTACCTCCTGAGTCCCTATTTTCTGGTTCAGGAATGCTTTTGTTTAGGGGACAAAAATCTCCTCCCCTTGATACCTTAATTAAAGACGTACAGTCTTTGTTCAACTGTGTAGGTAAAAACTAGTACTCAAGTGTCATCGCTATATGCGGTATTCCGTCTTCCAAATACTCTTCTCCTGCCGTTTTAAAACCGTGAACATTGTAAAAAGGAACCAGATGTGATTGGGCAGAAATTTTTATTGGCACACCATTAAAATGTTCGCCTGCTTTTTCTAAACTATATTTCACCAATTCATGCCCAAAATTTTGTGATCTATGCGTCTGTGCCACCACAATTCTTCCGATTGCTGTATATGATTTATATGCGTGCCCAGCCCGTAATATTCTTGAGTAAGCAACTGGCTTTTTGCTTTTATCAAAGCCGATGATATGGAGAGCTGCTGTATCTTTTCCGTCTATATCTTGATAAACACAGTCTTGTTCAACAACAAATACCTCGGCTCTTAAAGCAAAGAGATCATGCAGTTCCTTTAATGAAAGCTCTTCAAACTGTTTACATTCAAAATGGAGCATCTTATGAACAAGCTATTTTATCTACCCTTTTTTGGTGACGTCCTCCCTCAAAGGCAGTGGTAATAAAAACATCTACCATTTCTAAGGCTTCTTGTATAGATAAAAAACGCGCAGGTATGCTTAATATATTGGCGTCGTTATGTTGACGAGCCAAACTAACGATCTCTGCATTCCAGCACAGTGCTGCTCTTATGTCCTGGTGTTTATTAGCGGTCATGGATGCACCATTACCACTCCCACATATAATTATTCCTAATGCAGATTTTTTAGAAGAAACATCTTCGGCAACAGGATGTATAAAGTCTGGATAATCCACACTGTCTTCTGTGTCTGTACCGTGGTTATAAACAATATGCCCTTTTGATTCTAAATGAGTAACAATCTTCTTTTTGTACACTGGACCAGCATGATCATTTCCAATACTAATATTCATTTTTAATGTTTTAAGTAAAATTATAAAAGCTTTATTGATTGTTAACGAGCTGTGAACTTGTTTATTCAATAGTTGTTTACAAATTGTAAAAAACTTTTCTCATAAAAACATATTTTATTTCCTCTATAAAAAAACAAAAAACGGCCAAGTTTTAACTTAATATTTATATCAAATTAGTTGACTAAAAATATGTGTTTATCAATAATAATAGATGATGAAATTTACCCTTTTTTATATACAATTCGCGTTATAAACAACAGGCAAACAACATCCACAAAATTTTGATTTTTAAGGGTTTATTATGTGAACTTCTTTTAAAAAGCTGTGGATTATTTTACTCCTTTTTAATACAAAAGAAAAAATCAATTATTTTATTATCACTACTAACAAACTATATACATCATCATATTTTAAAAGAAATAAAAAATAAATTAATTAAATATGTTAATAGTGTTCATTAGTTGAGGAAGATGATTATCGTACCTTTGCTGTAAGCCATTAACTAGATGTCTAAAAAGAAGAAAGATTTAAAAAGATTAGAAGGAAAAATACTCTCACTATTTAAAAATTCCCCAAAGACAATTTTTAACTACAAACAGCTTGCCTCCAAACTTGAGATTAGAGATACAAAGGGAAGAAATAATATAATTCGCGTATTGAATCTGCTCAATAATAAACAAATCATTGTAGCTAATCAAAGAGGTAAGTACCATTACAACAAACAGAAGCAAAATACAGAAGAAGCTAGCCTTCGTATTATACCTACAGGCAAAGGGGTGGTTAAGATCGAGGGCTATGAAGAAGAGCTTATTGTCCCAAAAAAACAGTTAAATAGGGCATTGGATGGTGATTTAGTAGAAGTCAGTATTCACAGAAAAGATAAATTTTTTGAGGCTCATGTCGAGTCTATAGTCGAAAGAGCCCAAAAAGAGTATGTTGGTGTTTTGGAGCGGCAGAAAGATTTTGCTTTTGTCAATTGCAGAAACAGTAAAAGTTATACTGATTTTTTTATTGAAAAGAAAGACTTACAAGAGTATAAGGACGGAGAAAAGGTGGTTGTTGCCTTTAAATCGTGGGAAAACAACAAAGACGCGCCCCACGCTACTATTGTAAAAAGTCTTGGAGTACCTGGTGAAACAGAGACAGAGATTCACGCAATATTACACGATTACGGCCTGCCATACGATTTTCCGCAAGGTATAGAGCAAGCAGCAGCAAAAATACCCACGTCTATCGATAAGAAAGAAATAGAAAAAAGAAAGGATTTTAGAAAGACACTTACTTTTACTATAGACCCAAAAACAGCGAAAG